>Ga0265296_1002895_pt1 | contig 16624 bp, 18 predicted proteins | sample MunlanPumphouse1_FD_189073 | JGI IMG/M metagenome (GOLD analysis project Ga0265296, IMG submission 189073) | Groundwater microbial communities from a municipal landfill in Southern Ontario, Canada - Pumphouse #1 | ecosystem: Environmental > Aquatic > Deep subsurface > Groundwater | place... | reverse complement strand
TCAACATCCATTCCTTTAAACCTTCCCTGTGCCTGACATTCTTTTACGAGCCCCAATAGGTGATTGATCGCTTCCTGCGCAATTTGAAAACCACCCTTCTGAGATGACTTCTCCGGTTCGTCGGCTATAAACATCAGGTTATAATAATCCTTATTATCCTGCGCAAATTGAATAAAGGCTCTTCCTACGGCTTTAAGACGTTCAAAAGGATCAGCCACATGGTCTAGCACTTTTAATTGTGATAGCATTATCCTGAAGCCTTCTTTATGAAGTTCATGAAAAATTTCACTCTTGTCTTTAAAATGGAAATAGATTGTTCCAGGACTGTAATTGATTTCGCTCGCAATGTTTCGCATGCTGGTGTTTTCATAGCCTTTTTCAAGAAATATCTTTCGTGCAGCATCCAAAATACGTTTACGCATTTCCTGTTTTTCTTCCTGTTTTCTTTCTGCTATACTCATTTTATGATAACTATGAATCGTTAAAATATTGTTCATTCCATTTTAGGAATGGGACATTCCGGGACTGATTTTACCCATGATTTTAACTGCTGCTTTTCGGCTTAAGAATCTAAAGCCAAATAGCATCAATCTATTTTTTAACCCCTGAACAATTCTTGGTTTGCTTCTTTTGCTTATTGCATTTATCAGTTCATCAGTAACTTGCTGGACTGAGGAAACAACAAATTTAGGAAATGCACTCGTTTGGCTCCCTGCGTTTGAATGGAAATCAGAGTCGGCTGCACCCGGGTTAAAGCCCGCGACAAATATACCCTTATTTTTAAATTCGTACCACAGAGATTCAGAAAAATTGGCGACAAAACTTTTTGTTGCCGCATATACGGCACCTCCTGGTAATGAGGAATGTGCTAGGATCGAAGCTATATTGATCAGTGCATCTCCAGATTTTGCATGCTTTAGAAATGCATAGGATAGAGCAACGAGAGCTTCCATGTTGAGTGTCATCGTCTCGATCTGATTTTCCAATGGAATGTCAACAAATCTACCATAAGTACCATTGCCTGCGTTATTGATAAATAGGTCGTACTTATTGCTGACTAAATGATTACTGAGATAAATTATATCCTCTTGATTGGTTAGGTCGAGTGGTAGGATGTGATGGTGGTCCCGTCCTAGAGACTCTTGCAGCGAGCCTAGCTTTTCTTCGTTGCGTGCAACCAAGGTTAGAAGATATCCCTCTGCTGCCAGCCGTTTTGCAACCTCCTTACCAATACCGCCACTGGCTCCGGTTACTAATGCTTTTTTCATTTTACAAAAAATTTAAATTAATGATACTGCAAATCTATTGAACACTGTTCAATAAAAAAAATATTTTTTACAAAATGTCTTTTTTGACGATAAGATATAATTCGATGGGGAGTTCAGAAATGAAATAGGCAATAACATTTACCACTTGGCTACTGTCCCTTTGGAATTTACTTGCAGTACTGAAGTTATAAATAATTTAGACCAATGAATTTGCAGAGGGTTCATTTGGTAACAAATCTTACTAGAATACCTTATACAATGTCAGGTTTTAGGAAGGTGTTATTATTTTTAGATTTTTAATCTTAAAGTTCCTTCTTCTATTGAATAAATTTAATTTGGTAATATTCTTATTTTTGGGGTAGCCATTGTTGTATAGTGTCATTGGCCTCATAGAGGGAGATAACTTTTTTATGAGCTGCTATAATAGCTGCTTGATGTGCAATGGTTTCCTTTTGTTGTTCAATCTCTTGCGCAAGCAAACTTATTTTATTATCTAAGTGATCTTTTTTTACCAGATTATCCATAACAGATTGCTTAAGTTTAGTGAGACTTTCACGTCCCTTACCCAGACGAGATAAAATAGGTAACATGGCCAGAATGTTCAATATTTCAATCGATTTGTCCTGCGGCTCTTGCGTAGTTACAAAGTCATTTTTGGTTATTCCTTCTTCAATTACCGAAGCAAGCCAACCCGAAAGAAGATCATAAAATTTTCCTACTTCCAATTTGATATTGGAGTCTATATCGTTCATATCCGAGGAAATGGAAACAATGGGACACATCTGTCCTTTATCAGCTAAATCCACATAAAAGTCGATCAGTAGAGATAGCTTTTCCTCCGGTTTCTGTTGCGATATTGTTTCAAATAAAGCAGCTTGTATATTTTGAGAATAATGTATTATCTCGATGATAAGGTCTGATTTGGTTGGGAAATAATAATGTATTGAAGCATTTTTTATCCCTATTTCGCTTGCGATGTCATGGAAACTGAATGCATTGAAACCATTGTTAGATAGCATTTCTGCCGCTGTGCTGACTATTTTCTCTCTTGTTGTCATAATCTATCTACTAGTAGGTAGATAAAGATAAGATTTTTATAACAAATAGATTAGCTAAATTCTTTTTGTGTGTTAAAAACAGCAACAGAATCTTATATTATGAGCCTCTGTTTTTAAGTTTGCAATAGGATAATCCATTCTTTATTTTAAAAGGTAGTTTTCCGAACGATTCAAAGGTTCCAAAAATATTGTAATCTAAATCAAACCAGAGGAATTCCAGGGTTAAGCATTGAACCGTCGTGGGATAATTCCGTTGCCATCGCATCTGCAAAGTAAAGGGCCTATTTGATTATTTTATAAAATATCAAATGAAAGCGAATTAGCCATTGTTATAATGGTACTTTTCATAAATTAGGTTAATAACAGGTAGTAAAAACCTTGAGATCCCCCTCCTCAAGGTTTTTTTATTTTTTTCAAACGAATATTATATTTCGGTTGTCCTTTATGCGAAAAATGAGAAGATTGCTTTTGCTGGCTTGATTTGCACTTGTTAGGCCAGCATTTTTTGAAACCGACTATCCCATTATTGGGATCATAACTATATATATCAGGGCTGGTTTATTCCGGCCTTTTTTGTGCCCACACAATCAGCATCATAGGCCTTCTGAGTTCGTCTGCCATTCCGACAACACGGTTAACCATCTCCATGTTAGGCTGTGGTTCAGTAACTAAATGGATATATAGTCAGAAAACCTCCCTTATCGGTTAATAAGGGAGGCTTGTATTTGAAAAAGAATTAATTTAAATCACCGATTGTTTTGTTATCATCCCTTACTAAAGCAAGTAGTTTCTGAACAGCAGGTTGCCTCCATTTCTCGGGCATATCTCCGTCTAGGTAACTGAGATCCACTCCTATAATTAGTTCGTGTCCTTCAGACGATATTTTGGCATATTGGCCTACCTGACCACTTTCACCTAATTCAAAATCAAATAACTGTTCTGTTTCCGTTGTTAAAATAACCGGTATGTCTTTATATATTTTAGTTTTTGACATAGATTGAAATATTCATTAGTTCTTAAAAATGATCGTTCAAATTTTGAAAACGTTGGCAAGACTTTGCAATGATCCATATGGCTTCCGCTACCTATTCATTTTCCACTTTTGATTTTTCATAGGCAAGAAGTTCATCTGCGCAGAGTTTCCCGAATTTATCAGCCGCTAACGGACTATCTGCAGTAATTAATTTTCTGTCAACGTGACAATCGCCGGCAATTTTTTTATTCAGAATTTCGATTCCAAGCTGTTTGAGTTTTTCGCCATAAAACCAGGGCATCTCACCGGGCTGGTATCCACTTTCTGGCAAAATCTTATCCATTTCATCAGGAAACGAATTAATCTTATATCCCTTAAAAGAAAACTCAGCGTCTCCGCAATCTGCTACGCTTAAGAGCGCTGCGGGGCCATGGCAGATTGCCAATAGATATTTATCTTCCGCTACTACCCATTTGATAAGTTCTTTGACATCATTATTTTCAGGTAGTCCTAGCATTGCGCCATGCCCGCCTGGGATAAAAACGGCAACGTAATCAACATATCCTTTATTCGTGTCAGCTATAAAATCTCTCAGGTTGTGCGGGTTTGAAAATTGAGTATTATACTTATCGAGGATTTTACCGATGTTTTCATCTTCGTACGGCATAGCCCACATCTCAAATTTTACAGGAGCACCTGTTGGTGTGTAGAAGTCAACATCAAATCCAGCCTGTTCGAAATGAAGAATGGGAACCAGTGTTTCGACCGGATGATTGCCCGTTGAAAACTTCTTTCCATTTTTCATGGTCATATACCGTTCTTCTGTGCAGAGCACAAGAATCTTTTTTCGGGTGTCCTTGTTGATATCACTGTACTTTTTTTTACTGTAATTTGTCTTGGTCGTAACCATCGTCTTTCTTGAAAAAAAAGAAGGTTCGTAACCAATGCCGTCAAATACAGGCTCTTTGCTCAAATCGTTTGAAAATAATGACATAGTAATATTTTTTATTGTTTGTAATTCGTGCTATTGATAAGCTTCGAATGTCAAACTTTCCACATTTTATAAATCTTTAAGAGATAACAATATCGAAACCCGTGCTGTTTCGCCTAAAAAATATTTGTAAAAAAAAACAGCACCCAGACAATGTCGTCAAACGGTCATGGCTGAAGAAAAAAAGGTAGTCTCGCAGGGTAAAATGAGTTGTCAGCAGATCTCAAAAATTATCATGGAGCAGATGTCCAAAATAAAAGTTCCAGTACGGGAGCACATATTGATGCAGCTCGGGCCTCTGAGTTCAATTTGAAAGGGTGCTTTGATGCGGTCAAATATAGCTTTAACGCGTTGGTTATTTCATAAAATGAAAAGACAGTTTGATTTTAAATGCTTCCATTGTTATCTAACTCTCTTTCGTCTTCTTCCTGTTCGTCAAGTTTAGGAAATTCATTTTCTTCTTCGTCTCCTAGTTCTTCGTCGATGCCTAAATCATCCTGATCGGGCATTTCTGGAGTTTCATCGGGTTCATTTTCTGATAATTCCTCTTCAGGATTGTCTGGCACATCGTTCGGAAGATCCTCGGGGCCCTGTTGTGCAACAATTGCGAATGCAACGATAAGTATACCTTGATACCGATCCTGCATAATTTGGTTTTTTTTCATCTTTTAATAAATATATAAAGTGAACCTTCTTGGGATCGGTTTCGTTAACTGATAAACTACGCAATATAAGTCATTTAATACTTGAAATCACTGTAATAGTCTGACGAAGTACTTTAACTGCGAATATTAAGTTTCAGCAATAAGGTTCTAAATACATCGAAAGTTCATAATCCAATTTTAAGTGCGATGGAAACTTTTTATAAAAATTATAAGGGGATGTTGACACGATAGAAATTGTAGCATATATTTCATGGAAGGTAATAATACCTGGGCTTATAAGTAATTATTACAAATTTTAAAATATAGATTTAAAACTTTCTGGTTATGTAAAAATGGCAGGCTAATTGTTCTGAAATACATATAACACACGATTTTCTCTACTACGATGTATAAAATATTACTTGTTGACGATCACACATTGGTAAGGAACGGCTTTAGGCTAATATTGGAGTCACATAAGCAGCTCTCCATTGTTGGGGAGGTGGGAAATGGAGTTGAGGCGCTAGAATTCTTAGGTAAAGGCGAGACACCTGATCTTATAATTACAGATCTCAAAATGGGAGAGATGAGTGGCATTACATTAATCCATAAAGTGAAGGCCAAATATCCTGAAATTGACGTTGCTGTTTTATCAATGATCGAGGATAATAATACCGTTGCTGATGCATTTAGGGCGGGAGCAGTTGGCTTTTTATCGAAAAATTCGGATTATGACGAACTTGTTCAAGGTATATTCAACATATTACAGGGTAAAAGATATATTTCAATGGAAATAGGTCTATCACTTCTCGATCATTTTCAGCTAAATAGACCCATTTATATCGATAAAGAAGCTATCTATCATCGCTACGATATTTCTGAAAGGGAATTAATGGTTTTGGAACTGATCTCACGTGGTTTTACAAACGCTGAAATAGCAGATCAGATATTTCTGAGCAAACGTACAGTTGAGGGGCACCGGCAGCAGCTAATTGATAAAACAAAAACAAAAAATACAGCTGATCTAGTGCGGTTCGCCTTTCAAAATAAACTACTACAATAAATGCTTACGGTCAATAACGGATTTAAGATTTATTATTCCGAGTAGATAAAAGGTCTGCTAAGGCTATAGGTTTAAATTAATAAGTATAAGATGGAACTCGATAAGGACGTAATTCAACGTATTGGCAAGCTACTTGATCGTAAGACTGTCGCAACGGCCGAAAGTGTAACAGCTGGACAGCTTCAGTTTATGCTGTCCCAGATCGAAAATGCTGCAGTTAATTTTAAAGGTGGGATTACAGCTTACACGCTTGAAGAGAAGGTAAATTTATTGGGAATCGATAAGGATGAGGCCAGAGAATGTGATTGTGTGTCGTCTCAGATCGCCGAAGATATGGCACTACAGGCATCACACTTGTTTAATGCTGATTTTGGTATAGGTGTTACCGGTTATGCAACGCCAGTGGAAGAGTCACATTTTAAGTTGTATGCATATTTTGCAATATCCTATAAAATGCAGATAATCGTTTCCGAAAAAACAGAATTGAGTAAAAATTTCTTAGGTGCAAAAGCACAGCAGAAATATGGCGAAAATATTTTGGTCACCTTTGAAGGTATACTTGCAAAGCTATTTTAGTGATTTTTCCTCTCAAATTTATCTTAGGGTTTCAAAACTACTTTAACGCAATAGTCTTTTACAGAAGGCTGGCGAGTACATTTCAATTACAACTCTTGGCTCACCAGAGATCAAGCTGATATTTTTATGGCGATGATCGAGTCCGGAGAAATACCTACCTTATAAAAAAGGCTGGAACGATCCAGCCGATATATATTGATCCCTTGTTGGGAAAGAATTTTCAAAAATGCAGGCCTGATAAATGCGATACAATCAAGCCTGCAATCTATTCATTAAATATCCAAAGTAAGTACAACTAAACTTGAATAATGGTTTACAAAAAATAAAAAAAGGCCGGTGACATGAATCCCCGACCTTTATAACTACTAAAACAAACTAACTTAACCTGGTGAAGAACATAATTCTGATAGAATGGTTCATTATTTTTCAAAAAAAGGACTAATCTTTCGATTAGCCCCTTAACTAAATTATAGACAGATCCATTTAGGACCGGAAAATACGTTTAAAATGGCCAGGCCTAAAAACCTGACCATACAATTAAATCAATCAATCTAAACTGATACGTAACGATCGACAATAGATGGACAATTCTTTTAAGAGCTTGGTTTGATAAAAATGAAAAAAGGCTGATCCTAAGACCAGCCTCTAAAATCAACCATAAAAAATAAAACCTATTAATCGTGTCCTTCAGTCTTAACGATCTTATTGTAAATTCCCAATAATAAAAACGGTGCCGCCCATTGACCGACGAACAAAGCTGTATTATCATCTTTTGTTTTGCAGCATTTTAATGCAGCTGAAATTCCCATCGCTGCAAGTGATGCCGCCAAGAATAAAATCGAGGGAATTTTAGAAGTTTGCTGTTCTACTTCTTTCGTTACTTTGTCTTCATTTCCTGTTGTAAGTGCCATAATATGTATGTTTTGGTTTATTTATGAACTACTTTAGAAAATAAATAGTTTAGTTTTATACAAAAAAAGCGTCCGAGCCAATGAATATCGACGTTAAAATATAATTTACTCCCCATAATGCACTAGTTGGGGGAATAGTAAACCGCCCCAATGGAAAGCATCGTTACGAGCAATTTGACCGGGACGGATTGTCACGATTGGGGAGTGATAAAGCGCAGACTTCGTTGTTTTAATTGGATTCCTAATGTTTATTCTATTTCAAATATTGCTTGTATTTCTACAGAAGAATTTCCAGGAATAGATGATGCTCCAAGTGTGGCTCTTGCATGTTTTCCCTGTTCTCCAAATATTTCAACTGTTAAATCAGAAGCTGCATTCATTAACTTTGCGTGGTCTGAAAACGGTTCTGAGGCATTGAAAATTCCCACTAATTGCACGCATTTTTTGACTTTATTTAAATCACCATCTACTGCGTCACTCAATACCGCTATTATATTGAGCATTGTTATTCTTGTTGCTTCCTTTACCTGTTCCTCTGTCACTTCTACGCCAATTTTTCCAGGATTAATCAATTTCCCGTCTTTTAATGCATATTGATTAATAAAAACCAGATTACCGCTTCTTACGTAAGGCTGGTAATTTCCAGCAGGAGCCGGTACTTTGGGTAAAGTTATATGTTTTTCTTTCAAAATCTGGTTAATGTCCTTTGTCGCCACTTCAGGAGTCTTGACAGATTTTTTCCCAAATGTACCTTTCAAAGCAAGTGCTACTTTGCTAAAATATTTTCCTTGTTCGGAAGCTAAGAGTCGCTCGTCATCCGAAGGACGAGCTACATTTTTTAATGAAGCAAGGCTCGTCGTGCCGAGAACAGTATTACCTTGCGGAATACTTTTGTCAAGCTTTTCATTTCCCCTTATACCATTTGGAACCAGGACCATTCCATGGACCGCAAGCATATTCATAAAGGATTGCATAGCTAACTCTCGTCCTGCACCACTTCCTGCAGACATAAAGACCATGGCTGGCATCCCTTCTAATTCATGCTTGGACCATAGTGTTGTTGTCTGAGCAAAAAACTCACTCATTGCCGTACTTATGTTCCCAAAATATACAGGAGAACCAAATGCAATTCCATCATATGACGAAAGTTCCGAAACGTTTGCGACCGGGATATGGTTGAGTTTTGGATTATCAATAAATTTGACTCTTTTAATAATTGCTTTTGAGTTACCATTGTTTTCAATTCCTTTCGCAACCTCTTTTGCAATTTCGTAGGTACCACCTTCATCTGAATGAATTAGTATAAGGATGTTTGCTTGTTTTTGCATTGCCAAAGATCTGTCCGTTAATACAAGTAGTAACAAAAATGTGAATGCAAGAAATATTCTATTCATATTTACTGTAATTTTAAATGAGCATACAAAATTATCTATTGTTTTTTTATGGAATATGCCAATAAGTATATGCAAAGCGACAACATCAAATGTGGCCTGACGGAAAGTAGAATGGGGAATTCGAATTTTTTAAATCAGTACGTGTTTTTGCGGCACCCGTGGTATTGAAGGAAATGCTTTTGTATGCTGCCAAGTGGAGTAAAAATCTTCAAGATAATATAGAGCAATACCATTTTTTGCAGGCCATATTAAACAGTTTTCCAAATTTTTGTTCTGAAAACACGAATCTTCAAATACCTATTCCATCCAATGAAAAATTGATCCCAATATGTGAGGAGATTAATTGTAATTTTAAATACGGTATAGATATCGAGTTATTAGCAGATAAGGTTGCTATGTCGGCCAGAACACTTCAACGTATATTTAAATCGGAGACAGGTATCACAGTTCAAAAATATCATCAGCTTATAAGAATTTTAAAAAGTATTGAGTTGATCGATCAGAAAAAATATACACTTTCCGAAGTAGGTTATCTGGTCGGGTATAAGAGTTTATCTGCATTTACATCTTCTTATCAATCTATTATGAAGAGCACACCAAATGTGGCAAAGAAAGGAGTCCTAATGGGTAGGTGATGATTAATCTTTGCTTCAGATAGCCGCGGTAGCAGCCATACTTTGGCGAGATACATAAAACACAAAAGTATGGCAAATCAATGTATATATTTGAGTAATAAAAAAATCTAAAGATGATAAAATCAATGCGAACACCGATTATTACCATTGGAATTATAATAATGATTTTAAATTTGTTTGGCTGTTCCGAACCTACGAAGCAAAATAATAATAAGCCATCAATTCAGACTCCGTTAACCGAGCAAATTATTGATACGACATCGGATAACATGTTATTGGAAGTCGTCTATGATAACCTCTTTCGTAAGTTATCGGCGGCATATGATAAAGAATATGAAATCGTCTTGTCTTGGAACAAATCTAGACAAGCAATTTATATGATCAGCCGATTAGAAGCAGAAGTAAATAATGGTGGTTATAACCAGTTTTATTTTAATTCAAGCGGTCAATTTGCTACTGCGCTGCCAGAAGCGTTGAAATTAGTTGGCGCTACTAAATTTGCTGATCTGACCGAGCGAGCAAACAGCACATTTGAAAAGGAGAAATCGAAAATAACCGAAGATCAGGATGGTACGGTAGAAGGTTTTAGTAAATCTTATGAGAACAATCCGTTAAACAAATTTGACGAGGAGTTTTACAAACTTAATGACGTTGAAAACTTGCAAAAAATTCAGGTTGACTACATCCGAAAGAACAAGAAAGAGTTTACTGATTAAATCCTATCTTAGTCCTATGCTGTACAATCCCTTTGAACAAGTCACCAAAAGTTCGTTTCGCGCGCTCGTCGAGTCGGGCTATGCCGACTTTGTGCTGCAGCGCTTTGAGTGGCCCGATGTCAAGGAAAAGACAGGCTTTCTGCTCACGCCGAATGATGATAAGGAAGCCGCCGATCAGCATGCCCATCAACTGGGGGCAAAGGAGGGAAGAGCTTTGCAGCTGCCGCAGGATACCGATAAGATCGAAAGCTTGTTGGAAACAGGATCAGGCTATCGGATCTTCCTCAATCGCATCAAGGAGGAGAATTGGGATAAGCGTATGCTTAAGCTCTACGAGAAAAATATTGTCAATTACCTGCGTACCAAGACCAGGTTTCAGCGCAAAAATCCGATCGATATCCTATTCTCCCTAGAATATGGTCGGGTAGTGGCTACCATTACCGATGGGCAGACCCAAAAGAAAGTATTTGCTATAGAGATCCTTCGCTAAATCAGATCCGGTCCGAACCAGAAAGCAGCCATTTTCTTGTTGTAGGGCAATCCATATTTAAAGCACAAATTGCGTATATTCGTATCAAAGCCAAACAAAAAAGGATTCCATTATGTGCTGGGATATTAGCCTCCATACCGATATTGAGATTATCAAAAATACCTTTCCGCAATTGCGGGACGAGCGCCGTCAATTGGATTACAATTATGACTATCTGGAAAACGTGCAGGCCATTACCTTTCCCAAATATCCGATCCTGTATAAGGACAAGGACTCAAGCCAGCTGGCCTTGACCGAGATGGAGTGGGGGGTATTGCCTACCTATATTGACGATCCCAAGCTGCAGGCCGATCGCCGGCGCAATATGATCAATGTGCGTAGTGAGCGTATCCTGGAGGATAAAAAATCCTATTGGTATCGCTTGCGCAAGCAACGTTGCCTTATCCCTGTGAGAGGCACCTTTGAGCATCGTGCGGTGAAGGGCTGGAAGAAGAAGGTGTCTTATTTCATTGGTGAAGCGGGGAGAGAGCTATTCTATTTACCAGGTTTGTACCAGTGGTATGAGACAGTGGATGAAGATGGTGTGGTTGAACGTGTAGGATCTTTTGGTATGCTTACGCGCGCAGCTAATGAAGTGATGGCCAATATCCATAATGATGGGCCCAATAAACATCGCATGCCTTTGTTCTTGCCGGAGGATCTCGAACGTCAATGGATCGAGGATATAAACGAAGAAGATATGCCACCGATTTTCTTATTTGAAATGCCAAATGAAAAGTTGAAGCATTATCCAGTGTATACCTTGAGAGGATATCCAAACCGACCCGATGGTAAGCATCGTTATGAGCAATTTGACTGGGAAGGATTGCCACCATTAGGAAGTGATACGGCGCAGACTTCGTTGTTTTAAATCAGTGTCCAATGGGAAGTTTAACAAAATATGTGTCAGATGATCGCCCTGAGTTCGCCGTACTTATCGAAGATGACGATAAGGTCTGTTATGCATACTTATTGAATGAGGAAAAAGAGGATAAAATAGTTGGAGATATATGGTTATATAATCATGCCCCTACTCCGAGCGAATCTGAATGGCATAAAAAGGAAAATCTACCGTTTTTAAATCCTTCGGAGTTTGTCAAAGAGAATCTTGAACCATTTGAGGCGAGTTCGCCTGTTGAAGTAACCTGGGATTTTGGTGAAGAAACAGTGGCCAATATATTTCTAGCGTCCAGATTGATCGCGAAACTAACCGTGGGCTCTTGTCCCGGTTGGTCTAGTCTGGTCACTAAGGATGGGCCTTTGGCGCGGAAGATGTAACGTTTTCAGGAAACTAATTAGAAGCAGATAGAACAAATATGCAAATACATAGACGAAGCGTGATGAAATACTTTCTAAGTTTTGTCCTTTTGGCAGCAACGACTTTTGCTAAAGCCCAAATAAAGCTTAACCAAAAAGACCTCCATAATTTAATAGCTATTGCTGAGCTCTATTCCTATAATACAGATGCAAGAGGAGGTCAATTTGCCAAATCAATTGACTCATTACGGACACCTAAGCTGAATCCTATTGTTGATGCTTTAATTGCGGTTGGTAAAGGTGACCATACAATTTTGGAAACACGCTTTCTTGCAAGACCAATTGATGAAGAGTTGATATTATGGTATGTTATCCGCGAAATTCATTACAATAGGACAAATGAAAAAGTCACGGCAAGGCCAGTTGAAGCTGTAGCAAATGAAGTTCTATCCAAGCAGATTGATAGTCGATGGTTGCTTGATAACTACTACTATCGTATCCATGGGGGTATAACTTCATTATTTAACGAAGCTGATTTGAGTAAGTACAATTTCAATATAGACAGTTTAGGGTTTAAGGACGAAACTGAAAGGGCAATCTTCTTTTTAAATATGATGGATGCTTTGGTTGGATCACGCTTCAAAGTTCTACAGATGATGAAAAACAACAAAAAAATACTTGAGTTTTGCGACAAACTTCCAAAGTTTAATGGCAAAGAATATTTTTACTTTAAAAACTTTGACTACGCAGACTTTGAATGGATTGGATACGATAAAACAGTAGCATACAATGAATGGCATATTGGTGGTTTTTACAGTACATTGATTGCACAATTCAGTGCATTTGCTGAATTACAGGACAAGAAAAGGATGCAGGAAATTTATTTCAATTCTATTTTACACGAACCAAAATATTTTAAGTTCACGCAATCAAAAGATGAGTTACAATCATTCTATGACAAATCCAAGTAACTGACTATTCTGACAGGCAGTCCACTTTGAAAACGTTCGAGCGGCGAAATAGTCCAACTTTTCCTATTGTTTGTAATGAAAAGCCGTCTCACTTGAGGCGTCGCCATTATCTGAATTGTTGACACCTTTGAATATTCGATTGTGATAGTTCATTTCTGGATGTTTCCATTAGATTCGACTTTCTAATTTTGTTTATCTTTCCAGTAGTAAGTCAACCTGATTCGATGCGTATTGTCCGAGAAAATTAAATCCAGCTGAGCATGTAGATCCATATTATCCCAAACTGTTTCGCGGGTTAAATAAGTGCTTGAATCCCATGGTGATTTGACACTTTTGGGTTCTTGATCATCAGAGTTTGCTAGACCAAATATTTGGATCATGTTCTTTTTTATTCGCTCGTATTCCTTATTGTAGATGTCAAGTTTTTTATTCTCCTCTTTCCAACCCTTAGCAAGCTTCTGCATTGATTTATTATACCTGTTTACTTCCCAGTTGCAAGAAACTATTCTGAGTAATGAGTCTTTTTCTGAAAAAAAATATTCAACAGACAATGCCAAATAATCTACCGCTGATCGTTCTACGACTACTGGGGTTTGGAGAGGATACTTTTCCAGGTAAGGATAGTAATCAGATGACATGAAAATATTTTGATTTAAAAATTTCGGGTCTGGATTGAGTTGTGATTCGAATTTCATCGCATCATTTACCTTGGTTTGTTTTACCCAAAGTTTTTCTTGACCAAATGTGATACCACTTAGGGTAATTAGAAATAAAAGGATTGTTACTCTTTTCATAATTTCTATCTTAAATTTTTTATTTCTCCCAGAAGTCTGTTCTTTTTATTAATGACTTGATTCAAACTATCTTTTTGTAAAGGATGTGCATTGTGATGTTTAGATACTGTTTAGGGGCACCTTATTACCAGGAGTATTTATTGTTTTCTCTCAATTTTTACTAATCCTTGTCGTGTCGCTAGATACAAGTTCCCATTCATATCAAAAGTCATTGTTGAAATGTATGAAGTTGGAATGTGAGAGTTCTCATTGTGATAATTTTCCCAGCCATCTTTTAAGTCATATCTTACTAAGCCGGCTCTGTCAGTCGAAATCCAAAGGATCTTTTCATTTTTGTCGTAAAGAACACAATTTGCATGGTTAAAAGGCATTCCTGAATTTTCGGTCGTAAATTGTTTGAAAGTTCCGTCTGGGTATCTAATTGCAATTCCTTCATCATTGTTTACTTTTCCTTTCACTTTTCCGTCAAACTCGAAAAGTGTAAAAAAAAGATTACCATTTTCGTCTTCGTCCATTGAAGTAATACATTTTCCTTTCAAAATGGTGTTTGTATTTTCAAAGTTAGTTACCTGATTATTTTCGTCAATTATAGCTGTACCACTATAGGTTCCAATCCAAATTCTGTTTTTTGAATCTCTCTTTGCGAAATTTACTCTGTTTGATGGCAGGTCTTTGAGTTTGCCTTTATTTAGATTCGTCCATTTTCGATCTTTGTAAATTGTCAAGCCTTCGTCGGAGCAGAAAAACACTTCTCCAGTCTTTTGATTATTTACAATTTCATAGGCTCCATCTATTCCAATAGCTGTTGAATCATACTTTGTCCATTTTACATTGTCAAAACTGTAAATATTTTTAGTGCCATAAACCCACTTCACATTTTCATTATCTGTTGTTAATGCATAATAGGAAAAGAATTTCCCTTTGTCAGTAATATCTTGTTCTGCATTTTTGAATTCTTTTCCGTCAAAAGTTACCAATCCTTCATCAACAGTCAGCCAAATAAGTCCATTTTTGTCAATTGTGATATGGTCGTTCATATTGTTTGGAAGATTTGAGTTACTAGAGTTCCAAACTGTCATTTTGTAATTTTTTAAACTTCCGTTTTTGTACACGTAGGTTTTATTGTATATCTCGGGGCTACTTGGTGTATCAAATGACTTATTAAAAATCTTCATATCAATCCGCTCAATCTTTCCCGAAATTTTGTTGTCGCTTATTGCAAAAATTAAGTTGATGGACGACTTTTCTACAGCCTTTCCACCTGTTATTGCCGGTGTCCATTTGTCGAATTTGTTAAGTTCTTCAATAATTTTCAATGAAATGGGATTGTTTGATTGGTCAGTATGACTTAATACACAAGCGTGACCTGTTGCGTCAACAAGAACCTGAAATTTTACAGCACCTTTTATTCCTTGTAAGTTCAATTCCTTGTTCAGTTTGTCTTGTAATTTTGTGAACTCATTTTGTTCATAACCTGCTTTTATATCTCCACAGTCAAGGCAAAACTTTTCAGCCTTACAATTTTCGAGTTTTACAGGGAATAAGTTTTGTGCGTTTGCTTGAATTGCCAAACCTGCAAAAAGGATAAAAAGCGTTTTCCTCATTTATTTTGTTTATTTATCTATTGAAGAGTGTCCATTTAATATTGCTTTTAAAGCTGTCCGCGTAGCTATGGCTTAAGTTACGGGGCTTGGCGTCAGTGGCGGAAATTGAAGCGAAAAGTTTCAATTTAGCGACAGGTTAAGCAAAGGCCAACTAATGGCATAAATTTAAGAAAAAAGTCAATATAATTTATTTTTGGATAATTCCATTTTTAGCTATATTCGGCGAATTATTAAATGGATTTAAATAGGAGTATTTCAATGATAAATATTTTAAAAAGGTTGCCTGCTGTTTTGTTATTATTACTTTCAAGTATCTCTTTTTCGTATTCCCAGGACAAGGTTGATATAATATTGATTGGCACTTATCATTTTAACAATCCGGGCAATGACGCTGCAAAAACTACCGCTAGAAATATCCTAAGTGAAAAAGATCAGATGGGGCTGGAGGAGTTAACCAATGCGATTAACAAGAAGAGTAGGCCCGATCAAATTTTTGTGGAAAGTCCACATGCAGAGGCAAAAAAGTTAAATGAGATCTACCAGCTATACTTATCAAATGATTTTAATAAGTTTACAGATACGATAGGAAATAAGAGACTTCAAAAACTTTATATTGAAGGCGAAACTTTTCAACTAGCTTTTCGTCTTGGCAAAAAATCCAATAATAAGGAAGTATTCCCCATAGACACGATGATACAAATGAGATTCGATCTTTTGAGCAAAGAACTAAGTGCCAATCCAGTGCTCAAAGCAGCGTATGATAATAAGTTAGGGGAACTGAGTAAGGGATTTAATGAAGGGATCGGTAAAGAAAGTATGCGCGATGTACTTTTAAGGCTCAATGAAGAGGATATTTACTTTCAAAATAAAAGTTTTTATATCTCTTTAGCAAATAAAGTAGGTGTATCAAATGGTTATTTCGGAAGTATATTGGTTTCAGACTGGTATAAACGTAATTTATTGATGTACGCAAACATTCAAAGCCAACTGAAAAAATCTACTAAAACAGCAGTGATCTTAGTGGGTGTAGGTCATGCTGCCATGTTCAGAGAATTTTTTAAGAATGATCCGAATTTTAATTTAGTCGAATTGAAGGATATTCTTTAAAAATATAGAGGTTGGCTATACCCCTGATTTATTTGAAAACAGGGGTGAAACCAAAATCAAAAATTCTCCTATAAAATCTCTGCTTCACCAATAAGTTTAGGTCCTTCATGTAGCCACCATTTACGACCTTTTG
>Ga0265296_1002894_pt1 | contig 16637 bp, 13 predicted proteins | sample MunlanPumphouse1_FD_189073 | JGI IMG/M metagenome (GOLD analysis project Ga0265296, IMG submission 189073) | Groundwater microbial communities from a municipal landfill in Southern Ontario, Canada - Pumphouse #1 | ecosystem: Environmental > Aquatic > Deep subsurface > Groundwater | place... | reverse complement strand
AACGGAAGACCATCGAACACCGGCGCTTGCAACACCGCAAGCTCGCCGCCTAATATCAAACCCAAGACGAAGCCCACACTCCGCTAATTTACGCCGCGAGTTGTGCCGAATGTTCTGACGACGGACAGTTCAAGAATTCTTGGAGGCGGCCGAGGCGTCGCGCCTTGACAAGGATGACCCAAATTCGGCGCGCACCATGCTTGAAGCCGGCTTCGTGCTGAATTACGCGCATTGCAACGACTTCTTCCTTGCGTCGGGCCGCGAGCAATCCTCGCTGCTTCTGTTGGGCGACATGGTTGCATCCTTTGGCACCTTGGCCGCGAGTGCGATCGCACTTGGCAAATATGACGACGGTGGAAAAGATGCACTCCAGATCGTCACGCTTGGCACCTCAACCGCTTTGTCCGGCATTGATATCTACACGCAGCGCTTTTTGTTCGGGGCGGAGAATGTCGACGCGGTGCGCGAGTTGACGCTCAACGCCGCATCGACCCACAGCGGCAAGGTTCGCGAGCTCGATCCGCAAAACTACAATGCGGTCGTGACACATCTTTTCGACAATCAGGCGATTTGTACGCCGCGCCGCATTTCCATCCTTGCACGCGAAGCGATCCAGAAGGCTGAGTTAAAGCCGTCAGTATCGTCGCAGGGGACGCTTTCCGATGTCCGCAAATCCATGGACGAGGATGTCCTCAAGGATCTCGGCCAGACATTGAACCCGCCGGGCGCCGTCAGCGCTGAACAGGCAGGTGCTCTCTTCTGGCTGCTCGAACGAGATTCCACGGCGGATGAGCGGTCAAAGGTCATTCTTCCGCTGTTGTCCACTTTGCCCGCTGCATCAAACCCGTTCGACACCGCGGGTGCGTTGAAAGACCCCATCCCGAATCGCGATCTCATCGATACGGCACTCGGGAAATTGTCGGCAGGTGCGCGCAGCGCCTTTGATACCCAAATCAAGAATGCCCGCGCTGCCGGCGTGGTCGCCGGCGCGGCGGCCGGCCCACTGCCGACGTTGTTCGCTCTGCCCGATCAACCTGCCGCCAGCGGCGGTCGCGTCAGCGTGAGTGTGAAGTAGAAGGGATTGTGCCGTGAAATCCCATCCTGCTTGGGGTGGGAGCCGCGGCGAACATTGCCGGGTCGGCTTTAATCTGCAGATTTAGGTTCGACAGGCAAAGCTGGAGTTCGCTGGTACGCCAAGTGAGCAAACAGGCGGCCTGCTGCCACTGGCCTTAATCGCAAGAAGATCGGCGGCGCGCCGGTTGCACGATATTCCGTGATTCACGATGTCAGGCGGCAGTGATGATCTGCAAATTTTGATCGAAATCTCTTCGGCGCTGCTCTCCAAAAGAAGATTATCGATCGCGAGAACCGAACTTGAAAGAGGGGCTCGTATGAAGCGGAGACTGTCCCTATTCGGCGCGGTTTCGCTTGGGAGCATGTTTTTTGCTTACGGCGGCGGCGCGTAGTCTACGGGTTTCCAGAACCCTGTTCCGGTGTTCGAGCTGCAGCCCGCAAGATGTAATAATGAACGACATCTCCGCTTACCGCACCTCCAGCCAATGCATGGAGCAGGATTTCCAAGTACCGCCGTCAGTACCCTGATGCCCGCAATCGGTCGATCCACGTCACGGCGATTCGGCGATTGCGAATGGCCCCAATGAGGCCGCCCGTTTTCCGTTTGACGAATGTTTGACGTTCGCCGCGGTACGAGCCCCCTCGAAGCAGGCCGAGCTTGCGCCCATTCGTTTATCGACCGCTCGCATCGCCCCTTCAGCGACTGTTGGCGTGCCGACCTTCGCCGTCGATGGCCATGGCCGTCGGAGAAGGTGGGAGAACCGACAGGAGCAGATTATGCGGGATATGATCGCGTTGAACAGTATCAGCCATCATTTCGATACGGCCAGCGAACGCATCGAGCTGTTCCGCGACCTTTCCTGCACGATCAGTGCGGATGAAACGCTGGCCATCGTCGGTCCTTCGGGCGCGGGAAAGTCCAGCCTGCTGTCGATCTCCGCGGGGCTGGAGATACCGGCGGGCGGCGATGTGTGTTTCACCATCGACGGTGTCCAAGTGGACGCGCTGACGATGCGCGCCAATTCGGGCTTCATTTTCCAGCAATTTCACCTGATGCCGGAGCTCGATGCCATTGGCAATCTGGCGTTACCGCTACGCCTGAAAGGCAACCGCAATGCGTTCGACATCGCCGCCAGCTGGCTGGAAAAAGTGGGGCTGAAGGATCGCGCGCGGCATCGCCCTCACCAATTGAGCGGCGGTGAGCAACAGCGGATTGCGGTGGCGCGGGCGTTTGTCACCGCGCCGCGGTTTATCTTTGCCGATGAGCCCACCGGCAATCTGGATAGGCAAACCTCCGAAAGCGTCGCTGCGCTGATGTTCGACTGCGCCCGCGAGACGGGTTGCGGCCTGGTGATCGTAACCCACAGTCGGCAACTGGCCATGCGTGCCAACGCAAGCCTGCTGCTGGACGCCGGACAGCTGAAGGCCGCGGCATGAACAGGTTCAAACTGATCCTCGAGAACAGCTGGCGTGACCTTCGGGGCGGCGATGGGCGCATCAGCATGGCGACGCAAACGGCGCTGCTGTTTTTCCTTCTGACGCTGACGCTCACCAGCGCGTCGATCCAGAGCTATCTGGCCGACAATCTCGACCAGATGCTGGGGTCCGACCTGGTGGTTGAAAGCCATTCGCCGCTGACGGGGAGTGACGAGGCCGCATTCCGATCGCTGGCGGGCGGCCTGTCGGTCACGCAGCTGACCGACATCACCCTCACCCACAAGGATGAATGGGCGCGGGTGCAGCTGAAGCTGGTCGATGACGCCTATCCGTTGCAGGGCAATCTGCAGATTGGCGACATGCCGGTCGCGAAGCAGCGCGCCGTCAGCCGCGGCCCGAAGGTCGGCGAAATCTGGATCGATTCGCGGCTCGCCACCAAGCTGGGGACGCAGGTGGGCGACATCCTGACCATCGGCGGCACCGACTTGACGCTGAGCGCCATCCTGTTTCACGAACCCGACCGCATCATGGAAGGCCATAGCGTGGCCATGCGCGCGATGGCGCACGCCCAAAGCCTTGAGGGCGCCTCGATCGAGAGCAGCAAGGGCCGCACGCGCTATCTGGCCACCGCGGATGAAAGCCAGCAGCAAGCGATTGAAAAATGGTCGCGGCAGACCCTCCCGGGCGCCAGCGTCACCAAGAAATTCGGCGGCCAGCACCCGCTCGCCAGCTTCTGGCAAAGGACCGAGAATTTCCTCGGCCTGGCATCGGTGATCCTGTTCTTCATGGGCGCGGTAGCGCTCGACATGACCAATCGCCGCTGGCTCGCCAAAATGCGCTATCGGCTCGCGATCTATGCGAGCTTTGGCACCCGCACCCGCACGACCATGCTGATGGCGCTGGGCGAATGGCTGGCCGGTTTCCTTCTGTCGATCGCGCTTGCCAGCACGCTGGCGATATTCGCCTACGGCCTGATCGTCGCCGAGCTGCAAGGATATTTCCCCGGGCTTCGCGCCGGTTTGCATGTGGGACCGGCGTTGAAGACGATCGGCCTCTTTTTCCTTCTGCTGCTCGCGCTTCAGGTACCGAGCTTCATCCAGCTGTCGCGCGCGTCGCTGCTTTCGCTCATCCGCAATACGGCCGAAAGCAGCCATGTGTGGCAGCGGCTGTTCTGGAGCATCGCGTCGGTCACGCTGCTGGCCGCCGCCTATTCGGATAATATGTTGCTGACCGGCATGACGCTCGCGGCCATCGCCGCCGCGCTCGCGCTGATGGTCGTGCTGACGTGGGCGGTCATCCGGCTGGGCGACCTGTGGGGCCGCCGCCGCGCTGGCCTGTTGCCCTTCGCCTTTTTCATGATGCGGCAGCGGCTGTTTGCCAAATCGGCGCAGGTGATGGGGCTGGGACTATGCGGACTTCTCCTGCTGTTCTCGCTGATGCTGATGCGCGACCTCGGCACCACGATGGAAGGCTATGGCCGCAGCCATGACGGCAATCTGATGATCGCCGAAGCCCAGGCCGACCAGGTTGATGCGATCCGTCGGTGGGCCGGAGAGACGGACAGCAGCGTCCGCTCGCTGCGCCCGTTTGTGTCGGCGCAACTTGTGTCGGTGAACGGCAAGGCTCTGGTCGACATGCAGAAACCCAGCGACACGCTGGCCACGCTCAAAGACCCGATCCGGCTGAGCTGGACCGACGCCATGCCCAAAAACAACCGTCTCGCCGACGGCAAATGGTGGCCCGCCGGCACCGACAACTGGCAGCAGATTTCTGCCGAATCCGAAGTCATGACCGATATCGGGCTCAACTATGGCGACACGCTCCGCTATCAGATCGGCGGCGAAGCCTATGACTTCACGCTGGTGGCCAGCCACGCTTACCAGCCGGGCGCCGGATCGATCACCTTCTGGTTTCAGGTGCCATTGTCGGCCAGGGCGCAAATCGATGCTCCGACCCGCTATATGGGCAGCATGGAATTGCCGGAACCGGCATGGGATGCGCTGGCCGGACTGTGGCAGCAATATCCGACGCTCTCGCTCGTCCCGCTGCAGGAACTGACCGAACGGTTCGACCAGACGTTGGGGATCGTGACCAAGGTGACGAGCGGCTACGCCGCGATGGTGCTGTTGCTGGCACTCTTTGTACTGGCTGCGTCCGTGAGCGGCTTCAGCGCCGACGACCGCCAGAAAAATGGTCTGCTGATGAGCATGGGGCTTCGGGAGAGCGATTGCCTGAAGCTGAATTTCTATGATTGGGGGGTTACGGCCCTGATCGCCGCCGCTGGCGCGATCGCGGGCACCTGGAGCGCGGGATTGCTGATCTATCAGGCGCAGTTCAACCTGACCTACAACCCCGACATGCTTTGGGTGGCCGCGATGGTCTTTGCGATGGTCGCAACCGTGTGCCTCGTCGGCTATCTGGCCTGCCGTCAGAGCATCAAGGTCTCGGTCCGCAACCTGATGGCGACATAGACCATCCTGACCGGGGGACTACGGAGGCGCCGCAAAGCCCCGGGCTGGCGCGGTCAGTTGCTCCAATAGATATAGTCCTGCCCGTCCCGCCACGGCGCGTTGAGCGGCACGTCGATCCGCACCGGCCCCTCGATCAGCCCCGGCCAGATCGGTTTGGCCATGCCCTTGTTCTGCGTCTCGATCATCGCGCGCAGTGCGGCGACGCGCTGCGGGTCGCTGGCGGCGAGATCCTTTTGTTCGGTCGGGTCGGCGGCGAGATTATAGAGCCGTGCCTTTTCAGGCCGCTTGGTCACCTGCAATTTCCAATCGCCCGCGCGCACCGCGCGATAGTCACCCGAGCGCCAGAACATAGCGGACCGGCTTGCCGGGCCGGCGAGGATATTCTCGCTGTCGATCGTCCGGTCGCGCGGCACCGCGGCCCCCGCCGCCGCCGCAATCGTCGAGAAAATGTCGAGATGGCCGGTGACGTCGGCGCGCTGCGTCCCGGGCGCGATGCCGCCGGGCCAGCGCATGAACAGGGGCGTGCGGATGCCGCCTTCGAAAAAGGTCGCTTTCCAGCCGCGGAAGGGCGCGTTCAGATCGGCGATGCCATTATACCAGGCGCCGCCGTTGTCGCTGGTGAAGATGACCAGCGTATTGTCGTCGATCCCCTGCTCTTTCAGCTTGGCCATCACATCGCCGATGCGGCGGTCCATCTGCGCGATCATCGCGCCATAGACGCGGGTCTTGTGATCCTTGATCTGCGGCAGCTTGTCATAGTCGGCGCGCGTCGCCTGCAATGGCGTGTGCGGCGCGTTGAAGGCGAGATACATAAAGAAAGGCCGGTTGCGGTTTGCCTCGATCGCCTTGATCGCTTCTTCGGCAAAATAGTCGGTCATATGGCCGCGCGGGTAAAAGCGCTGACTGCCGTTAAAGGTCACCGCGTGGCGCAAATTGGCCCAGATGAAGCGGTCTATCGGATCCCATGGCAGCTTCGCATTGACGACCCCCGGATCATCCTCGCGCATGAACATCGCGCCGCCCGCCAGCACCGCAAGGCTTTCGTCGAAGCCTTGCGCATGTGGCCGCAACGTGGGCGCTTCGCCCAGATGCCATTTACCGATGTGGAGCGTGTGATACCCCGCCGCCTTGACCGCCTCGGCAATCGTTACCTCGCTCGCAGGGACGCCCATGTCGGGATAGTCGGGGATGTCGGGGGTGATCCGATCCTTGTGGAAGATCGCCCGCAGCGGTCCGACGCCTTCACCATGCGCCAGATTTTCAGCGAACTGGACCGGGACCGCGGTGAATTCAAAGCCGAAGCGCGTCGGATAGCGCCCCGTCATCATCGCCGCGCGCGAGGGGGAGCAGGTGGCGTTGGCGGCATAGGCGGTGGTGAAATTCAACCCCTCGCGCGCCAGTGCATCGATATTTGGTGTCTTGCCGATCCCGCCCCCGACGCCGCCGCCGTTCAGGCTGATGTCGTTATAGCCAAGGTCATCGGCGACGATCAGGATGATGTTGGGGGGGCGTTGGCCCTCGGGCGCCTGGGCCGGTCCCTGTTGCCAGACCACCGGCCGGTTCGGCTGTACCGGATCGCGCCAGTCCTGAACGATGCCGGGCAGGCGATATTTGTTCGCTTCGAACGCCCAATATCCCCCCGCGACCAGCGCGGCGACGGCGCCCAATGCGATCCATTTTTTCTTCATGACCATCCCCACCCTTGCGGTCGATATTATGGCACTATATGTGTCACTATATTGCAGGTTGCGCAAGATCGCGCGCAAGGCAGCCATTGACCCCGGCGACAAGCTGGGCCAGCGGAGAAGCCATGACCAAGGCGGCGAGCAAATCGATGGCGACGAAGGCCGATCCCGCGCGCGTCGATGGCCGCCGTGAACGCGGCCGGTCGAGCCACAAGCGCATCGTCGAGGCGATGATGGAGCTGATCATCGGCGGCGACCTGGCGCCGAGTGCCGCCCGCGTTGCCGAGGAAGCGGGCATCGGGCTGCGCACCGTGTTTCGGCATTTTGACGACATGGATGCGCTCTACGCCGAAATCACCGCGACGATCGCCGAGCGGGTGATGCCGATCGTGGCCGCGCCCTATCCCGATCAGGATTGGCGCGCCAATGTCCGCGACATGGTGCGGCGCCGTGCGCGGGTGTTCGAAATCATGCTGCCCTTTCGTCTCGCCGCCAACATCAAACGGTACCAGTCGCCGTTCCTGATGGGCCAATATGGCAAGGTCGTGACGCTGGAGCGCGAGCTGCTGCTGCGCCTGCTCCCGGCTCCGGTGCTGTCCGACCGGATCAATGTCGAGGCGCTGTGCGCGACGTTGTCGTTCCAGACCTGGCGCGCGCTGCGCCACGATCAGGGATTGTCGGCCGAGGAAGCCGGGACGGTGACGATGCACATGGTCGAGGCCTTGCTGGCGACGATCGGCGAGGCCGCTTGAGATACCGCGGTGCCGCGCTGTTCTCGCTCGCGTTGATCGGCGCGCTGGCGGGGTGCGGCAAGGCGAAGGAGCCGCCCGTCGCCGAGGCCGCGGCACCGGCCTGCCCGGCGATGTCCAAGCAGGATTATGTGTGGATCCCCGGCGCGACCTTCGCGATGGGCGCCGACGCGCAGCTGCCCGAGGAAGGCCCGGCGCGCGAGGTCCGCGTCGCGGGCTTCTGGATCGCAACGCATGAGGTGACCAACGCCGAATTTGCTGCCTTCGTCAAAGCGACCGGCTACAAGACCCTCGCCGAGCGCGATCCGCCGCCCCTGCCCGGCGCGCCGCCCGACATGCTGATCCCCGGATCGGCAGTGTTCACCGCGCCAACCGATGGCAATCCCAACTGGTGGCGCTGGGTCGTCGGGGCACAGTGGCGCAATCCTGCTGGTCCCGCATCGGACATCAAGGCCCGCGACCGCGAGCCGGTGGTCCAGATCGGCTATGACGACGCGCTGGCCTATGCCCGCTGGACGGGCAAGGCGCTACCGAGCGAGGAACAATGGGAGCTGGCGGCGGCGACCGGCGGCGCCAACCGTCATGTCCCGGTCGATGCCGCGGGCAAGCCGCAGGCCAATTATTATCAGGGCGCCTTCCCCGCCCGCGACCTTGGCACCGATGGCTTCACCGGCCGCGCCCCGGTCGCCTGCTTTCCCGCCGACGACCACGGCGTCCACGACCTGATCGGCAATGTGTGGGAATGGACGACGAGCAAGGCGGGCGGTGAAAGCAATGTCATCAAGGGCGGCAGTTTCCTGTGCGCCGCCAATTATTGCGCGCGCTATCGCCCCGCGGCGCGGCAGTTTCAGGAACGCAGCCTAGGCACCGACCATATCGGTTTTCGCCTGATCGACCCGGCGCGCGCGGCGCCGGCGGCGCCACTGCCAGACAAGAGCTGACAGCAGCAGCACGAAGCCGCCGATCCACAGGCCGAGTTGGATCAGGCGCTTGCGGCCCTGCTGTTCGAACGCGTAACGGTTGATCTGTTCGTCGGCGGTGTAGCCCGCGGGCATGTCGAGCACGCCATTCGCTTTCGCATAGGCGCGGTAATCGGCCAGCATTGCGGCGAAGCGATCGGGCATCGCCGCGGCCAGGTCGCGCGTTTCGCCGGGATCGGCCTTGATGTCGTAAAGCCGCCATTGGCCGTCGCCGGTCGGGGCGAGATTGCGGACCAGCTTGTAGTCGCCGCGAAACAGCGCCGCATTGCCCGATAGTTCATAGCCCAGCGGCGCGTCGCCATGCACGCTGCCCGCCTTGCCGGTGAGCACCGGCACCAGACTGCGCCCGGTCACCGGCTCGACCGCCTTGCCCTGCCACGCGCCACCATGGCCGGGGACGCCCGCCAGCTCGGTCAACGTCGGCACGATGTCGGTCACATGCGCGAGCCCATCACTGATGCCGCCCGCCCGCAGCGCCGCATTGCCCGGCCAGGCGATGATCAGCGGCACCCGCAGCCCGCCTTCGGTGGCGCTGAATTTATACCCCGACAGCGGCGACGCCGCCGCGCTCGCCCAGCCTGGTCCGATCGCGCTGAAACTGCCGCGCCGCCCGATATTGGCGGTGCTGAGGTCATATTGCATGCCGAGGAACAGCCGGTTGCGCAGGCTGTGGAACGGATTGGTCGGCTCGGCGCCATTGTCCGACAGGAACACAAAGATCGTGTTGTCATAGTCGCCGGTCGATTTCAGATGCGCGACCAGCCGTCCGACCTCGCGGTCCATCGCGGTCGCCATCCCGGCATAGGCCTGCATCACGCGGACCGCGGCGGCACGTTCTTCGGCGTCGAGCTTGGTCCAGTCGGGGGTGGTCGGCATCGTGACGATTGGCACGCCCGCGGGGACGATGCCGAGTGCCGCAGCGCGCTTGGCCCGCGCGGCGCGTAGCGCGGTCCAGCCGTCCTTGTACAGCGCCGCATAGCGCGCGATGTCGCTGTCGGGCGCCTGCACCGGAATATGATTGGCAAGGAAGTTGATCGACGCGAGGAAGGGTTTGCCGTTTTTGCGACCCTCCTCGATATAGTCGATCATCCGCTGAACGACGAAGGTCGACGAATAATAATCCTTGGGCAGCGTCGCGGGCTTGCCATTCTCGGTCCACGCGGCGGTGTCGTACATCCCCTCGATCGGGCGCTGCTCGAAATTGTCGGCGCCCGCATCGGCGAGGCTGAACGCCCGGTCATAGCCGCGCGCCTCCGGTAGCCGCGTCGGGTCGTTGCCCAGATGCCATTTGCCGGTCAGGTAGGTGCGATAGCCCGCGGCTTTGAGCAGCTGCGCGATCGTCACCACGCGGTGGTTCATCACCGTATCATAACCGGGCTGTCCGCGATGTTCGTCGGGGATGGTCTCGGGCATATTGCCCAGCCCGTTGCGGTGGTTCATCACCCCGGTCTGGAGCATCGCGCGCGTCGGCGAGCACGACCCCGCGACATGGAAATTGGAAAAGCGCGTCCCCGCATAAGCGAGCGCGTCGATGTTCGGGGTCGCAAACTCGGCACCGAACGCGCCGACGTCGCTGAACCCCCAATCGTCGGCAAGCAGGATGACGATGTTGGGCTGGCGCGGCGCGGTCGATTTCGGCTGCCCCTGCGCAGGTGTCGCGGCCAGCAGCACCGCGCAAGCGATGATGGCAGTACGCCGGAACCGGCCCTTGCGACCCGGCACCTTGGTGGTCCTCATGCGCACTGCCATCGCCCCCTCTCCCACGGGATAGTGACACTTACTATGCCAATATATCGGCGAGTCAATATGAGGGTGCAGGCTATCGTTCGCGATACTCGGGGGCGCGTTTTTCGAGGAAGGCGGTGAGCGCCTCGCGGTGGTCTTCGGTGGCAGACAGGATGACTTGCTGGCGATCCTCGATCGCCATCGCGGCGTCGAGGCTCTGGGCATCGATATTGAGATTCAGCGCCTGTTTCGACAGCCGCAGGCCGTGCGGGCTCGTCGCCAGCATCTCGTCGGCGAGCGCCAGCCCGCGCTCCAGCAGCGCGTCCCGATCGACAATCTCGCTGACCAGCCCGGCGCGCAGCGCCCTCTCGGCGTCGATGAACCGCCCGGTCAGGATCATCTCGGCGGCGAGGCTCGCGCCGACCAGCCGCGGCAGAAAATAGCTCGACGCCATGTCGCAGCCGCCCAGCCCGATGCGGATATAGGCGGCGTTGGCGCGAAAATCGGGCGTAGCGTAGCGCACGTCGGACGCGAGCAGCAGCGACAGCCCACCCCCGCACGCGGCGCCATGGCCCAGCGCGATGATCGGCTGCGGACAGGCGCGCATCTTGCGATAGATATTGCCGATCCGCGTCTGGGTGCGGAGCGTGCGGAGCACCGGTGTTTCGTCGCTCGACCGGTCTTCCTGAATATCGAGCCCGGCGCAAAAGCCGCGCCCCGCTCCGCGCAGGACGACGACGCGCACCTCGGGGCGGTCAGCAAGCCCGCCGAAATAGGTGTTGAGGTCATCGACCAGCGCTTCGTTCAGCGCATTGAGCCGCTCGGGCCGGTTGAGCGTCGCGATCTCGACCTGCCCGCGCGTTTCGATCAGCAACTCGCTCACAGCGTCTGACCGTCGTCGATCGTGAACACGCTGCCGGTGATCCCCGCCGCGGCGTCGGAGCAGAGCAGCAGCAAGGGGGCGTGCAGGTCGCTCGGCGGACGCATCCGCTGGCGCGGAAAACTCTTCACCATCGCGGCGCCGGTCTCGCTGCCGAACAGTTCGGCGGTCATTTCGGATTCGAAATAGCCGGGCTGGATCACATTGACGCAAATCCCGCGCCGCGCCCATTCGCGCGCCAAGGCTTTGCCCATATGGCGCACCGCCGCCTTGGTCGCGCCATAGACCGAGGTCGCGGGGAAAATCTTTTCGGCGGTGATCGACCCGATCAGGACGATGCGGCCGTGCTGCTTCTCGCGAGCCCCCGCCTTGTCGAGACGCTTGGCGCCCTCGTTCGCGGTCAGGAAGACACCGCGGACATTGGCGGCGAGCAGGAAATCGACGTCCTCGACCGACAGGCTCATTGCCATCTTCTCGGTTGCGACCCCGGCGTTCGCGACAATCGTATCGACGGTGCCGAACGCGGCCTCGGCGGCATCATAAGCGGCGATCGTCGACGCTTCGTCGGTAACGTCCATGCTGACCGCAATCGCGGTGCCGCCCGCGGCTTCGATCGCCGCGACCTGCTCGGCCAGCTTGTCGGCGCGCCGTGCTGCAAGCACGACCTTCGCACCCGCGCCCGCCAGTGCTTTGGCGAAACCGGCGCCCAGCCCGGACGACGCGCCGGTGACCAGCGCCACCCGCCCGGAAAGATCGAACTTCGGTTCTGCCGCCATCACGCTCCCTTTCGTTGCCCCCCTGCCTTGGCGGTGATTGACGTTTACGTCAACCGACCGGCGCCGGACAGAAAGGTGAGGAAATCGGGTTGACGGACGGCATTTGTTCCCTTATTGTTCTTTTTGTCGACACCAAACCTCATCCCCCGTCGCAGCCGCCAAGCGCGGCGGACGGGGGATAAAGGTTTCTCCGCTTGCTCAGTCGGTTTTTGGCGACGCTTTGCGGTCGCGCGCCGCGCCCACCGGCATATTGCCATGGATCAGATGGCGGCTGGCATAGACATCCTCGACCATTTCGATGGCCAGCCGGTCGCGGTCGCGCTGGCGGGTATCGGCCATGATATCGACGATCGCATCGGCATCGACCTCCAGTATCTTCAGCGCTTCCTCGGCCATCACCAAGGCCGATTCGAACGTCTCGCGCACCTGAAACGTCGCACCGGCGTGGAGCAGTTCGACCGAATGTTCGCGGTCGAAGGCGCGGGCAAGGACCGGCGTATGCGGGAATTCGGCCTTCACCAGCTCGACGATTTTCAGGACCGTCGCGGCATCGTCGATCGCAACGACAATCATCTGCGCCTTGGCCGCGCCTGCCGCATGCAGGATGTCGAGCCGCGTGCCATCGCCATAGTGGATCTTCAGCCCGAAATTGGCCGCCTCGCGGATCGCGGTCGTGTTGGTGTCGATCAGCGAGATCGAGCAATGGTTAGCGAACAGCGGCTGGCTGACGATCTGGCCGAAACGGCCAAAGCCGATCATGAGAATGCTGGCGTGCAGATTGTCGGCGACTTCAATGCCTTCGGTCGATGGCGCCGCCCGCGGCATGAAGCGGTCGTGCAGGATCGTCATCACCGGGGTCAGCGCCATCGAAACGATTATGATCGCGGTCAGGATTGCGTTGTTTTCGGCGTTGAGGATCCCCACACTGGTCGCCGCGGCATAAAGGACAAAGGCAAACTCGCCGCCCTGCGCCATCAACACCGCGCGCTCGATGGCCTCCGAACGGTCGGCCTTGAACAACCGCGCCACCGCGTAAATGCCGCTCATCTTCAGCGTCATATAGGCGACGACCGACACCGCGATCAGTCCAGCGTTGGCGGCGACGATATCGAGGTCGAGTGCCATTCCGACGCCAAGAAAGAACAGCCCGAGCAACACGCCGCGAAACGGCTCGACGTCGGCCTCAAGCTGATGGCGGAACGACGATTCGGACAGCAAGACCCCGGCCAGGAACGCGCCCATCGCCATCGACAGGCCGGCCGCCTGCATCACCAGCGCCGCGCCGAGCACCACGAGCAGCGCCGCCGCCGTCATCACCTCGCGCGCCTTCGCGCGCCCGAGCAGGCGGAACATCGGATCGAGCAGATAGCGTCCGGCAAGGATCAGGCCGACAATCGCGGCCAGGCCGATACCGACGGCGGCGATCCGATCGGCAGCCGAGACCGCTTCGCCCCCCGGCGCCAGAAATGCGACGAGCGCCAGCAACGGGACGATCGCCAGATCCTCGAGCAGCAGAATCGAAACGACGCGACGCCCTTTCGGCTGCCCGAGCGCGCGCCGTTCTTCGAGCATCTGCATCGCGATCGCGGTCGAAGTGAGCACGAACCCGGTACCCGCAACAAAACTCGGCGCCACCGGATAGCCGAGCGCCAATCCGACGCAGATGAGCAGCGCGATACACAATCCGACCTGCGCCAGACCCAGCCCGAATATCTCGCCGCGCATCGCCCATAACCGCGACGGCTGCATCTCCAGCCCGATCACGAACAGGAACATCACCACGCCAAGTTCGGCGACATGCAGGATCGACTGTGCATCGGAAAACAGCGCGATCCCGAACGGCCCGATCGCAAGGCCCGCCGCCAGATACCCGAGCACCGAGCCAAGCCCCAGCCGCTTGAACAAGGGTACCGCAATCACCGCCGCGGCCAGAAGCACGACGATTGGTAACAGGTCGAACCCGTGTGCGGCAGCCTCGGCAGCATGGCTGGCAGTTTCGGCGGCGATGGTCGTTCCCCTACCCGACATTGGCGCCGTCAGCCTGCCCGGAAAGGACGCCTGAAATCAAGGGTCAGCGTGGTCGCTCGCCTCCACGGCGCTCCGCATTTTGCCCAGGCCGGCACCGGGGACAATCTTCAACGAACTACGCGACCGGACCAGTCATCGCGGCCAGTCCACTCGAATCCATTACGGTCTTCGCCCTGCCAATAAAGAATTTACGGTGTGTAATTGATCAGGCACGTGCCGCCGCGAAACTGCATGCTGTCTTCGCTATATTGCTGCAACTCGATAAAGATTCCGCTTGGGTCGCGGCACGTCACGACCCATGTCTGATCAGCACCAAGCGTTTTTTCGCTCGGCGCGTACCCACCGGCGATCAGGCGCTCACGTAGGCCGTCGATATCGTCGGTCTCGATCGCAAAATGCATGACCCGCCCTTCGGATTTCACTTCGGCAACCCGAACGACTTCGACAAAGCTGTTGTTGTCGAAGCGCAGATAGTAGCCGATTGGTTCGCCTTGCAGGTTCTGGAAATCGAACTGCTGCGACAGGCCCAGGAGCGCGTAGAATCTCTCGGTCGCGTCGAGATCGGCAGACTCTATGCAGACATGTGCAAGTCTGATCACCGCTCTGTCCCGTCAAAAATTGTGCGCATGGTCTTGTCGCTCCATTTCATCAACGTCCGAAAAGCGCCGATCTATTTCGCCATCGATTCCAGCAATGCCGTCGCTCGCGAGCCGTCATCGATGTGCAGAGCCTCCGCGACACGCCTACCAACATCGCCGAGCGGATTGCGAAATGGCGTATTCGTGCCAGCGATCAAACGAGCAATATCCCCGGCGACAAGTGCTGGCGGATCGCCATGCGATGCCCCGGCAAACCCTGTAGCAACAGCGCTAGGTTCGAAGATGAGCACACGAACCCCCTCAGGCGCGAGTTCCGCTGCCAGGCATTGGCTCATTCCCTCAAGGGCAAATTTGCTTGTGGCATAGGCACCATCGTTCGCAGGCCCGACCAGCCCGGACAGCGACGAAATCATTGCTACGGTGGATCCCGGGGCGAGATGGGGCCTGGCAGCGCGCGTCAGGCGCCACGCGCCGAGAAGGTTGATATCGAGCGTCTTCTTGAACGCATCGAGGTCGAGCGAAAGCAGCGGTCCCGCGAGATGCACCCCAGCGTTGTTGATGAGCAGGTCGATCTCGCCTCGCGCTTCAACGACCTGCGCAACCGCGCGCTGTACGCTATCATTGTCGGTGACGTCGAGTTCGACCGGAATTCCCGGCACTTCGGAATCGAACGAGCGGACGCCGCAAAAGACTTGATCGCCGCGAGCGACATACTCGGCGGCCAGCGCGGCACCCAAACCGCGCGAAGCACCGCTGATCAGGACTGTCGGCACTTTGTTTTCCCTTCAAATGATTTCGCTGCGCGCAAACATGTCACGCGATCACGCTGCTGGATCACCACTACCGACGGCTATTGAAGCAGCTGGAACACGGCGACGCCGAAGAAATTGGCAATTGCCTTGCCCAGCATGCCTGTCGCGATCGCCGGGGTTACCAGCGATTTCCAGCCCTTCGATGTCGCGATCCCGGCAGCGGCGGCCGCCCCGACGATGTTCGCCCCGGACCCGATGATCGCTTCCGCCAGATCGGAGCGGAGCAGGCGCGCGACGATCAGAACGATCAGGACATGGACCAGGATGATGACGAGCCCGAACACGAAATAGAGCGGTGCGGACGTCACAAACGCGGTCAGGTTGGTGGTGGCACCGATCATCGCGAAGAAGAGATACATGATGAACATGCCGAGTTCGAAATCGCCTTTGAGCGCGTGCATCGGACCCGGAAAGAGGTTGGCAATCGCAACCGCGATCAAGGTCACGATAAACAGGCTGTAGTGACCAAAGCCGGTCGCGTTCGCGATCCACACACTTGCCCAGCAGATAGCGGCACTCAGCGCCAAGCCAAAGCTGATATGCACCAGATCGAATTCGGGCCGCACCTCGGCGATGGTGGTGTCGGTATCGACCTGCGCATCGACGATCGGCGACGGCAAATGCCGCCGGACCCACGCCATATTGGGCAGTGTCACGAGGATCATCAGTCCGATGATGCTGACGGGTGCGCTCGCACTCACGGCCACCGCGAAGACGTCGGGCGGCAATTTGGTAATCTCCGCCATCGCGACCATGTCCGTCATTCCGCCGATCCATGCCGCAGCGTAAGTGGCCGCGATATGCGGTCCATATGGCCCGATATCGACGAGCGCATAGGCGACGACCGCACCTATACAAACGGCCACCGCACCCACGAAGAACAGCGGAAGCACCCGCCCGCTTTCGCCCAAAATGCGCGTGAAGGTAGCCTTGAACAGCAGGAGGGGTATCGCGATCGGCATGATCACGCCGACGATGAAGCCATAAATCGGGGCGTCATGCGGAATGACGTTAAAGTTCGACAGCAAGGCGCCGCCCAACAACACCCAGACGACGGCGGGAATCTTCGCCGCGAGACGATTGCGCTCGCTCCATAGACCGAGCAGGACTAGGCCAAGCATGATGGCGAGCAAGGCCGCAGGATTATCAGCTGCAATCAGGGTCATGGATACAGGCCTCTCTACGAATTCAGCCGAAGGTCTGCGCGGCTGACTGCCACTGCCAGTCGCGCCCTGCCACCGCCCGCACCATCGCCTCGGCGCGTTGACCGCAGTCAACGCCGAGCTCGGCAAACACATGCTCTGCGTCGCTGCCAATCGGGTTACGGAACGGGGCGTCAGGGCTGGCAATCGCCGCCGCGATCGATTGCGCGGCAAGTTCTGGCGCAAGGCCGTCGATGATGCCGGGGAATTCGGTTGCAA
>Ga0265296_1002893_pt1 | contig 16638 bp, 18 predicted proteins | sample MunlanPumphouse1_FD_189073 | JGI IMG/M metagenome (GOLD analysis project Ga0265296, IMG submission 189073) | Groundwater microbial communities from a municipal landfill in Southern Ontario, Canada - Pumphouse #1 | ecosystem: Environmental > Aquatic > Deep subsurface > Groundwater | place... | reverse complement strand
GGTTTGACTAATAACCCAGCATAAATGATAACAACCGGAGTTTCCCCGTCATCATTGGTTGGGGTAAATAGATCGTATCTTACCCCGTTTTTGGTGAATCCGGCTTCCAGCGTCAGCGTGGGTGTGTTGGCTGACGTTGTTTTAGGGAGAGCTGGGGGCGGCGTTGGAGAGGGTTGCATGGTTTGTGCCGATCCGACCCAAATAGTTGTAATAGCTGTGGCTAAGGGCATGGTGGTTGGTTTCCCTGGTTTTTAGATTTTCTTAGAGGATTATCGTTAACCGGGCAAAAAAATTTCAGATTAAGCAGCGATTGTTTCGCGCGCCCATTGGTCGGCGGCGAGGAGATCATTGAGGGAAGGAGTGGTTTTATTCTGATGCTTTTCCAGCGCGGCTTTGATTTTGGCGGGAATTTGCGGGAAGGTTATTTTTTTATTTAAAAATTGTTGGACGGCGACTTCATTGGCGGCATTAAGCACTGCTCCCGCCGTTCCACCAGCTTTACCGGCTTCATACGCCAATTGTAAGCAAGGGAATTTGTTTTTATCCGGTGGCATGAAATTAAGCGCAGAAATTTTGGAAATATCCAGCCGCTTGAAAAAGTTGGGGGCGCGTTTGCCCTCTAAGAGTGCGTATTGGATTGGCAGGCGCATATCCGGCGGGCCAATCTGCGCCAAAATTGATCCGTCAATAAACTCCACCATTGAGTGGATAATGCTTTGCGGATGGATAATAACTTCAATTTGCGCATAATCCAGCCCAAATAAATAATGCGCTTCCATGACCTCAAAACCTTTGTTCATGAGCGTGGCGGAATCAATTGTGATTTTTGGTCCCATTTTCCAGGTGGGGTGGGAGAGTGCATCTTTGGGAGTGATGGCTTCCATTTTTTCGGGCGACAGGTTTAAAAACGGCCCGCCGGAAGCGGTTAAAATGATTTTTTTAATGGCTTTTTTGTCTTCGCCGATCAAGCATTGGTAGACGGCGCTGTGCTCAGAATCAATCGGCATGACTTTAATGCCGGCTTTTTTGATTTCTTCCATCATCAGGTCGCCGGCGGCAACCAAAATTTCTTTAGTCGCTAGCGCAAGATTTTTTTTAGCTTTGATGGCTTCAAGCGTTGGCAAAAGCGAGAGCGAGCCGGGAATGGCAACCACCACTGTATTGACCGCGGCTTCGGTGGCAACGGCCAATAATCCCTCGGTGCCGGTTAAAATTTTAGTGTTGGTTTTGCCTAATTTTGCTTCAACCTGGGTTTTGGTGGCGTCATCTAAAACCGAAACCACTTTGGGCGCAAATTTTTTGATTTGGTCAACAATGAGATCAACTTCATTTTTGGCGGCCAGCGCAATGACATTGAAACTGCTGGGATAGGCCAAAACTACTTCCAGTGTTTGCGTGCCGATGGAACCGGTGGAGCCGAGGATGGCGAGTTTTTGCATGGGAGAATGATAGCATGCTGACAAAATCTTGGCAAAAAAAGATAGTTACTTTTCCCCGCGCGCTTTCCTGTTTTTCAAATGGTTCAAAATAAACCGCAGGATTAAGAACACAATTACCACGCCTACCACCACATCCAAAACATCCCCGTATTTGCGGATAATCATCCAGTTGTTGCCCAGCAGGTTGCCCAGATAGGCCAGCGCAAAGCACCAGGGGATGGAGCCAATAAACGAGTAAACGGCAAACTTGGTAAAGTTCATTTCGGCCACGCCGGCGGGGAGCGAGATAAACGTGCGAATTACCGGCAGGTTGCGGCCCAAAAACACGGCAAAATCGCCCCATTTATTGAAAAACTTTTCCGCATGATGCAGTTCTTTTTCGCGCACAAAAAAGTATTTGCCGTATTGCATAATAAACGGGCGGCCGCCCCAATAGCCAATGGCATAAGTGATGACTGCGCCGATTAAATTGCCCAATGCGCCGGCCAGGGTTACCCAAAATAGAGAAAGTTTTCCCGCCGAAACCAAAAATCCGGAAAACGGCATGATGATTTCGGAGGGGATGGGTACACAGGCGGATTCGAATACCATCAAGGTAACGATGCCAAGATAACCAACGTTGGAAATGGTACTGGTGACAAAATGGACCAGCAGTTCAATAATGTGTGTGATCAATTAGGTTATTTCTTTTTGGTTTTTTTGGCCGTCTTTTTTTGCGTTTTGCGCGCGCCGGCTAATTGCTTGATGGGCTCGGCAACTTTCTTAGGGTTGAGCCAGCTCATCATTGAGCGTAGCACCCCGCCAAATTCTTCAATTAAGTGTTTGTTGTCTTTTTCCAGCAATTTGTTAAATACCGGGCGGCCAGCCAGGTTTTCCAGAATCCATTCTTTGGCAAACGTGCCGTTTTGGATACGGGAGAGGACATAGCGCATCCTTTGTTTTACGCTTTCGTCAATTAACATTGGGCCCACGGTAATGTCGCCGTATTTAGCGGTATTGGAAATGGCCTGGCGCATACCGTAAATTCCTTTGGCGTACATCAAATCAACGATCAATTTAAGCTCGTGCATGCATTCAAAATAGGCCATTTCCGGCTGGTAGCCGGCCTCAACCAAAACTTCAAAACCAGCTTTGACCAACGCGGTGCAGCCGCCGCAGAGTACTGCTTGTTCGCCAAAGAGGTCAGTTTCGGTTTCTTCTTTGAAAGTGGTTTCAAATACTCCGGCGCGGGTGGCGCCGATACCTTTGGCCAGTGCCAGTGCAATTTTTTTGGCATTGCCGGTAAAGTTGTGATGGATGGCGATTAGCGCGGGTACTCCGGCGCCTTCCAGGTAGGTTTGGCGGACCATGGGGCCGGGGCCCTTGGGTGCCACCATGATAACGTCAACGTACTTTGGCGGGAGGATTTGATAATAATGAATGTTAAAACCATGGGAAAAAACCAGGCATTTTCCCTTGGTCATGTGTTTTTCAACAGATTCTTTGTAAACCTTGGCTTGAACTTCGTCCGGCACCAGCATTTGGATGATGTCAGATTTTTTGGCCACTTCTTCGGCGGTCATGACATTGAGGCCGGCTTCTTCAGCCCTCAGCCAGTTTTCGGTGCCCGGGATTTCAGCGACAATTACTTTTACGCCGCTGTCCTTGTGGTTTTGGGATTGAGCATGGCCTTGCGACCCAAACCCGATAATTCCCAACGTTTTACCATTCAAAACCGATAAATCCGCGTCGTTGTTATAATATACTTTTGCCATAAAAATACCTCCTAAAAATGAAATTAGCGATTGTTTATAACGAAGTAAAATTATAGCTCTAGATTTTATTTAGGGCAAGCGGCATTTGAGGTTACAAAAATTTTGGAAGGCGTGATCAGATGAGTATTTCCTTGCCTGGAAAAGATGTTAGATTAGCGTTGGTTAATTTAATATCTTCAAATCCTGCCAAAGTTGCCCGTCGGCAACCCGGGCTTGCGGTGAGAACGTTGGCTGGCTATTTGCGCTGCAGAACTGCGGCCACGGTGGGCGTTTTTGATATGCAAACGGCACTGGATACGCAACTTCCCGCCAGAGCGGTTTTTGCTGAACCTCACGCTCTGGATGGTGCACTTGAAACTACGGTTGCAGAAATTGTGCGATATTCTCCAGATGTAATTGGGCTTTCAATGAAATGGGAAACCCTTGGCAGTGCCAGCCACCTGGTTGAAAAAGTAAAGGCGGCCGGATTAGCCCCGTTTTTTGTTTTGGGGTCCTATCTCCCAACCTTTGCGGCCGGTGAAATTTTAGGTGTGTTTCACGATGCATTACAGGAAAAAAGGGTGGTGGCGGTTTTGGGGGAGGGCGAAGAGGCGATGGTTGATATTTTTGCTCGAATGCAAAGCAATGGCAGAGAAGTGACGGCAGAAGATTTTGAGGGAGTAAGCAATGTTCGAGCACATCTGGATAGTTCTGTTGAATATAGAAGAGTTGATCTGGACGACTATCCAATTTTGACGCCGGAAAATTCACCCGAACTGTTTGCACGAGCGGCAATCGAGAGTGCGCGCGGGTCTATTCCCCTGGAATCCAGTCGAGGGTGTCCGTGGGGGCATTGTACTTTTTGTTCTTTAAGTGGTCTTTACGGTCCGGGGCTTGGTATGCGGAGGGAGTTTTCAGTGCAGCACGTGCTTGGCCGAATGCGTGCATATGCAGAATCAGGGGCCAGACGATTTTATTTTATTGATTCGGAGTTTTTGGGTAAATCGCGCAGTGATGAAGAATTTATGCGTTCGCTGGAGAGGGCAGAGGAAATTGCCAGAGGCGTGATGGCGTTGAACGATGAGCTGGGATTGCAGGGAGATGCCAGAATATCGATATCAACTTTCCCTGCCCGGGTGGATATTATTTACCACGAATCGAATCCCGGACGAAATCGGAGAGCAAATGATATGCTTGCATTACTTAAAGAAGCGGGATTTCGGCATGCATACCTTGGAATTGAATCCGGTTCTCCCCGCCAGCTTAGAAGGTTTGGCAAAGGGGTAGCGGTTGGGCAGAATGCGGGAGCCAAAGGGGCAATAGAAGCATCGGGCTTGGGAGTGGAAATAGGGTTTATATTTTTTGATCCACTGGCAACCATGGAAGATTTAAGAGAAAACGTAGCATTTATCAGACGAAATAATTTGCAAAAGGCCGATGCCAGAATTTTAGGCGAGTTGGGGGTTTACGCGGGGAGTCCAATGCAGACGAGGCTAAAGAATGAAGGATTAATTTCCGGAGGTCTCGACCTTGCTTCTTTAACGTATCCGTACGAATATCAAGATATACACGTGAAGTTGGTGCGCGATATTTTTATGGGCTGGGAAACACAAACCCGTTTATTGACAAGAATTTTAGCCAATTTTGCCGGTTTGCCTCAGGTAAGCCAGGAATTTCCAGAAATTGTGTCCACGCTGAGGGAACTTGATTTTGAACTTGTGGAGCAATTATGCAAGGTAAGTTATGCTGAACTTTTACAGCCAGAATGTAGGAGCCGAATCTTAGGAGCTTTTACCCCAAGACTTGAAGCGGTATTGCAAAAATTAGAAGGAATTGAAAAAGAGCGTCTTCCCCAAGGTTTTGATAAAATTCTAGAAGAAACAAGAAAGGCAATGCGGGTGTTTGGAAATAAATGGCTACGCTGATTGATGCTTCGGTTACTTGTTTTCCGAACCCTTCAACAGTGCAATCTTCCCCGTCTGTACCATCTCTTTGATGCCGAATTTTTCCAGCATTTTGATGAACCCGGCAATTTTTTCGGACTCGCCGACGGCCTCAATGGTGACCGAGTCGTTGGTGACATCCACGATTTTGCTGTTGAATAAGTCCACCAGCTCGGTGATTTCGGTACGGTTTTTATTGTTGGTGGCCACTTTTACCAAAATCAACTCGCGGTCGATGGATTTTTCCGGCGGCAGGTCAAAAACTTTAAGCACGTTAATCAACTTATAAAGCTGTTTTTGAATTTGCTCCAGTACCTGGTCATCGCCCTCTACCACAATGGTCATGCGTGAGAGGTTGGGGTTTTCGGTGGTGCCTACGGCTAAGCTGTCGATATTAAATCCGCGGCGCGCAAACAGCCCCGCCACCTTATTTAGGACCCCGGGATGGTTTTCGACAATGACTGAGATAGTATGTTTCATATATTTGGCCCTTCATTTGGCGGGGAACCATCCCCGGCCACTTATCCCTTCTTTAATCAATCAACATCTCATTAATTGCCTGTCCCGACGGCACAAACGGAAATACGTTTTCTTCTTTTTCGACGACGAAATCAATTAATGTCGGGCGGTCTTTGATTTTGAGCGCTTTTTTTAAGGCCGCTTTTACGTCTTCGGCTTTTTCTACGCGGAACGCGGCGGCGCCATACGCCTCGGCAACTTTGACCAGGTCGGGATTGTTGCATAAATTTGTGGCCGAGTATCTTTTGCCGTGCAAAAGTTCCTGCCATTGCCGTACCATGCCTAAACACGAGTTATTTAATACGGCAATGATAATTGGCAGTTTATGGTTTACGGCGGTAGTCATTTCTTGGATATTCATTTGGATACTGCCGTCGCCTGCAATATCGATCACCGTGGCATCGGGTTTGGCAAACTGAGCGCCAATGGCGGCCGGAAAGCCGTAGCCCATGGTGCCCAATCCCCCGGAAGAAATAAACGTGCGCGGCTTGGTATAACGGTAAAACTGCGCCGCCCACATCTGGTTTTGGCCCACTTCGGTGCAGATAATTGCTTCGCCTTTGGTAATTTCATAGATACATTCAATTACAAATTGCGGTTTAATCCGCTCGGTCTTTTTGTAATACAACGGATATTTCTTTTTCCATTCTTCTACCTGTGCTACCCAGGCCGCGTGTTTTTCGCGGGCCGCGGCTTTCTCAAATCCAATTTTTTTTAACAGTGCCTGTAAAACATTTTTTACGTCGCCCACAATGGGGATATCGACGCGCACGTTTTTGCCGATTTCGGCGGGGTCAATGTCAATGTGGATGATTTTGGCGTTGGGCGCAAACCGCGCGATGTGGCCGGTGACGCGGTCGTCAAACCGCGCGCCCACGGCAATCAATACATCACAATCGGTTACGGCAAAATTGGCATAGGCCGTGCCGTGCATTCCCAGCATTCCCAGAGATAAATCGTTGGTTTCGGGGAAACCACCTTTGCCCATCAATGTGGTGGTTACTGGAATGTGGCATTGGTCGGCCAGGGCAAATAATTCTTTATGTGCATCCGAAATTATTACTCCGCCGCCCGCGTAGATTACCGGTTTTTGCGCCAGCTCAATCATTTTGGCAGCGGCTTTAATTTGTTTGGGGTGCCCAACATAGTTGGGGTTGTAGCCGGGATGCTCAAATTTTTCGGGATAATTAAATTCGGCTTTTTTCATTTGGGCGTCTTTGCAAATGTCAATGACGACTGGGCCCGGCCGCCCCGTGGATGCGATAAAAAAGGCCTCTTTCACTGCTTGGGCAATATCCTCCGGATTTTTCACCAAATAATTGTGTTTGGAAATGGGAGCCGTGATGCCGGTAACATCGGCCTCCTGAAAAGAGTCCCGCCCCAAAAGCGACGTGGCTACCTGTCCGGTGATGGCGACCATCGGGACTGAATCCATGTGCGCATTGGCAATGCCGGTGATTAAATTGGTGGCGCCGGGGCCGGACGTTGCCAGGCATACGCCTACTTTACCGGAGGCGCGAGCATATCCGTCGGCGGCGTGGGCGGCGCCCTGTTCGTGGCGCACTAAAATATGCTGGATTTCTTTTTCACTATATAATGCGTCGTAAATGGGCAGGGTGGCGCCGCCGGGGTAGCCAAAAATAATTTTGACCCCTTCTTTTTTCAAACTTTCCAATAATATTTCTGCGCCGGTGAGTTGCATAGGAGTTATTTTAACACCCCGCCGGTATGCGCACCAGTAACCAGCCGGGCGTAGCGCCCCAGCCACCCCGTATTTATTCGCGGAATATGTGGTTTTACTTTTTTCAAGCGCTTTTTTATTTCTGCGGCGCTGACCAGCAAGTTTAATTTGCGGTTAGGAATATCGATTTCAATTTTGTCGCCGTTTTTAATGGCGGCGATGGGGCCGCCTTCAGCCGCCTCCGGAGAAATGTGCCCGATGCAGGGGCCTTGCGTGCCGCCCGAAAATCTGCCGTCGGTGATGAGAGCCACAGACGTGGATAATCCCATACCGGTAATGGCGGCGGTAGGGGAGAGCATTTCGCGCTTGCCTGGGCCGCCCTTGGGACCTTCGTAGCGGATAACCACAACGTCGCCGGACTTGATTTTTCTTTGCATGATGGCGCGCATGGCGTCTTCTTCGCGATCATATACTTTAGCGGTGCCAATAAAGTGCCGCATATTTTCGGACACGGCGGATTGTTTGATGACCGAACCCAAAGGTGCCAGGTTGCCCTTTAATACCGCGATGCCGCCTTCTTTATGATAAGGGCGGTTAAGTGGGCGAATGGCCTCGCTGTCTAATACTTTGCCTTCTTTGGCAATTTGTTTAATGTTTTTCCCGCTGACGGTGAAGGCGCTTTCTAATTTGCTTTGTAAAACGTGCAAAGCGGCGGGCACGCCCCCGGCGGCGTCAAAATCCTCCATAAAGTATTTGCCGGACGGCAGAATATCTGTGATATGCGGCGTTTCCCGGCTGATTTTGTCAAACAGCTCAAGCGGAATATTGATATCCGCTTCGTGCGCGATGGCGGGAATATGTAATGCCGTATTGGTAGATCCGCCCAAGGCCATATCAATGCGCAGTGCATTGCGAAATGCAGCCGGGGTCATAATGTCGCGCGGTTTAATATTTTTCTTGGCAATCGTGACTGCGGTTTTGCCACTTTCATAAGCAATTTTTTTCTTTTCTTTAGAAATGGCCAGACGAGTGCCACAGTAAGGGAGCGACATGCCGATGGCTTCACAAATACAAGCCATGGTATTAGCGGTATAAAGCCCCTGGCAGGCGCCGGGGCCGGGACAGGCGCGGCATTCCAGGGCTTCCAACTCCTGCTTGCTGATTTTGCCGGCCTGGTAAGCGGCCAGTGCTTCAAAAGAATCTTTTACTAAAGATAACCGGCGGCCTTTGTAATTTCCGGATTTCATCGGGCCAGCGGTAACCACAATTGATGGGACATTTACCCGCATGGCGGCCATCAGCATGCCCGGGGTAATTTTGTCGCAGGCGGTAAGTAATACTAATCCATCTAATTGATAGGCCTCGGCCATGGTTTCAACGCAGTCGGCAATTAGTTCGCGTAGAGGGAGAGAATAATGCATGCCCGAGTGTCCCATTGCGATGCCGTCGCAAATGGCGGGCACGCCAAAAATAAACGGCACGCCGCCGGCGTCGCGGATGCCTTTTACAATTTCTGCTTCCAGCTCGCGCATGTTGACGTGGCCGGGCACCATATTGGTATAAGATGAAGCAATGGCAATAAATGGCTTATCAAAATCTTCTTTCTTTAATCCGGTGGCGTAGAGTAATGTCCTTACCGGGGTTCTTTCGAGGCCTTGTTTTATTTTATCGGAGCGCATGGGCTTATCTCCTTTTACTTTTTTTGTCCTTCTTGATTATCTTTATTATCATTTAATACTTCCTCAATCCACTTCAACGCTCCCCGCGCGGCGTAAACCCCCTCATGGATTTCGGGTTTCTTGGCTTTTTTGCCCAGTAGCATAATATAAGCAATACGGCCTTCGCGCGACGGGATGTGGTTGAATTTTTTCATCAGTTTTTGCAGGTCGTCGCTCATAAACGGGACAATTCCGTAAGCGCCGATACCGTGGACTTCAGTCATAATTTATTCCTTAATTTTCCGGCGGAAGGATGGATACCAGCTCGTCCACCCGCGCGTGAGCCATAAAATAATTAAACCTTTCCTTGAAAAAAGCGTATTCTTCCTCGGTGCCAAGCTTTTGGTCAACGTAAAGCTTGCTCGCATGACTGTCGTAAGAAAAAACCCGGAAACGCTCCCCGCTCCCGCGCTGGTAAATCAATATCCAGTGGCCGTCGTCAATGCCCACCGCAATTTTTGAATTGTCGGGCAGGGTGATCTCTTCATTGCGGAAAGCAATCGTGCCCACAAACTGCTTGTCAAAATAATTGATTTTTTCAATATAGTTTTTGATGGTTGACATTGGTTTTATTATAAATCAAAACGTGAGATTTTGCGAGGGAATGGACGATATATGTATAAGGGAATAAATGCAGCGGATAATTTAAATAAGGTTATCTAGGAGAGGATAAATGGCTATGCGGAGCGAGGTTTTGGCCCTAGTCAGAACAGGCATTGCTTGCCGGCGGGAGCTACCACGGGAAATACGTGGAAAATTTGTGACAAAGAGGTCGGAGGCAATGCGATTGTTAAATGACCGATTAAGTACAGCAATTACCGCCACGGCCAGTTCTCCTTTTATTAGAATAATGGATATCGACGCGTGTTTTGCGCAGGCGGCTTTCACCTTAAATCCTCGCTCGGTACGGGTTTATTATTTTGATGTAATCCATGGGGCATTAATCGGACAAGCCGGGTTTGAGCGTTGTGATGGGGCAGTTTTCAGAAAAACGGAAGATTTATCAGCTAATTGTCCCTCTGCATTGACGCAGTTAGCCAAGGCAGAGCTGGTGGGCGGGCAGTTGCGGGATCGATTGGTGGAAGACGAAAAAAGTGTCGTTTGGGTTAGAGAGTCGCAGTTCAAAGGACAAAGGGTTGTTTATGAATTAAATTTTGATTCGCCTTTTCAATCAAGGGAGAATGCAATTATTTTAGAAGACCTTGCCGAAAGATGCGGCCGGGTACGGATGGATCTGATGCGCCTGCAAATGGAGGCAATCAAGCATACTTTATTTAGTGACCTGATTCGTGCACGGTTGGATTTGTTTTGTATCTTTCGTGCGGTTAGTAATGCTTTATTGGGTATAGTTTTTCACCCGGCAATGCCTCCGTCGGAAGTCAGCGTCATGTTTTTCGATGAGGCGGCAGGGGCTTTTATCATGGGCAGCCGCTATAAAGGTGAAGGGTCAACCACCGGATTGATTGCCGAGGAACAGGGAACGCATAATGGCTTGCGGGTACGTTATGTTGATGAAAAAGAAAACGGCAAAGCCGCGGATCCGGAAGCCGCGGGCAGTCAAAGTGCCGGGGTTGGCATCGCCTGGAAGGTGATTGAGGAAGGGATACCGCTGTGTTTGAATCGCAAGGCTGAGTTTGAAGCAATCAGCGGCGTGCGCTGGAGAAAAAATTCAGGCACAGATTCGTACGGGTCATTGATGGCGGTGCCTTTATTGGTGCAGGGGAAAATTGTGGGGGTTATTTTTGTAAAAAACGAAAGGGAGGACGCTTTTTCTCTGCCCGATTTAATTTTTTTGCAGGATGCATCGGAAGAAATCGGCAACGCGTTGTCCAGTGCGCATGCTTATCAGGAATTCAGGCGTTTAGCGCGACTGGACCCGATGTTGGGAGTACACGGCATATTAAGCAAGCGTTATGTTAAAGATGATCTGGCCGCCAGGGTGCGTGAGGCCCAAGCTCGCGGCAATCGCATATTATTATTATTTGCGGATATTGATAACTTTGGTGCCACGGATCGTGCTTTTGACCATGTAATGGCTGACGATGTTTTGCATGAAATTAGCCAAAGGATGGTGGTGGTCAAAGCGAGAGCTGAAGATGATATCTATCGTTATGGAGGGGGGGAAGAATTTGTCTGGGTCTTAGAAGTTCCTGCCAGTGTTTCGTTGGATGAGCAAGAAGCAGCTGCCTTAAAGATTTGTCGGAGAATTCGAAGGTCCGTTGGCCGCCAATTGATATCAATTTGTTCTGAATTTGCTACACCGGTTGAAGCGGAAGCAAAACTTGCTGGGATAAAAGATCGTTTGCGGCATCGTGAAAATATAGGTGCTGGTTGTACGGTTGACCAACTTCCCCATAAGCCTGAGATAGGGCGTGAGGGCAGATCGGCATTAAGGTTTCGCATCCGCAAAACTCTGAGCGTGGGAGCAACGTTGATTCGCGAAGGAGAAGACCCGATAACAGCTATTCAAAGAGCAAACGAAGCCGAGCATCAGGCTAAGGAGGGGGGGCGAAATCAAGAGTTTTTCTTGCTGTAAGGTTTTTTATTCTGCTATAATCTTCCCATGTTACGTTACCTTACCGCCGGCGAGTCACACGGCAAAAGTTTAGTGACAATTTTAGAAGGCATCCCCGCCCATCTCCCGCTTTTAGCCAAAGATATTGATGTTGATTTGGCGCGACGACAGGTTGGGCCGGGCCGCGGCGGCCGGATGAAAATCGAGAAAGACCTCGTTGAAATTTTGTCGGGCGTGCGTAAAAATAAAACCATTGGCAGTCCCATTGCAATGTTGATCCCCAATAAAAGCACCGAATTTTTTAATCAACCCGTTACTACTCCGCGCCCCGGCCACGCCGACCTGGCAGGGGTATTAAAATATAGTTTCGATGATGCCCGCAACGTATTGGAACGCGCCTCGGCACGCGAAACCGCCGCCCGGGTAGCGGTGGGTGCGGTTTGCAAAAAGCTTTTAGCTCAATTTAATATCTCGATTGGAAGCAAAGTAATCCACGTTTGCGGCGCCAAAACCGCCAAAGAAATTGCGGCTCTGGTGGAAAAAGCGCGCCGCGCGGGCGATACTTTAGGCGGAGTGTTTGAGATTGTAGCTAAAGGTGTTCCCGCAGGATTAGGCAGTTATGTCCAATACGACCGGCGGCTGGACGGCCGGATTGCGCTGAGCTTGATGAGTATCCCGGCAATTAAAGGAGTAGGCATAGGATTAGGGTTTGAGGTAGCTTGCAGAAAGGGCTCTGAAGCGCACGATGCCATTTTCTACGAAAAAGGCGGCTATTATCACAAAACAAACCATGCCGGAGGGTTGGAGGGTGGCGTAACCAACGGGGAAGATATAATTGTCCGTGCGGCCATGAAACCCATTTCAACTTTACTGCGTCCCCTGCAATCGGTTGATCTTAAGACCAAAAAACCGGCGAGCGCCCACGTTGAGCGCTCCGACATTGAGGCGGTGGAAGCGGCGGCGGTGGTGGGGGAAGCGGCGCTGGCGTTTGAAATTGCCCGGGCGCTGCTAGACAAGTTTGGTTGCGATTCCCTTCCGGCAATTAAGGCGGCTTATTCCAAGTATACAATTTGACGCTGCCCCCTCTCTTATGGTATCATTCCCAAGTTGTTTTTTGTTAAAAGGAGGATTAACCTTGGCCGCAAAGCTTAAGTTAAAGAGGATGGGAGCTAAAAAGAAACCAATTTACCGCCTGGTGGTGATTGACGAGTCGAGACCCACTACTTCGGTGGCCTTAGACACAGTGGGACGGTATGAACCACGGCACAACCCGCCAATCATTGATTTTAATGCAGATAAGATCAAGGCCTGGCTGGCAAAAGGTGCCCAACCTACCGATAAGGTCAGGTATTTGCTGGGTAAAATGCAAATTTTGTCCCCTTTAAATTTTGAAGGAAAGGTTAAACGCAAATCTAAAAAAGAAGCTGCAGCCGCGGCGGAAGCGGCTGGAGCTAAGCCCGTGCCCGCGACGGCGACGGCGCCGGCAGCGGAAGCCAAAGCAGCGTAAGTTTTTTAGAGCAGGAGAGAGCATGAAAGAATTAGTTGAGTTTATCGTAAAAGCATTGGTAGACAAGCCCGCAGACGTCAGTGTTTCCCAAAACGAAAGTGAAAGCACCACCATTTTGGAAATTCGGGTAGCACAGGAAGATATCGGTAAGGTGATTGGTAAAGAAGGACGGATTGCCAACGCCATCCGCACCATTACCAAGGCCGCGGCGGCAAAAGATCGCAAAAGGGTTACGGTAGAAATCTTGACGCCCGGCGAAGAGAGCCGGGATAAGGGATAAAAAAGGAGGAAAATTAAATGGCAGAGCAAAAAATGAGTTTTGATTCGATTGAACTGAAACGGGTAGTAATGGTTAAGGCAATTGTTACCGAAGCGTTTAAGGAAAATTTGATCCGGGAGTTGGAGCGGGCCATCCGGAACTTGGAAGATCAGGCCACCAAAATTGAAGACCAAAGCAAGGCCTATTTTGAAAATTTGAAACAAAAAGGCATGGTCCAGCGGGCCAACACGTTTAAACAGCAGTTGGAAGATGAGCGCGCCCGGCAAATTGCCGCCAAAAGCGACCTGATGATGAAAATTGAAGACGCCAAGAATTTGCAATTGGGGAACGAATTTGTACAGGGCCCGCTCGAAGGCCCGGTTGAAGTTGCGGTAGGCGACAATCTGTACAAAAAAATCGGCGGGGCCGAGATTATCGTAAAAGACGGGATCATCCAGGAAATTCGCGGCGTAGAGTAACCTGCGTGAAAATCGACATCCTGACCCTTTTTCCGGAGGCGTTTACCTCTGTTTTGCAGTTTAGCCTGCTAAAAAAAGCGGTTGACCGTGGCCTTTTGAAAATTACGGTTGAGGATATCCGACAGTGGACCCAAGATAAGCATAAGACCGCGGACGATAGTCCATATGGCGGAGGGGTGGGGATGGTTCTCTTGGCCGATCCGGTCATGCAAGCCCTTGAAAAGTTAAAACGTAAAAACTCGCAGGTGGTGGCATTTACGCCGCGCGGAAAAAAGTTAACGCCCGCGCGAGCCCGCCAACTGGCGCGCTCTCCGCACTTAATTTTGGTTTGCGGGCATTATGAAGAAATTGACCAGCGTTTTTACCAGCTGTCCGGGGCGGAAGAAATTTCAATTGGCGACTATGTTTTAAGTGGCGGGGAAATACCGGCGATGGTTTTGGTTGATGCCGTAGCCCGGTTTATTCCTGGGGTAGTGGGAAAGGCAGCTTCGGTAGCGGAAGATTCATTTGAAAATGGACTGCTGGATTATCCCCATTACACTCGCCCGGCGGAGTATCGGGGTAAAAAAGTCCCGCCCGATTTGATGAGCGGCAACCATAAAGCCATCGGGCGCTATCGCCGCAAAGAGGCCTTGCGCCAAACTTTATTCCGGCGGCCGGATTTGTTTGCCAGGGCGGAGATAAGTAAAATTGACCGGGTGCTGTTACAAGAGATAATTTTGGAATAAATGCAGTAATTTATACTTTTGGTTTTTTAATGCTATGAACCTATACCTGGCGCTGTTGCATTACCCGGTCTATAACAAAAACGGTGAAGTAGTTACCACTGCCATTACCGGTTTTGACTTGCATGATATTGCGCGCAGCGCCATGACGTTTGGGGTCAAAAAATATTTTGTGGTAAATCCGGTGGCGGCCCAATTAAAATTTGCGGAGCGCATCGTTGCCGCCTGGGCCGAAGCCGAAAGTTTTGTGCAAAATTGGACGCGCGCCAAGGCCTTGGCGCGCTTGTCTTTGCAAAAAGATTTGGACAATGTGATTCTTGAAATTGAAAATGAGACGGGCAAGCTCCCTTCTCTGGTGGCCACTTCGGCCCGGCCCAAGGGGGCCTTGAGTTATGCGGCTTTTAGAGGAAAAATGGCCGCGCAAGAGGGTCAGCCCTGGCTGTTGTTGTTCGGGACTGGCTGGGGAATGACGGATGAGATCCTGCAGCGTTGTGATTATGTTTTGGAGCCAATTGCCGGAGCGGATCAGGATAATTATAACCACTTATCAGTTCGCTCTGCAGTTGCTATAATACTGGATAGGTTGATGGGGCGCCCGGACGCAAATTAACTTAATTGTAAGATAGGAGGAAAATGCACATGGTTACCCGAGAAGTATTCAAGGAAATTGAAAGTAAATACATGAAAGCCGGCCGGCCAAAGTTTGGGGTGGGGGATATGGTGAGCGTGAGCTTGAAAATTATTGAGGGCAATAAGGAACGTCTCCAGAATTTTGAAGGGATTGTTATTGCCAAGCGGGGTGGAGGAGTTAGGGAGACGTTTACGGTTCGAAAGTTAGTCCAGGGCGTGGGAGTAGAAAAAATTTTCCCCCTGCACTCTGACAAAATCGCCAAAATTTCGGTGGTAAAAAGTGGCAAGGTGCGCCGGGCAAAATTATATTATTTAAGGGATCGCATTGGCGCGCGCGCCACTAAAGTTGAAGAGAAGACGGGAGCATAAACTGAATAAGTTTCCGTTTGATAAAATTTCCCTGCCTTTTTTCCCGAATAGAGACGGGCAAAAAAAGGGGTGGCTCCAGGACACAATTGAAACGGTTATCATTGCCCTGGTTTTAGCCCTGATTATCCGTGCCTGGGTCATCCAGGTTTTTTGGATCCCTTCCGGCTCCATGATTCCCACCCTCGACATCCAGGATCGGATTGTAGTCAATAAATTTATCTACCGCTTCCGCGAGCCCCACCGCCAGGAAATCATTGTTTTTAAGGCCCCGGCAGAATTTGAGCGCACGGGCAAAAAGGAATTGATCAAAAGAATTTTAGGCGCGCCGGGGGACACCTTGCAGCTGATTGACGGCGTAGTTTTTATCAACGGCCGCCCCTTAAAAGAAAATTATTCGCTAAACCGCGACCATGCCGATTTTGGGCCAATCCGAGTTCCGCCCGGCTATTATTTCATGATGGGCGACAATCGTCCTAACTCGGCCGACAGCCGCTACTGGGGCTTTTTGCCGCGCAAAAATGTGGTGGGTCCCGCGTTTTTCCGCATCTGGCCGCTGACCCGGTTTGGGATTATTTGGTAGAGATTTGTCGGGACGATTTTAATCGGTTATAATCAAGCTTTGTGATCTACCCAAATTCTTCTTTTGAGAATAAACTGCGCCAGCTGGGTTATGGTTTGATTGCCGGTGCGGATGAGGCGGGGCGGGGGCCGCTGGCGGGGCCGGTGGTGGGCGCGGCGGTAATTCTTCCTGCCGCGGCAAACATTAAGGGACTAGACGATTCGAAAAAATTAACCCCCAAAAAACGTGCAGAGGTTTTTGCGCGTATTTTGGACCAGGCGCCGGCAGTGGCGATTGGCGTTTCTGATATAGATTTGATTGCCAGGGTAAATATTTTATGGGCCAGCATTTTTGCCATGCGCGAGGCAACTTTGGCGCTTAATCCTTTGCCGGATTTTGTGTTGGTTGACGGCAAAGTTAAATTATCCTGTCCGATGCCCGAAAAAACCATTGTCGGCGGGGATGGCCGGGTAAACAGTATTGCCGCGGCCTCCATTGTTGCCAAAGTAACCCGCGACCGCATCATGCAGCATTTCCACGAACTTTATCCGCAATACGGGTT
>Ga0265296_1002892_pt1 | contig 16642 bp, 9 predicted proteins | sample MunlanPumphouse1_FD_189073 | JGI IMG/M metagenome (GOLD analysis project Ga0265296, IMG submission 189073) | Groundwater microbial communities from a municipal landfill in Southern Ontario, Canada - Pumphouse #1 | ecosystem: Environmental > Aquatic > Deep subsurface > Groundwater | place: Canada... | reverse complement strand
CATTAGCCAACCGCCGCGACAAGTATACCCAGGCGCTCTGGGGCATCCGGGACTTTGAGCGCCGGTTCGGGCGACAACCCGAAGGGATGTGGCTTCCGGAAACCGCCGTTGACCTGGAGTCGTTGGATGTGCTTGCCGAGCTGGGGATCCGCTTTACCATTCTGGCGCCCCGCCAGGCGCACCGAATCAGGCCTGTGGGCGAAGAAGCCTGGCTGGATGTCAGCGGCGAAAAAATCGATCCTTTCCGGGCATACCGCCTGAACCTACCATCCGGGCGCAGTATTTCCCTGTTTTTTTACGATGGTCCGGTTTCAAGGGAAGCCTCTTTCGGAAGACTTCTGAAAAGCGGCGAAGCCTTTGCCAGGCGGCTTTTAAATATTTTTTCGGAAGACCGCTCATGTCCCCAACTGGTTCATGTCGCCGTTGACGGCGAGACGTTTGGTCATCATAGACCCAATGCCCAAAGGGCGCTGGCCTATGCCCTTCATTATATTGAATCCAATGGGCCCGCGCAGCTGACCAATTACGGGGAATTTCTGGAGAAATATCCGCCCGAGCATGAAGTGGAGATATTTGAGAACTCCTCATGGAGTTGTGTCCATGGCATTGAGCGCTGGCGCTCTGACTGCGGCTGCTGCTCCGGTCAAAATCCGGATTGGAGTCAGGAATGGCGGCAGCCGCTTCGGACAGCCCTGGACTGGCTGCGGGACAATGTCAACCCGGCCTACGAAGAAAAGGCCAAAGCATTGCTCAAAGATCCATGGGAAGCCCGAAATGACTATATCGAGATCATTCTCAATCGATCCCCGCAAAACCTGGAGCATTTTATGGACCGGCAGGCGAACCGGACACTGACGGCAGAGGAACGGATCATTATGCTTAATCTGCTTGAGCTTCAACGCCACGCCATGCTCATGTACACCAGTTGCGGATGGTTTTTTGACGACCTGTCCGGTATCGAGACCGTCCAGATCATTCAGTATGCGGGGCGGGTTCTTCAGCTTTTCCAGGAAACGTTCGGTCGCGAAATGGAATCCGGTTTTCTGGAGCTTCTTGGGCAGGTATACAGCAATATACCCGAGCAGGGCAACGGGCGCCGGATTTACGAAAAATTTGTCAGACCCGTCATGGTCGATCTGGATAAGGTGTGCGCCCATTACGCAATGAGTTCTCTTTTCAATGAATACGACGAATACGATACATCCGCCTCTGTATATTGTTATACCGCCGCCCGGGAAGATTACCGGATTAGCGAAACCGGAAAGGCCAAACTTCTATTTGGACGGGTGACCATCACCTCCACCATTACGCAAAATTCCGCACGGTTTTACTTCGGGGTCCTTTACCTTGGAGAGCATACCCTGGTCTGTGGCGTAAGGGATTACCAGTCCGAAGAGACCTACCTGGCGCTGATCGAGAAAGTTTCCGAACCGTTCAACCGGGCCGATTTTCCGGGAACCCTGCGCCAGCTCGATCAGCACTTTGCCGCCTCCATGTATTCCCTTAGAACGATTTTCCGGGATGAACAGCGAAAAATCATGGACGTGATCCTGGATCAGACGCTGAAAGAAACAGAAACAATCTACCGTCAAGTATATCTCAATAATGCCCCGATGATGCGGTTTATCCATGAGTTAAATATACCCAAACCGAAAGTTCTGTATACGGCGGCCGAGGTGGTCCTCAACGCCAGGCTTTTAGAGACTTTTGAAAGCGATGAATTTGATACGACTTGTATTTCCGAACAGCTTGAAGAGGCCAGAATGGTGGGGCTTTCCCTGGACGCCAAAACATTGGAATTTTCGCTGAGAAACCATCTTGAAAGAATCATGGAACGATTTATTGACGAACCAATGAACATCGACTTGCTGGAGAACTTGAAAACAGGGATAGAGCTGACCCAGACATTGTCCTTTCAAGTGGACCTCCGTATGATTCAGAACCACTACCACAGCATCCATCAGAGCTTATACCTTGATATGTTGAAAAAATCGGCCGAAGGCGAAGCGGATGCCATCCGCTGGAACGAACTCTTCGCAGCTCTGGGCGAGGCCCTTTCCATGGCGATAACGTAAGGATTTTTTGCATGCGGATTCCCACGGCGACATACCGGCTCCAGTTTAATGCCGATTTCGGCTTTCAGGCCGCAGCCCCGGTTATTTCCTATCTTGCGGATCTCGGCGTTTCCGACGTTTACGCCTCTCCTGTTTTCCAAGCCAGAAAAGCGAGTCGGCACGGCTACGACATCACCGACACCAACCAACTGAATCCCGAACTGGGCGATACGTCAGATTTTGAAACCCTCATGGGAATGGTCAAAGCATACCGCATGGGGTGGCTGCAGGACATTGTACCCAACCACATGGCCTTTGACCACGGCAATGCGTTGCTTATGGATGTCCTCGAAAACGGCTCGCAATCAGCCTATTACAATTTTTTTGACATCGACTGGGACCACCCGGCAGAGAATATGAGAGGCAGGCTGCTGGCGCCATTTTTAGGGCGTCCTTACGGAGAATCCCTTGAAAACGGAGAAATCAAGCTGAAGTATGACGACGCTGGTTTTTCGATACAGTACTACCGGCAGCGCTTTCCGGTGAAGATAGAAACCTTTGCCGCAATCCTGGCCGATCTACTGGCAGAATTTGAAAAAAGACCGGAAAATGAGCGCCCCATTTTCACAACATTGCAGAATCTGTGGCCCCGGCTCAATGCGCTTTACAACAAAAAGATGGACGCTTTGCGAAAGCGGCAATTGCATTTTATAAAAAGCGCCTTATGGGATCTTTATTGCAACCGGCAACCTTTTCGGCAGCTTGTCGAAAAGACCCTTCGGGCGTACAACGGAAGAAAAGGATTTCCTGAAAGCTTCAAGGCGCTCGACCGGCTCCTTAGCCAGCAGATATATCGACTCGCTTATTGGAAAGTCGCTGCAGCGGAAATCAACTATCGACGGTTTTTTGATATCAATGAATTGATTGCCCTGCGGGTCGAAAACGAAGCGGTGTTTAATTACACACATGATTTGATCTTCATGCTTAGCCGCAAAAAACAGTTTTCGGGTCTGAGGATCGACCATATTGACGGGCTTTATGACCCGGCGGCTTACCTGCGAAAACTCAGAGAAAAGGCAGGGGACATTTACATCGTTGTCGAAAAAATTCTGGGACCCGAAGAACCGCTTGCGCAAGACTGGCCCGTTCAGGGCGCCACCGGGTACGAATTTGGCGCCGTGTTAAACGCGGTGTTCTGCCGCCGCGCGCATGCGCACCGGTTTGAAAAAATATACGCGGAATTCACCGGGCCGGATACCACCGGCCCCGATATCCTCCGGGAAATAAAACAGCGGGTTTTGACCCAGCAGATGGGTGGGGATATTGATAATCTTGCCCGGCTGATGAAACAGATCGCCGGCGCTTTTCGCCATGGGGCCGACATGACCCCGAACCGGTTGAAACGGGCTCTGGCCGGGGCCTTGACCCAACTTCCCGTTTATCGCACCTACATCGTACCAGAGGGCGCCGGTGCGCTGGACCGGGAACTGATCCAGGCCTGTATCCAACGAGCATCCCGGGATAATCCGGATCTGGCCCCCGAACTGGCCTTGATCCGGCACGTACTGCTGCTCCATTACGAAAAAGCTCTCCCCGGTAAAAACGCCGCCGGCTTCGACAAGAAATTGTGGATCCGGACGGCCATGAAATTCCAGCAACTCAGCAGCGCGCTGATGGCCAAGGGGTACGAAGATACGTTCTTTTATGTTTACAACCGGCTGATTTCACTAAATGAGGTTGGGGCAAGCCCCGAACGCTTCGGCTGTCGCCGCCGGATGTTTCACGACTTCAACACAACCCGGGCGAGATGTTGGCCCCACGGGCTCAATACCACCGCGACCCACGACACCAAGAGGGGGGAGGATGTCCGTGCCCGGATCAATGTTCTCTCCGAGTTGCCCGGAGAATGGAAAAGGGCAATCGACCGGTGGCACGCTATCAACCGGGGCCGCAAGAAAATGGTCAACAGGGCGCCTGTTCCGGATAAAAATGAAGAGTATTTTTTATATCAGACCCTGATTGGCGCCTTCCCATTTTATGACAGGGAGCTTCCCCTGTTTATTGAAAGAATGAAAGCGTATGTGGTTAAAGCGGCCAGGGAGGCTAAAGCCAATACCGCATGGCTGACGCCCAACAGCGCATACGAGGAAGCCCTGGCAGCTTTTGCAGGAGAGGTTTTATCTCCAGGAGAAGAAAATCTTTTTTTAAGAGATTTTTTACCGTTCCAGCAGAAGGTGACCTGGTATGGGATTTTAAACTCCCTTTCACAGGTATTGATAAAAATAACCGCCCCGGGGGTTCCGGATTTTTACCAGGGCGCCGAACTGTGGGATTTGAATCTGGTGGATCCTGACAATCGGAGGGCGGTCGATTTTGACAATCGGAGAACGTTTCTTGAAAAGACCGACAAAAAGGCCGCTTCCGACCCTCTGGGCTTGATTGGCGACCTATTGTCGGATCCGGGAGACGGCAAGTTAAAGCTCTTTTTGATCAGCACGGCGCTGCGGGCGAGAAATCGATACCATACTGTTTTCGGTTCCGGAACCTATCTTCCCCTGAGCGTCTGCGGCAAATATCGGGAGCATGTGCTTGCCTTTGCCAGGTCCGATGGAAGTACATCAAGCGTAACCGTAGCTCCCCGGTTTTTTACCGGCCTGGCAAGGGTCGGAAAATTTCCGCTCGGCATCCCGATCTGGCAGGATACCGAAGTCTTTCTGCCTGAAGGCCATTCGGAGTACTGGGAAGATGTCTTCACCCGTGAAACTGTTTCTGCAAGGACCTCGCTTCGAATAGCCGAGATCTTGAAACATTTTCCGGTTTCCATGTTGATCAACAAAAGGAGGTCCACTCCATGATAAATAGAGCAAGCGGAATTCTTCTCCACCTCACGTCCCTTCCATCCGCCTTCGGCATTGGAGACATGGGGCCCCGAGCCAACCAGTTCGCGGATTTTCTCTCAGAATCCGGACAGCAACTCTGGCAGATTTTACCGTTGACCCCGCCGGATCCGGTTTACGGCTCACCCTATTTCGGCATTTCGGCATTTGCCGGCAATCCCCTGGTGATCAGCCCGGAGCTCCTGGTGGAAGATGATTTACTCCTGCCGCAGGATCTGGCATCGAGGCCGCCTTTTTCCGGCGAGCGCGTGGATTTTAAAGCAGTCCGTACTTACAAAGAAAGCCTGTTTAACCTGGCCCATGAGCGCTTCAAAACCTGTAGAAAGACCGCTGAATTTGACAGGTTCTGCCGTAAAAATGCTTTTTGGCTCGACGATTTTTCTCTCTTCAGCGCGCTTAAGACTCATTTTAAAGGGACGTCCTGGGCAGACTGGCCGCAAGATATCCGGGACCGGGATGCGCGGGCTTTGACGTCCGCCCAAAGACAGCTTGGCGACCTTGTTGAGCGTGATAAATTCCTTCAGTATATCTTTGAGAAACAGTGGCACGCGCTTAAAACCTACTGCAATCAAAAAAACATCCGGATTTTCGGAGACATTCCGATTTATATGAATTATGAGAGTGCGGACGTCTGGACGCACCCCGACATTTTCAAGCTCGACAAAAACAAAAAGCCGCTTGTGGTATCCGGCGTGCCACCCGATTACTTCAGTTCCACCGGGCAGCTCTGGGGAAACCCGGTTTACCGCTGGGATGTGCTTAAGGAAAGAAAATATGACTGGTGGATAGAGCGGACGGCACGTAATCTGGATTGGTTCGATATGGTCAGAATCGATCATTTTCGAGGGCTTGTCGCCTGCTGGGAGGTTCCGGCAGACGAAAAAACCGCCCTTAACGGAAAGTGGGTTGAAGCTCCGGCTGAAGACCTCTTTAAACAGTTGAGCAAAAGTTTGGCCTGCCTTCCGATTGTTGCCGAAGACCTTGGCATCATCACCGCAGATGTCAGGGAAGTTATGCGCACATTCGGATTTCCCGGCATGAAAGTCCTGTTGTTTGGGTTCGATGAATCGCTTTCGACAAACCTACATGCACCGCACAACTTCGAACGCAATTGCGTGGTTTATCCCGGAACCCATGACAACAACACTGTCCGTGGATGGTATGACAACGAAGCGAGTCCACAGGATCGCGCGCGGCTGTGTCGCTACCTGGGTCGAAACGTTGATGCGTCGGAAATTCACTGGGAGATGATTCGCCTGGCCATGATGTCCGTTGCAAACCTTGCCGTCATCTCCATGCAGGACATTCTCGGACTCGGGGAAGAATCCCGGATGAACCATCCGGCCAGAGCCGGGGGCAACTGGCAGTGGCGGCTGCAGGAGGGCCGGCTAACCCCCCTCGTATCCGATATGTTGTTGGAGATGACTAAATTATATGGAAGAGATTGATCTCAGAGGGAGTGAATGTGATCCTCATCCTGGCATTTTTCTTCACTTCACAATGGGATATCTATGGTATCACCCATTTTCAAGTTGAAAAGCTTGCCTTTGCACCCGACCTGTATCGGCCCGGAGGCGCAAGGAAATGCATGCACCTTGATCCTTTGGGGGGTTACTTCAACCGTAAGAGAATGCCCACGATAACGGATGCGCATATGAAGTCTTCCGAGCTCCTCGGGCAGAACCGGATTGAACCACAAGACCTGACCGCGGGCCTCTAAGCCCGTGTAGCCTTCTTGAAGGATATCTACAACGCCGGCCATGGCGCCGAGGTGAATTCCTTCCGGTGTTGTCCCCCCCTGAATGTCCGACACGTCACTTTGAAGGGCCGTGCTGAACAGTTTCCAGGAGCGCACTCTATCTGAACGCGCCAGTACCCACGAATGTACCACTCGGCTCAAAGTCGACCCATGCGAGGTTCGCTTGAGATAATAATCAATGTTTCCGGGGATGGTCTCATATTCGAACGGGTAACCAAGCTGTTGAAAAAGCCCGCTGAGCTCTTCTGATGAAAAGAGGTAAAAAAGCATGAGAACATCGGCCTGCTTGGACGCTTTGTACCGATTGGGAGTGTCGCCTTCCGCCTCCAGAATCCGGTCCAGACGCTGTATATCATTATATTTTTTTCGATACCCCTCCCAATCGAACTCCTCCAACCGGTCATAGCCTTCAAACTGGCTGATGATTCCGTTATCGTGAAACACGATGCGCATCTTTCGGCTGATGTCCCGCCAGCGCGCTTTCTCTTCCTCGAGCACCCCCAATCTCTCGCACAGATCCCTGGATTCAACTTCCGCAAGGATGTCAAAGAGTTCAAGCGCACGACTCAAAATCCATACCGCCATCATATTGGTATAGGCGTTATTGTTCAGGCCGGGATTTTCTGCGCCGGGATAGCGGTCATGATATTCGTCCGGGCCCATGACGCCCAGAATCTCATAACGGTCAAGATCAGGATTGTAAGTCGAGACGCTTTCCCAGAAGCGGGCAATCTCCAAAAACATTTCCGCCCCGTAGAACGACAGAAATTCCATGTCCCCCGTAACCTGGAAGTACTGCCAGGTATTATAGGCAATCGCAGCGTTTACATGGCGTTGAAGATGTGAATTGTCCGGAAGCCAACGTCCCGACTGCGGATTGAGATGAATTTGCTGGGTTTCCTCCCGCCCGTTGCTTGCACTCTGCCAAGGAAAGATCGCACCTCGCCATCCCTCCTTTTTTGCGGCTGCGCGGGCCTCATCCAGACGTCGATAACGGTACATCAGCAGTGCCCGCGTGATTTCAGGAACACGGAAATTAAAGAAAGGAAAAATGAACAGCTCGTCCCAGAAAATATGGCCCCGATAGGCTTCACCATGCCAGCCCCGGGAGGGCACGCCGACGTCGAGGTCTATGGTATGCATCGATGTTGTCTGCAAAATATGGAATATATACAGGTTCAAAACAAGATCGATGTTGTCACCGCTCTCTGGATCACGCTGCCGGAACTCGATTTCAAAACGGCGCCACAGTCGTTCCCAGGCCTGGGTGTGGGTTTTAAAAAGTGAGTTGAAGGAGCCGGCGCTTTCGACTGCTTTTCCGGCTTCCATATTCCACCCGGAAATCCCCCGATCCCGGGATGTAAAAAGTGAAACCACTTTTTCCAAAGCGATTGTTTCGCCCTTTGTAACATCCACGGTGAGTTCCTGGGCGATATATCCGGGCTCTTCAATAATATGCCGCCTAACGGAAAGTGGGCCTTTTTTTTTGAGAACGCGAGTTCTTGCGGCCTGAACCAAATGAAGCTTTGACTGATTGGTCCGAACTTCCAGATAGATGACGTCGCTGTTGAACTCACCCGCTTTCAGGGGTTCCAGATGCCGGTTGTTCAGACTTTGATAACGTTTAACACCGGCATTGACTACGCGACCATCCAAGGCGGATCGGATCGTCACCGCTCCCGACCAGTTTTCAGCGGTCAAAACGGTTTCCTGAGCGGCAAGGTGCGGGTTACCCATATGGACCAGGCGACGGTTGGTCATGCTGGTTTCTCTCTCCTGCTTGTCACGGAAACGAACCGTGCGCCATAATACGCCTTTTCGTATATCCAGCTCCTGGCGATAGGAGAGAATTTCGACCGTCATCAGGCTAAACCAGCTTCCGTCGTCTATGCGGAAATTAAGCGGCAGCCAGTTGGGCAAGTTTACAAGGTCTTCATTTTCAATCACCCGTCCGGCGATTTCTGTGGAAAGCCGGTTATAGCCACCGGCAAGGTAGGTTCCGGGGTAGTGGATCGCATCGGCTTGAGCTTCCGACCCGGCGCCCCTTGTGGCAAAGTAGCCGTTGCCAAGGGTGCACAAAGCCTCCCGCAGGCTTTCCTTTTCAGGGTCGAATTCTTCATAAACGAACAGCCAATCACTCATCAGGCCCCTCCTTTAAGTATCGAAATAAGCAATCTAAGAAAGTCCATGACTTCGCCGGGATCTTCCAGGACATATCGGGCCGCCGTAAGCGGTAGATTATCCGTGGCGCCGGCGTGTCTCACAAGGATTCCGACGCCCCGGTCTATGAGCACGTTGAAGGCATCTTCATCGGTGGTATCATCACCGATATATAAGGGCAGCACATCCGGCTGCTTCAACCCCAGATGTTCAAACAGCCAGAGCAAGGCTTTGCCCTTGTGCCAATCGATTTCAGGCTGAAGCTCATAGACTTTCTTTCCGTGCCCTTTGCGCAGCCGATTGTGATCTGCCAGCACCTGATCGACAGCGGTCCCGACTGCTTCCGCTTCTTGCTCAGCTACCCGGCGGTAATGAACAGCGATGGAGAATTTCTTGCGCTCAACAAGGGCGCCGGCGATGGAGTTCAACCGATCCCTGAGGGCCTGCTCAGCGCTGCTGAGTTCCGGCAGAAAATCGACCCCCTGCTGAGATTTCATATGTTGTCCTCGCGGACCCGCAATGTCGAAGCCATGACTGCCCGCATAGAATATATTGTCAATTCCCACCAGATTCTGCACATCCTGCAGGTCTCTTCCGCTTATTACTGCTACCTGGCAGTAACTTGCAAGAGCGCTTACCGTTTCGCGGGCATCATCAGACAAAACCGCCAGTTCGGGACGTTCCACAATCGGCGTCAAGGTGCCGTCATAGTCCAGAAAAACAAATATAGGCTTGCCGGCCATCAATTGCCTGATCTCATCCATGGATTCCAGAGCGGAAGGCAAAATTTCCACGCTTTCTTTATGCTCGTTTAAACGATTGTCCACTGAAATCTGCGAGAAGTTGCCGACCACAATTTCGGCCCCACTCGCTTTAAGCGATGCGGACTGACCGATTCGATCCACTCCGATAACGCAGCCGAAATTTCCCTGCCTGCCTGCTTGCACGCCGGCGATGGCATCTTCAACAACGATGGCGCGTGCGGGGGTAACGCCCAGCTGTCGTGCGGCTTCGAGGAAAATGTCTGGCGCAGGTTTTCCCTTCAAGTTCAGATTGAACGAATCCACACCATCCACCTTGACATCAAACAGGTCATAAATCTTTGCTGCCTTCAAGACGGCGGCACAGTTCTTGCTCGAAGATACAATCGCTGTTTTGATTCCCGCTGCTTTTAACTTGTAAATGAGCTTAATTGAAAACTCATAAGTCTCCACACCGTTTTTTTCCAAATATTCATGCAGGAAGATGTTCTTTCGATTACCAAGCCCGCAAATAGTCTCTTTATCGGATGGATCATCCGGTGTGCCGTAAGGAAGCTCTATCCCTCTGGAGATGAGAAAGTTCTTGACCCCTTCGTAACGCGGTCTGCCGTCCACATATTTTCGGTAATCGTTCTTACTGTCAAACGGTTTAAAGGATCCGCCTTGAAGCGCCGCGCTTTTCTTAAGGTATCCATCAAACAGCCTCTTCCAGGATGCTGCATGAACTTTAGCGGTTTTGGTGATGACGCCATCCAGGTCAAAAAGGACTGCGTCGAATGATGACTTCGAGATAATAAAACCCGGCTTTTTTTCTCTAAACATGTCGGTCCATCCGTCTCAAACAGATTACAATTGATGGAGCAAGCCATCTGTAAAAATGCCTTGTATCCCGACTTCCGGAAACCTAACTTATAACATATTAATATAACAGCACATTATAATTTTTCAAAAAATTGCAGCCCACAAATCGGGAAATATAAACATCATCATTTCAGCTAGTTATAAACCGAAAACAGTGTTTTCCGGAAGTCGGGTTGTATGATCAAGCAACCCAAAAAGCATTTTATCCCCTGGTTGATATTCAATACAAGCTCCTTTTACTCGGGCATTATATGTATGCATTAAGAACCACAATACGCGCATTTATGTCGGCCCTGACATCTTGAGTTTTGCAAAACTCCTAAGAATAGAGGGGAGATTAAGGAGTTTTTAGGCTTGAAAGACAGGGAACGCTTTCGTTCAGAAAGACCAAACTCGGTCTAAAAACGAAAAAAGTGCAGACCCTCTCGATCATCCCCGACAACGAGGCGATCGCCGTACCCCAGAGCGACGATTTTCTCCTTACCGGAGAAATCGTGATATGTTACCGGGATATAGAAGCCGCAGCGGATTTTTTGTCGTTAATGCACACGATTCCATCCCGAAGGAGAATGGACAATTCTCATGAAGAAATTTGAAACCGAGGTGCACCTAAGCCGGGAGATGGGCCGCGCAGGATCCGCCAGTCTGCCGCAACGCCGACATCGTTCAGGAGTGGGATGAGCGGAGTACAACATCTCTGCGACTCCCCCTCCGTAGCAGGTGGGGTTGATGTGCAGGACGCGCAGCCCGTAAAGGTTCCGGGCCAGCTGCAAGATTTCCGAGACCACCTTGTCTCCGACGATTTGCCGGTATTCATCAGTTGCGCGCATCGGCAGATTCCGTGAATTGGTTCAATAAGGATCGGACGTCGGTGTTCGCAGTAACGTTATATCGTGCTTTGGACATCTGCATCCCGACTTTGATCGAATAGGCTTCGGCCGGCAGGACCGCGAACAGGTCAAGATCCGTCCAGTCATCCCCCGTCGCGAAGATGAAGGAGAAGTTGTCCGTCGCGAAGAACCGCCGGAAAAACGCCCCCTTGCTGATCCCGGTCGTCCTCACTTCGATAATCTTGTTCCCGTGCAGAACGTTGATGTCGAGGTTGGTGGTCAGGTGGGAGAGCCTGTCAAGCAGTTCGTACGCAGCGAATGAGGCCGACTCGCTCTCCGCCTTCCTGTAATGCCAGACGAGGGAGAAATCCTTTTCTTCAACGAACGATACAGGTATTCTGTCAACATACAGTTCAAGAATCGGCCGGATCTCCTTCTTCCATACATCGCTTGCGGGTGCGATCGTCATCTCCCACTCCTCGGAGGGGGAGCGCTTGATCCAACCGCCGTGTTCGGCAACGATAATGGCGTTCGTTTCCTTCAGCCATGTTTCCAGCGTTTCCCTGTCGCGACCGCTGAGGATCACCACCGTCGTTTTCGGAAGAGCAGTCAGTCGCTTCAGCGTGGCCAGGAGCTCGTTGTCCGGAACTGCCATGTGGGGCTCGCTCGTGAACGGCACAAGCGAGCCGTCGTAATCGAGCACGAGCAGTCGATTCTCCGCCGTCACAAACTCCGATACCATCCTTAGCCGCGACGCCGCATCGAGGTGTTTCACGGCGAGGTCAGCCGTTGTCTCCTTGATCTTTTGCAGCCTGGTAAGGAAGCGGTTTATCCAGTGATAGATATCGTGCGTTTCCAATCGGTGCCGCATGGGACGGTTGCGGCGTTGCTGCTCCTCGACCGGCATCGAGAGGGCGGCCACCAGCGCTTCGCAGATCTCTTCCTTACTGTTCGGGTTGACATGGATCGCCTCGACCAGTTCCTTTGCCGCGCCGGCCATCTCGCTTATGATCAACACACCGGTGTCGTCCTCCCTGACGGCAAGGTATTCTTTCGCGATCAGGTTCATGCCGTCCCGTAGCGGCGTTACGAGCGCGATGTCAGCGCTGCTGTAGAGCCCGATCAGCTCGCCGAAGGTGAGCGACCGGTAGATGTAACGGATCGGTGTCCAGTCGAGTGTTCCGAATTCGCTGTTGAGATGGCCGACGTACTCGTTGATCTCCCGCTTCAGGGCGGCGTAGCGCTCGACCCCTTCCCGGGACGGGACAACGACGAGCACGAAGACGATCTTCTCGCGCCATTCTGGATACCGGCGGAAGAACATCCGGAGCGCATGCAGGCTCTGCGGAATGCCTTTCGTGTAATCGAGCCGGGAAACCTTGAAAACGGTCTTGCATGAGTTCGTCTGGCGACGGGTCTTTTCGATCTCGCCCAGGAGTGCGGGGTCGCGTACGGCGGTCGAGTACTTCTTAAAATCGATCCCCATCGGAAAGACATCGACCTGCAAAACCCGGTTGCCGACCATAATCTGGCCGAGGGTGTTGTCGCGTCCCAGGATCCGGCGCACGCAGCCGAGGAAGGCCTGCGCGTAGTCGTGCGTGTGAAACCCGATCAGATCCAGAGCGAGCATGCTCTCCAGGATTTCCCGGTGTTGCGGCATGAGGCGGAAGATGTCGTAATGCGGAAACGGAATATGGAGGAAGAACCCGATTGTCGCGTCGGGAAGCTCATCCCGAAGATGCCGCGCAAGCAGAAGGAGATGATAGTCGTGGATCCAGATCGTGTCGCCGGGCTGATACACTTCGAGCACCTGCCGGCTGAAGAGCTGATTGGCTTTCTTGTACGCCTCCCATTCGACCAGAGAGAACCTGGCGTAGGAGGAGAGTGAGTGGAAGATCGGCCAGACGGTCCGGTTGGAGAACCCTTCGTAATAACGCTCCGAGATCTTCTCAGGCATAAAGACAGGATGATAATCATATTCGTCCGTCAGCTTTCGTTTTATCGCCTGCTGGTCATTCTTCGCGACTACGCCCGGCCAGCCGATCCACTTTGTTTCGAACTCAGAGTGCAATGAGAGAAGTCCCGTAACCAACCCGCCGCTGCTCTGGATCATTTCGGGGCCGCTCTCGCCGTATCGGATGTTGACCGGGAGACGGTTGGAGACGATCAGGATTCTCTTTTTGCAGGCCTCGTTCATCCCATCCCTCCCTGTGCCGGACCGCTGTTTACGGGATTCGCAGGCTCTGCCACCGGCTGTCCAACGACGTGGAGCGTCTGCGTCGGATACGCGAAGTCAATGCCGCTGTCAGCAAACGTCTTGAACAGTTCCAGATTAATGGCCTGCTGCGTGTCCATATAGGCTGTGAAGTCGGGGCTCTCAACATAATAGACCCCTTCATACACGAGCGCCGAGTCGCCGTACTCCTTGAAGTGCGCCCGGTCGAATCGGGCGAGCGGCTGGGTTTCTATGATCTCCTTCATCTTTCCGGGAATCCAGGCCACCTTCTCATGGGTCGTCTGGTAGGTCACGCCGATGGAGAAAACGATACGGCGCTCGAACATGCGTTTGTAGTTCCTGACCCGGCTTTTCAGAAGATCGGAATTTGAGAAGATGATCTGCTCACCGGAGAGGCTCCGTATGCGGGTCGTCTTCAGGCCGATGTACTCGACACTCCCAAGGTACTCATCGACGATGACAAAATCGCCGATGACAAAAGGCTTGTCGAGCACTATCGAGAGCGATGCGAACAGGTCGCCGAGGATGGCCTGCAGTGCGAGGGCGACAGCGATACCTCCGACACCGAGTCCGGCCACCAGGGTAGTGATGTTGACGCCGAGGTTGTCGAGCGCAAGGAGCAGGATAACTAACCAGAGGATCAGGCGGCTGATGAAGCCGAGGGCGGAGAGTGTGGTGGCGCTGGCAGTATCTTCTGTTAGGCGGCGCTTCATCGTCTTGCCGAGCCAGAACGAGATGATCTTGTTCCCCCACAAAGCACTCTGCGCCAACAGGGAAATAACGACAATGCTTTGTATCACGCGAGTCAGTCCGGGGGAGAGCGTCAGGGCCAGTGTCCCGAAGTAGATCGAGATCGCCAGGAGAAAGAACAAGCGGACCTGCTTCATGAGATCGACGATGAGATCGTCAAGGTCTGTCTGGGTTTTCTCCGCGGCCCTGGCCAGGCGTCCGACGAGCAGCTTTTTGACGATTTCGAAGAGGATCAGTGAGACTATCGCCACGCTGCCGGCCGTGATCCATGCCCGGATAGTATTTCCGAATAACTCTTCCTTGAAAAAATCCATTTGATAAGAACTCTCGCTTGGTGGAGTGAAAGTTTACTATGGGCGGCCTTGTGTGTCAATGAAATAATGACCATTGTCAAGCCAAAATAGAAATATCCCTTTTTATGTTATTGTCTCTTTCAGTATAATATAATACTTCATTTATCTCTTATTTTGTTATCTCTCCTAAAGCTGTATCTCTTACAGGGGTGCCAATAGGGGACGGATATTGATGTACTGACACAAGTCATCCCATCACCTTGAGTTCTTTTTCTTTCACGATCTTTTCGCCCCGCTTTACCGATTGGCTGGCTGTGGGTTGTGAAATGCCAAGCCTTTTGGATAGCTCCAAGATGCTGATGCCAAGTTCCCGTGCTGCCCAGTAATAAGGAGTCTATATCCGCCTCGGATCCACAAATCGACAGGCCGGGCCTGAACTGATTGCCGGCATTCAACGTCTGGCGGTAAACATATTTATTGACGAGAATTCGATGAGGCAACCAGCTTTTTCAACATGATTTTCCGTCCGAACCCCGATGTTCGCAACCAAGTTACCCCGGAAGCTACCCCGGTAGTCACCGGGGAAGTCGCAGCAGAGGTTATAAAAATGCTCAACTCTATTCGGGAGAAATGACACAATCACATCTGAAGCTGTTGTCCGCTCAGACAGCCCTGAGCAACCACATCAATTTAAATCCCTAAAATAACAGGATATACAGCTTGACAATGGTTCATCGGATGATATAAAGGCAGTATCGTAACCGGTCCGCTTTTCAACAAACCGATGCGCATAGAAGATAACTGGCCTTATGGAAGGGGAAGTACATGATGACCTTACGCTTCTTTTCCCGGAAGTTTGAATCCGTTCCGGCATCCACTTCATGGTATCTCACAGACCTTGCAGAGTCGCGAGGCAGGCAGGAACTGTTTACCCGGCAATCCCCGCAACGTCTCAAGGCGCTCCGTGAACACGCCCTCATTGAAAGTGCGATATCATCCAATCGAATCGAAGGTGTTGAGGTCGATAAATCCCGCATCGCCACCATCGTCTTTGGAAAGCCATTGCTGCTCGATCGGGATGAAGAGGAGATTCGCGGCTACAGGCAGGCCCTGACGTTGATTCATGGGCAGGGGGCAAAGCTCCCTGTCTCAGTAGAGACCATTTTGAATCTCCACCGTCTGACAAGGGGGGAGATCCGGGACGCCGGAAAATACAAGGAAAAGGACGGCGATATCATCGAGAAATACGCCGACGGTCGCTCGCGGGTCCGCTTTAAGACGGTTACAGCGGCAGATACGCCAGCCTGCATGAAGGAGTTGGTGGAACTCTTTGATGACACTATCAAAGAGCGCAAAATTCCTCCCCTCGTGCTACTGGCGGCCTTTAACCTGGATTTCCTCTGCATCCACCCATTCCGTGACGGAAACGGGCGCGTCTCACGGCTCCTTTTGCTTTTACAATGTTATCATCTTGGGTTCGAGGTCGGCCGGTACATCAGCCTTGAGCGTCTCATCGAGCAGAACAAGGAACGCTATTACGAAACCCTGGAACAAAGCTCCCAAGGCTGGCACGAGGGCAGGCACGATCCGTGGCCATACATCAACTACACCCTTTTCATCATCAAGACCGCTTACAGGGAGTTCGAGCAGCGCCTCGGTCAACTCCAAAGTCCCAAAGGAGAGAAAACGGCCCTCGTGCTTCATGCCGTTGACAGGACTCCCGGCCCTTTCCGTATTGCCGAGCTTCAGAATGAATGTCCCAATGTCAGCGTGGATATGATCCGGCGAGTGTTGAAGAACCTGCGGGCGAAAAACAAGGTGGAATGCCTAGGACGCGGGCAGAATGCCCAGTGGCGCAAGACGAGCAAGCGGCAATTGGGTAACATCAGATGAATTGGGTAATGAAATCGGTAATACGGGCGTTGGAAGATTAATCGCCTACGGCCTCTCTCCGTCGGAACGGAAATTCGATGAGGCAACCGCCGTAGGAGATTCGAATGATTAACAACTTGAAATCAAAACAAAACTTCGGCGGCAAGAA
>Ga0265296_1002891_pt1 | contig 16643 bp, 14 predicted proteins | sample MunlanPumphouse1_FD_189073 | JGI IMG/M metagenome (GOLD analysis project Ga0265296, IMG submission 189073) | Groundwater microbial communities from a municipal landfill in Southern Ontario, Canada - Pumphouse #1 | ecosystem: Environmental > Aquatic > Deep subsurface > Groundwater | place... | reverse complement strand
ATGGGATTCGTAATTTTGTGGGTTAATAAAAAATCCTAATTTCAAATATCGAAATCCGAAACAAGCAATCATCTACTAATTCATATCATCCCTAACAATAGTCTGGCTCCTTTTTGGCCCAAGAGAAATAATTGATGCTTTGCAGTCTGCTTGACTTTCAATAAATTCGACAAACTTCCGCATGTTCTCTGGCAAGCCATCATAACTGCCTGCAACTAATTTTTCATGCTGTTCATCTGTGCAGTCATTCCAACCGGCAAAAGTATTGTAGACTGGTTTTACCTTTCTAAATTTAGTTAAACTCGCAGGCATCTCTGTAGAGCGCTCGCCATCAATGTCGTAGGCAACACAAAGTTTTAACTCTGGAATGCCTGATAAAATATCAAGTTTGGTAATTGCCAAATCAGTGAGGCCGCTGCATCGCACAGACTGTCTTATCTGAACAAGGTCTGTCCAGCCAACGCGACGAGGTCTGCCTGTAGTGGTGCCATATTCTTGGCCTTTTTCGCGAATTTTATCTCCCAGTTCGCCAGTTAGTTCGGTGGGAAAGGGGGAGTCGCCCACTCGGCTGGTGTAGGCCTTGGCGACGCCAATAATTCTGGCCGAGCCGTTGAATCCCAAACCCGAGCCCACTCTGGCGTATCCGGCCACATTATTAGTGCTAGTCGTGTGGGGATAAACGCCGTGGTCGGGATCAAGCGACATGCCCTGGGCGCCTTCAAACAAGATTTTTTTACCGGCTTTGTATGCTTGGTGCAATTCAACCTCAGTATCGGATATATATTGAGCTAGTTGTTTGCCATAATCCAGATATGCATTATAAATATCCTCAAGCGATTGATTGAATTCAGAATTGAAAACTTTCTTGAGAATATCTACATTGAATTGGTATGCTTTGGCTAATTTTTCTTTTAGCATCTCAGGTTCAAGCAGATCTCCCATTCTAATGCCATGTCTATACATTTTGTCCGCGCAAACAGGAGCGATGCCGCGTTTGGTGCTTCCCGCGCCCAAACTGCCTTGATGTCCTGATAGCGTCTCATCCATGGCGATATGATATGGCATGATTACATGCGCTCGCTCGCTGACTTTTAGATTTGGTTCAATGCCGCGTTTCTTTAGATCGCTAATTTCTTTTAATAAAACCGCTGGATCAACCACTACGCCGTTTCCAATTATGGAAATAACGCTTGGAGAAATTATTCCGGATGGAATTAAGTGCAGTTTGTATGTTTCATCTCCTACAATAACAGTGTGGCCGGCATTATTGCCGCCCTGAAAGCGAACGATGTAATCGGCTTTATCAGCAAAAAAGTCAGTAATTTTTCCCTTGCCCTCATCACCCCATTGGCTTCCTACCACTATTGTTATTTGGTCTTGCATATAACTATAATAGAACACGGATTAAACGAATTTAACGGATTAAAACGAATTCGTTTAGATTCGTTTCATTCGTTAGATTCGTGTTCTATTTTTTTGTTTGCACAAATCACAGTATTCCATAGCAACCTAGCAACAGTGATTGGTCCAATACCCCCAGGGGTTGGAGTGACATAACTTGCTTTTTTTATTACTTCTTCCACATTTACATCTCCATACATCTTGCCATCCACAAAACAAACTCCAGTGTCAATCACAATCGCGCCTTTTTTCACCATATCGCCCCGCAAAATATCTTTTTTTCCCACGCCGGTAACGATGATATCCGCGTTTAGACATTTTTTTTTAATATCTTTGGTCGCGCTGTTCACGGTGGTAACGCTGGCGCGTTCGTTCATCATCATAATGGCCAAGGGCTTGCCAACCAAAGCGCCAGCGCCGATGATGGCAACATTTTTACCGGCTAACTCATCTTTTATTCCAATATGGCGCAAGACAGACATGACCGCGCCTGGAGTCGGCGGAACCATATAATTGGTTTTCATTACCAGCCGTCCCAAATTCGCGTTAGTCAGGCAGTCTACGTCAACTTGCGGATCAATGGCGTTTAACACATCATCAGTATAGAGCGGTTCAGGCAAAGGGAGCTGGACGATCAATCCAGAGAGTCCCGGGTCGCTTTGGAGCGCGAAAATTTTTTCAATGATTTCTGTTTTGGAGATATTGCCCGGCAACTCAATCAATTCAAAATTTATGCCGGCGATTTTGGCCGCCTTGCTTTTGTTTTTTACATAAGTTTGAGAAGGTTTATCTTCACCAACTAAAATAACCGCCAGTTTTGGGGTTATTTTGTTTTTTTTTAACAAGGCCGTTTTGGCAGCGGTTTTTTCATTCAGCGCTTGGGCAATTGATTTTCCGTCAATAAGTTTGGCGGGCATGGGATAAAAGAGTTATTTTTTTTAGAGATTGATTAGAACAAAAATATTGTAGCATAGAGAGATAAAAAATGGAATACATTAAAATTTATTTCAAGATCTGGTTTGCTTGGGCATTAGGCGGCGCTGACAATGGCGGATGGCAGCTGACAGCAAAAAAGATATATAAAAAAAGGCTGGCCAAAAAAATTGATATAGCAGCTATTTTATTTTTTCGCGCTATTACCTGTGTTTGGGCAGTTTTTTTGTTGCTAAATATATATTCAGCAATGCTGATGCCGATAATGAGCCACAAAGCGCCGAGCAAATATCCGCTCAATATATCGCTGACATAATGAACGCCCAAATATATCCGGCTAAAGCCAATTAAAAAAATTAATAATAATCCGGCAAAAAATACATTCACTTTCTTTTTCCACGTTTTTGCTTCTCGGAGCAGGATATACGCGAGAAATCCATACAGCGCCACCGCTATAGTCGCGTGGCCGCTGGGGAAGGAATAAGATTTTTCTATATACACGGCGATTTCAGGGCGCGGACGGTGAAAAAATAATTTGCTGAAATAATTAAAGAATACGCTGCCGGCGATTGTTATTATGAACGGCAAGATATAATTTTTTTTTTTAATTAACCATAAAATGGAAATCGCGGCAACAACGGCCATTAAGGCAACCTGCCATTTTCCCAAAATAGTGATCCCTAAAAATACTTTTATCAGTTCCGCGTCTCTAAAAAGCAGTAAAAGACGCGATACGCGGATATCTATAGCCGTGATAACATCAGTATTGATAAAATTTTCTATTACTCCGCCAAACAATGAGAGCGCATACCCGAAAGCGATTGCCAACAGCGTAAAAGATCTGCCATAAAATGTCGTTTTATCAAGGCGCTTTTTTAAAAAAGCTAATAATTTAGGATGTTTGGCTTGATATGCCTTAATTTTTCTGTTTTCAATTATCGCCTGCTTGACCGAGCGCCACAGCGATTTCATTATTATCAAGAATTTTTGCCCGTATTTGATAATGGTGTATTTTAATATATAAAAAAGCATCAGCAAGAGAAGGATAAAAAAGAAAAAGAAATCTGTTCGGGAGAGCCATAGTTTGGCCGTATTTAACGATTGGGCGAAAAAGTATCCGGGCAGGATCCAGAGGCCGATATAGTTGATATTGTCGCCGAGGACCGCTCCGAAAATGGCAAAAAAAATAAGGCCGCCAATGTCAAAACCGCCTCCCGCGGCCATGGCGCCCATGATTAAAATAGCGGTTAAGCCGGGGATAAAAAGCCCGATTCCGACGATTGTCTCGGATAACGCAAAAAGAAAAGCCATCCAATAACCCGCGGTCTGAAAATGCTCAATTGTCGGCAGAAGCGAGTTTAGTATGTCCATAATGCAAGGTGCATTATAGCATTATAGAGTGTTTTATAATAGTTTTAGTTTTGGTCGCGTATATCTTTAAGTTTATCCTAAACGTCTTTTGACGATAGAAGTAGGGTTGAAGGGCGTAAAATGGGTCCTATTCACTAAAATAAAGAGAAAAGCAGAGCTTTTTGGCCATGCTCATTCCATTTGCCAATTGGGCGGAACGATCCCTGAACATACAATTTGGCTCCGAACGCTGAACGAAATCCGAACTTTTTTTAGCGAAAATCCGAACGCTGAATTTTGATCCGCCAGTTGGCGGATTAAGCTCGGGCGGGCAAAAAGGCCCCACTTCGCTAAAGCTTCGAGGGGTAAAAAGGGGGTTGGGGGGAAGGAATCCTTCGACTTAGCTCAGGACAAGCTTTTGCCCGCCCTCGCTTTTCCGCCGCCGAATTTCGTGCCAGCAAAGCTGGCGCGCCGCCTAATTTTGTTTTGATTTACTTTTCCTTACTCCTCTGTTTCTGTCAGCAATCACATAATTATACTCATCAATCGCCTTTGCTAATGGTGGTATTTTACCAGACCACTTAATATTTTCAAAACATTTCTGCATTTTGATCAAAAAGTGAATGTAATCATCGGCTTCGCCTTTATTATCAATTTTATATATTTTTCGTATTTCCGTATCCCACATTACAAATAATTTCGAATTCTTTAACGCCATAATTTTTGATGCCCCTGTTTGTTCAGCAATTTTCTTTAATTGGTTATAAATAAATTTAATATCAATTACAACAGTGTTGTCAGTAAAGTCGATATTTTCAAAATGTGTATTTTCTAATTTTTTAAAAACAGGGTTAACTCGATTTATAACTGCTTGAAATTCGCGCAAATCAAAATTTTTCATAAAATATCTAAAGCGCGCAAAATTCCAGGTAGCTAAAATCAAAATATACGCCTCAACTTCAAACCCTTTCTCTATCAAGACTTTCGCTCTATCCCACAATTGGTCTCTTGCGTCTTCTATTTTCTGGAATTCTGAAATTGTTTTTTCAAATTCTATTTGATCCATAAATTTATTTATGTAGTTCGTTAAATTCTGGCTTTTCTTTCTTAATAATAGATTTTTCTATTTTATGAGCTAGATCTTTTGTCTTAACCTGTGCATACTGAAATTTTGTACCCTCCGGAATTTTTTCTTTTTTAATTTCCTTGTGTTCCAATAACCTTTCTTGCGGACGACCGCGCCCAGCGATTCCGGTATAAAGATTTTCCCCGCCCTTGCTCTTTATTTTGTAAATTATTGCCTTATTCTGGGGAACATTGGCAATATTGGCTTTTGTAAACTTTTGTGTCCTGCTAAATTTTGGCATATTGTTTTAGTTAATTTTTATAAGTATTGACGACATTTTTAAAATTGTCTATACTGGTAGTATAATCGAAAATAAATCGAAAGTCAATAACCATAAATTTATGCCTACAAAAAGACAAAAACAAATACTGAATTTTGTCACTGCTTTTCAAAAAAAGAAGGGTTTTGCGCCTTCTTTGGAAGAAATCAAAAAGCATTTAAAACTATCCTCTGTTTCTACAATTCATTTTCACATAAAAAAATTACAAGATGAGGGTTTTTTAAACAAAGAAGAAAATAGTCCGAGATCAATATCTGTTTACGAAAGCCAGCAAATGGTAAAAATTCCTTTAATGGGGGTTATTTCTGCCGGTCAGCCGATTGAGGCTATCCAAGTCAAAGAAACTATCGCTATACCAAAAACAAAAGTAATGAAAGGCGGAAACTTTTACGCATTGCGAGTAGCTGGAAATAGCATGATTGATGAAAATATTAATGACGGCGATATTGTTTTGGTGAAAGAACAACAATCTGCAGAAAACGGGCAGAAAGTTGTTGCGCTAATAGATAACTATGAGGCAACGTTAAAAACATTTTATAAAGAAAGAAATCAAATTAGGCTACAGCCTGCAAATAAGGAATATGAGCCAACCATAATAAAAAAAGGTGAACAAGAAATTGTTATTCAAGGCCTTGTCGTTGATGTGATTAAGAACGAAATTTTAGACGCAGAAATTACAGAAGAAAAAGAAGAAAAACAAATAGAAAAATATTCTGAATTACCCTTGAATAAAATTATCTGTGGAGACGCAGTACAAATAATGCAAGCGATGCCTTCCTGCTCCATTGATCTTGTAGTTACTTCTCCTCCGTACGATGAGCTAAGAAACTATAACGGGTATACATTCAACTTTGAAGGTATAGCAAAGGGTTTATATAGAGTTATGAAAAAGGGTGGTATTGTTGTATGGGTTGTTGGAGATAAAATAAATAAAGGAAATAAAAGCTTTACAAGTTTTAAGCAAGCCCTGTTTTTTCAAAGCTTAGGTTTTAATGCTCATGACGTTATGATTTATAGAAAGAAAAACACTCCTTTCATGAGATCTAACGCTTACACGAATTGCTATGAGTTTATGTTTGTTTTTAGTAAAGGTTCGCCTAAGATATTTAATCCCTTAAAAACTAAGACAGTTCGACAAGGCCAAGAAATGTTGCCATTCAATAAAAAAGCAGATGGAATAAACAAAAAAATAAAAGGCGAACTAAAACCAGAAAAAACTTTAACTAACATTTGGGATTATGCTGTGGGTTATGGCGGATCAACTAGCGATAAAATTGCTTTTCAACATACCGCAATCTTTCCAGAAAAATTAGCAGTAGATCATATACTTTCATGGACTGTCGCAGGAGACGTTGTTTTTGATCCTATGTGTGGTTCTGGAACAACTTGTAAAATGGCCGCGATAAACAAACGCCACTATATTGGATGTGATATATCAAAAGAATATGTTGAGCTTACAAAAAAAAGATTAAAATACTTCAATCTCTAATAGTTTTTCTTGAGGAATTTTATCGCGCTTTTTAGCAACTCAATATCATCCTTAAAACGTCCTAGTCCAGTATTGCAACTATCACAAATCCAGCCACCCGGTTTCCCGGTGCGATGATCGTGTTCAAGAACCATCTTGCTTGTTACTCCAGCTATCGTCCTTTTCTTACAAACAGGACATTCAAAGGGCTCATTAGATGGCTTTTCTTTAAGCCATTTAATTCTATCGACTCTAGACACACCAACTCCCTCCATTTTTATTCTGCAGTCCTTACATGACGGTCGTCTTACTGACTTATTATTTTTTGCGTTCTGATTTTTGGCAAATTCCTTGGTTTTTTTGAGTTTATGGCAAACATTACAAATTTTTTTAGAAAATCCGTCTCCTATTTTTTTAACATTTACAACTTCAAAATCTTTTGTATTTAATTCTACTTGCTTCCAAATTCGAATAAAAAAGACAGACGCGTGGCTTTTATCTTCAGATTTTATAACACCAATATCACCCTTCTCAACCATGATTTCTTGAGGGGTCATAATATCTTTTTTAGCAACGACAAATTTGTTTGACATATTATTATTTTAGAAAATAATCAACAGATTTTCTATATATTTCAGAAAATTTCTTCATTTCTGCGACATCAAGTCGTCTTTCTCCTGATTCAATTTTTGAGATATAAGACTGCGGTTTCCCCAGTTTATCGGCTACGGCTTGTTGAGAAAGGCCAATTTCAATTCTCGCCTGTTTTAAGCGATTTATAATTTCTTTATAATCTTTTGTATAAACTGACTTACTCATACTGTTTGTAGTATATATCCTAATGTGGTATAATCCCAAAATGGGATTATACATTTTAGGGAGTTCCTTGTCGTTGCCCGCGAATGGGTTGGGTGGGTCAAGGGCAACATCTTCTTTGGCGGCGCATTTCGCAAAGCGAAATACGAAATTCGACGGCGGCGGAAAAGCGAGGGCGGGCAAAAGCTTGTCCTGAGCTAAGTCGAAGGATTCCTTCCCCCCAACCCCCTTCCTTTTTGCCCGCCCGAGCTTAATCCGCCAACTGGCGGATCAAAATTCAGCGTTCGGATTTTCGCTAAAATTAGAAATATGCTTGTTTGCGGCGAGTGCGGTTGCGCCATAACTTCCGAAACGCAAAAAGGACATAACTATTATCGCTGTACCAAAAAGCGGGATAAAAAATGTTCGCAAAAATATATCCGCGAGGAAGTTTTGGCACAAGAAGTTTCAAACGAGCTTCAAAAAGTTTCTTTGCCTTCCGCTTGGGCGGAGTGGATGTTGGGAGAACTCAATAAAGAAGAAGTAGAGGCCGTCCAAAGCGGAGCCGTTTTTGCTCAAAATCTTAAAGACAAAATAAAAGAGCTTGAAGGAAAACTCGACATACTTTTAGACGCTCATTTGGACAGCACAATTTCGCGCGAGGAATACACTGTCAAAAAAGAAAAAATCATCAACGAAAAAAGCGAGCTTTTTGAAAAATCAAAGGATTTTGAGTGAAACGGCAATCATTGGCTCGAACCGGCCAGACAGTTCATTTTAGCGGCTCAACAAGCCAAAATTATCGCTTTGCAAGAAAATCCCGTCGCGGGACGGGATTTTCTCAAAAGGATTGGCTCGAACCGCGTTTTGCTTTCGCAAAAGGTGGCGATTGAACCCAAAAAATCTTGGCAAATACTATACAATCTGCCTGCCGAGGCGCGAAGCGCCGAGGCAATAAACTCGCAACATACAATTTGGCTCGGGGACTTGGATTCGAACCAAGATAATAAGATTCAGAGTCTTATGTCCTGCCGTTAGACGATCCCCGAATGATTGTGTCTTGTTAAGCAAACTTAGTTTACTACCTCGCCGCCGATGGCCGTAGCCAGTTCTTCCAATTCTTTTGAATTGGCTTCTGTCTCGCTCTTTTCTTTCACAATAATATCAATATGCACCTTTTTGTCAAGCAGCTTGGATAATAGTTCTTCTATTTGCTTCCGGCATTTTTTGCATTCAAGCTTGTCTTTGTGGAAACTATAGCCTACTGACATTTGGACGGTGTTGCCGTTTATCGCGATGATATTTACCATTTTTAAAATAAATGTGAGAGAAGGGGAATCGCCGTTGATTTTATTTAATAATTCAGGCCATTTATTTTGGACGTCATCAATTGAGCAGACAGGTTCTTTGTCTCTCACGACGAGATTTTTAATTTTTTCAGTAATTCTTTTGGCAGTTGGTTGGCTGGTATTTTCGTCTTTTTCAGTGTTAAATCCGTCTACGCCTGTGGGCTGCGCCGGACAAGAAGGTGGTTTAATTTCCCGCAGCTTACTGCGGAACAAGAGTCCAGTCCCGCATTGCGGGATGGGGTTCATACCTTTGATTTTTTCGGCTGTTGCTTCTTGGCTGAATTGAGAGGTCGCGCTGTTATCTTGTTGCGGAGCATTTTTTTGTTGATTATCGGTTTGTTTTTCAGCAGGCAATTTTTGGCAAGTGTCGTCCAAACACCATTCAATTACCGCCAGCTCCATTGGCAGTTGGGGCAGCGGGGCGGATTCAATCTCTTGCCGGCGTTTCATTATAAGATCAATCAGATGAACAATATTTTGATATTCAATCAAATCGCCCAGTTTTTGCAATTCTTTTTTTACCGTGTCGCCCAAATCAATTCCGGATACGTTTTTTTGCGAAGTTGCTTTCATAATCATCATTATCCGCAACATTTCAATAATATCATCAGCGAAGATTACAAAACGCGCGCCTTCGCCTGCTTCTCTGCTGATTAGATCCAAGCATTCTTTGGCCTGCCGGCTGATTAAGGCGCAGACAAATTTTAGCGCTTCATCCAGATTTGAAGCCGGCAGAACCACCGAAGCGATTTCAGCAGTGATATTTTTTTCTCCCACTGCCATGATTTGGTCAAGCAGGCTGACGGCATCGCGGACGCAACCCTCGCTTTTGTTTACAATGCGGCCAATAACTTCTTTGTCTACTTTAACTTTTTCTTCTTTGGCAATGCCAAGCAGGTGTTTTTTCAATTCATCATGAGAAACTTTTTTGAAATTGAATCTTTGACAGCGGGAAATAATCGTTTCGGGCAGTTTGCGCAGTTGGGTCGTGGCCAAGACAAAAACCACGTGCGCTGGAGGCTCTTCCAGTGTTTTTAAGAGCGCGTTGAAGGCGCTCGTAGAGAGCATGTGCGCTTCGTCAATAATGAAGATTTTATACGGCGATTTTGTCGGACGAAATTGGGCGTTTTCAATAATATTTTCTCGGACATTGTCTACGCCGGTGTGGGAGGCCGCGTCAATTTCTATCACATCAATCGCTCTTGAACCGCTGATTTCATTGCACGACGCGCAATTATTGCACGGCTCGCTTGATTTTTCTTTTCTATTTTCGCAATTCAAAGCTTTGGCCAGCAGCCGGGCGACAGTGGTCTTGCCTATTCCCCTAGGACCAGAAAATAAATAAGCGTGGGCTGTTTTGCCCATGATAATTTGGTTGATTATTGTTTTAGTTATATGCTCTTGGCCGATTACAGAGCCAAAAGTTTGGGGACGGTGCTTGTGGTATAGAGCCATATTGATTGAAATTCAAAATCCAATCCGCCAGCTGGCGGACAAAATCCAAAGTGCGAAAGCAAGATTTTGAGTTTTGGATTTTGAGTTTTAGGCGGGGGTATTATAACTGAATTTTGTTATTGCGTAAACAGTCAATTTTGCCGTTGCTATTGTATTTAATACACTCTAGCGCTATACTGTGGATAAGTTTTTGCGCTTAACCGATTATATTGCTATTATATGTAACGTACTATAATTCATCACGCAAAATATTTTGTTTGCGTTTAACACATTTTCTTATGCCAAGAAAAGCCAATCCAGCGCTCTTGAAGCCGCTGAAGCTATCCGACGAGCTTGAAGCCGTCGTGGGAAAAGGTCCATTGCCAAGAGGGCAGGTGGTAAAAAAACTTTGGGAATACATCAAGAAGCACAATCTTCAGAATCCGAATAACAAGCGAAATATCATTGCGGACGACAAGCTGAAACCTTTGTTTGGCGGAAAGGGTGAAGTGAATATGTTTGAGATGACAAAACTGGTTTCCGGCCACATGAGTTAATTACGGCGTACGATATAAGAATTATGACATACGAAAACATCCTGTTAATATACGGGATGTTTTTTTATCAATTTAACTAGGTGAACAATATCGTAAGTCGTATATCGTATGCCGTTTACTTACTGATAATATTCTCCACCGCCGCCCACTGGCTTTCACCGGTTTGCGGGACCAAAATTACGACTTCGTCGCCTGATTTGCCTTTGAAAAATGTTACTGAAGCTGTCAAAATCTTGTAAGCTCTGCCGTCTGCCAACACGTTCCACTGCCCGGTACTGGCATCTGAAACAAGTTCTCCGACGATCCTTTTTCGTTCAATCGGCCCGATCTGCTTGTAAATAAAGGATCCTTTATTGGTAATTGTCAGTTTCATTATATCGCCTTCTACCAATTTGGATTTGCTTGCGTAGTTTGCCGGGATAGAGTATTCTCGCCCGTCTGAACCAATCATTTTTTCTCCGTCAAATACACCCTCAATAATTTTTTCTCCAGTTGCCATTATTTGCACATCAGCTGCGTCATCATCTTTTTGCAATTTTTGAATTTGTTTATTGCCGAGCAATCTCAAGAGTCCATCCAGCTGGTCTTTTATTGAGTAGATTACAGCGCTTAGTTCCGCCATATCAATATTATCCGCATTATCCGCGGTATCTTCAGTTTTTTCTTCCAAATGTTTTTTATCCTCGTCAAGTTTATCAAACGGTGAGCTGAATGGATGATTGCCAATTAGATCTGAAAGTGAATTCATATTTATTTTTGTTTTAGATATTATTGAAGCATTATAACAGGTTTAAAAAAACACGTCAGGCGGCGGCGTGGATAGAAAGTGGACAAGCTGGGAATAGATTTTTATATTTGGCTGTTCTACGCTAATGGTTTCGTAATTCACAGTATTTATAGCGAAGCTTCAATCATATCGGTTTTACTGTTTTTGGAAGCAGAGTCTAGCCTGGTGCGTTCCAGAATCTCTGTTTCAACAATACGGCGGTCGCGTCCGTATTTTAGGCGGGAAAGCTCGGTGATAGCGGCGGCAAGCTCTGGGTTGCCTTTTTGCGCAGGATAGGTATTCATCAAAAACGGCTTTGATGCTTGGCTGTCAATCAATAATTTGGTGTACCACGAAAACATCGGCGCGTTTAATAAGTCGTATGACCCAAAGGTAGGGGCAAATTCCTTGGCAAGCACCTCGGCGTCGTCCGGACCGATTCTGGCGCTGCAGATCGTGCCGGCATTGCCCAATACCGCGTCCCGAACATCCTTCCGTCCTCTTTCATCCAGCAACTGACCCATATATTGGTGGGCGATGATCAGATTAAGCCGATATTTTCTGGCTTCCGATAAAATCGTGGAAATTGAATCAGTAATAAAATTTTGGAATTCATCAATGTACAGATAAAAGTCATTGCGTTTTTCTTCGCTCATATCGGCCCGGCCAAGAGCCGCCATTTGCAATTTTGCCACAATTATCAAACCGACCAATTTGGCGTTAATTTCGCCGGTTTTTCCTTTTGCCAGATTTACCAATAGGATCTTCTTGTTATCCATTACTTCGCGAAAACTAAAGCCGGAAATCTGCTGGCCCATGATGTTTCGCATCATTTCATTTTCAGCGAATCTCCCGACTTTGGAAATTAAATAGCCAAGCATTTCTGATTTGTGAAAATCAGTCACTTTGGACATTTCTTTTTCCCAGAACGCCCGCACCACCGGATCTTTTAATTTTTTTAGATATAATTTAACGTAATCATCATCCGTAAACATACGGGGGATATCGATCACCGTGCCGGGATTATTGATGTCCGCCATCAGAGTCAGCATTACATTGCGCATATTGTGCTCAAACATCGGCCCCATCGTCTGCGGATCAAATAATTTATAAAAAATTGATATCATCTCCTGCACCGCAAAATCTTTTTCATCATCTGTTTTTGCTTCCAGCATGTTTAATCCGATCGGGCGCTCCATATCAGAAGGGTTGAAAACAATGACATCATCGGCGCGTTCTTTTGGAATGTGCTCCAGAACATATTGCACCAGATCTCCATGCGGATCTACCACGCAAACACCCTTGCCATTTTCTATATCCTGCACTGCCAGCCGGCCGATAAAAACTGATTTTCCGCCTCCAGATTTGCCGATGATGTATAAATGCCGGCGGCGGTCGTCATCTTTCATCCGCACTTCAATTTTTTGGCCACGATAATCCACATATCCCAAAAGCAACCCTTCTGTCGGCAGATTGGACGGAGGTGGAGCTTTTCTGCCGGTTAGCCATCTGATATTGGGCGCTTCGGTAGAGTGAAGCGGCAGGTGCCAGAGCGAAGACATTTCCTCGGTATTCATAACAATCCGCTTGCTTTCGTTGAAAGCGCGATAAATGAATTCCTGGATTATTTTTTTTTGATTTCTAGGTATGACAGCTTCAAAAGAATTGCCATAACGATAGAGGTTGTATTGGCTAAAAGAATTGATCAGATTATCAAGATTTTGTTTCGCTTGTTCTTTGTCATCGGAAACGCTCAAAAGACGGATAACCACATCCATCCCGCCTTTCATTAATTTTTCTTCTATGCCTTTGAGCATTTCTTCTTCCATTGCCGAAAGCTGATATGGCTTTTCCGGTTCCGCGCCCGGCTTTTTCATTTGTTCTCTTAGAACATCACCAGCCTTTCTAAGTGTTTTTCCCACTACTGATTCTAGCGCGATATGCTCAAATTTTTTGCCTTTTTTGACTTCGCGGACAATTGAAATGCCTTTGCGTCTCCATTTTCGTTTTGCGGAACGGACAATAAATTGGATAGCGGCGGAACTGTTTTCCTCATAAATTTTAGCCAGCGAATTTAGAATTGTTATCAACGGGTCAGAATCTATTTTTTTATAAGTCAAAAATGGAAATACGTGTTTGCGAGTAGACTTTAAATATGCTCCGACGATATTGCTATGCTTGGAAAAGATGTTATAATCAATCATTTCTTCAATTTGCGCGTAGGGGTGCTGAGAATGAATTTGCTGTTCAACAAAGCTCTGCCATCGTTTTGGCAAGTCAATGTAAAAATAAATTAGATGATTGTGCGCTATTATTTCAAATGCCAGGTGATCGCATCTGCCGCGCAGCCATGCTTTTACGCCTCTTTCGGCCTTGAGCCCGGCAATGCCGGCAAAAAAAGTTTCAGTCATGCCGATTTCTTCTTTTATTTGTTCCAAGCGGTCATCCTTGCCTGCTTCTCCGCCCTGCCCTTCTGATTTTCTTTCTTTTGGCACAGTGATTTGCAATACAATACGGTTAAAAGCTTTGCGTTCCTTGGTATGGATGCGTAAAATTATACTAAGTATATAAGTAAAAAAAGCTAGAATTGGCAGAATAATTCCGATCATTGACAGCCAAAATAAAACCGGATTATTTAGAAAGCCAGTAGATGTAAAAACAGAGGAGGGAGCGGCGGTGAATTGAAACAAGGTTGTCATAGAGCCAGTAGATCTCTATTTGTCCCGCATCTTCCAGCGGGGTATTAAACCCTGCGGGAAGATGCGGGATTGATTTACAGCTTAGGATTATTGTCCAGATGTTTCAACGTTACAATTTTATCGGTTTTGATCTTTGCTTCCTGTTCCAAATAAAATCTATTGATGCCGGGAAGCATTTTCAGCCACTCAAGCAACAGTCTGAATATTTTTTTTACTTTTAGGTGGGCAGCCCTTAGCAGAATTCTGATTTTCAGCGCAGTGTCTTCTCCTTTCATTTTAAATTCCTGTTGCTGGATCACTGGCAGTTCCTGAAATGCTTCCTTGAGCCCTTCTTCCATAATTTTTTCTACTTTTACAGTCAGTTCATCCCGAATCTGGGGGAGATGAATCGATTTTTTCTTTGGAGGGCGCTTTAGTTTTCGCTTCATGCTTTGAATCGTTTCATCCAAAAAGCCTTCGCCTTCAGTCTTTATTATTTCTCTTTCTGGAGAATACCCAATAGACACTTCCGGCGCGGCCGGCGGTTGAGAGATATTGGGTTCAAGAGATTCTTTTTTTTGAGCAGGTGAAATTACTTCCGGCGCGGCCGGCGGTTGGTAGATATTGGGTTCAAGAGATTCTTTTTTTTGAGGTTCAGATTGCGGTGATATTTTTTTGTCCAGCTGATTATTTTGCACCATATTGATATTTAGGATATGCGCAAAGTTCCAAGAATTTATTTTGGTTTTTTTGATTGTTGCTGATAGTATAGCAAAAAAAAAAGAAAAGCGCTACTATGATCAACCGGGATTGATTTTCGCGGCGGAATAGGGTAAGGTATATCACATATTCACGTACCACGTACCACGTACCACGAGGCATGATGCACGTAGCACGACTCAAGACGAATTTGGTGATTTGTATCATGCTACGTGAATCGTGAATCGTGATTTGTATCATGCTACGTGATACGTGAAAAATATGTCCGATACCCAACAAATTAAAGACAAAATAGACATCGTTGACTTTATCTCCGAATACGCGCAATTGAAGCCGGCCGGAGTGAATCACAAGGGGCTTTGTCCGTTTCATCAGGAAAAGACGCCTTCTTTTATGGTAAATCGAGATCGGCAGAGTTTTCATTGTTTTGGTTGCGGAAAAAGCGGCGATATATTTACTTTTCTGCAAGAAATGGAAGGAATGGAGTTCATAGAAGCATTAAAACATTTGGCTAGCCGAGCTGGAGTTGATCTGACGCGCGAGTCGAGCGAATTGAATACTAGCCAGAAAAATCGCATTATAGAGATTAATACCGAAGCCGCGCGTTTTTTTCATAATTTTTTATTGGCAATGAATCAGGCGAAAGGAGCGCGGGATTATCTGCAAGAGAGAGGGCTTAAAGAAGAAACAATTGAAGAATGGCAAATCGGTTTCGTGCCAAACCAATGGGATTTGCTGACCCAATATCTTCTAAAAAAAGGCCGCAGCATTGACGACCTAATCGCGGCTGGGTTTACAATTAAGCGCGATGGCGCTGATTTTGCCAGCGGAAAAGGATTTTATGATCGCTTTCGCGGCCGGATAATGTTTCCGATTTGGGATATACATGGTCGAATTGTCGGTTTTACTGGCAGAATTTTGGTTGAAACAGACAAGTCTGGCGGTAAATATGTCAATACCCCGCAAACCCTTGTATATGATAAATCACGTATCGTATTTGGGCTCAATAAAGCCAAGCAAGAAATCAGGCAAAAAGATCTGATCATAATGGTGGAAGGACAGATGGATGTAATTGCCTGTCATCAGGCAGGCATGAAAAACGTAATAGCGATTAGCGGGACCGCGTTGACCGAGCAGCAGGTTGGCATTCTGAAAAGATATTCAAATAAAGCGGCTTTAGCTTTTGATGCTGATGCCGCCGGCCTTAATTCGGCTGACAGAGGTATCGGGATTGCTCTTAAAGAAGGTTTTGATATTAAGTTGGTGATTGTTCCTCCTGATGCTGGCAAAGATCCAGATGAAATTTTGAGAAAGAATCCAGCGGCGTGGTTCAAAGCGGTTGATGAGGCCAAAGATATCATGGAATGGTTTTTATACAAAGTTTGCTTGAATAAAAAATTGGATGATTACCGCCACAAAGACGAGATCGCGAATGAATTTTTGTCAGCGATCGCCATGGTACAATCACCAATTGTGAGAGATCACTGGGTCAAAGAGCTCTCTCACAAGATAAATGTTGATTCTTTGGTTTTAAGAGATAAGCTAAAACAATTGATTGAATTAAAAAAAACAAGCGCCAATGCCAAGAAATTTAGCAATTCCAAGGACAATCCAATAAAAATTAAAGATGCGGCCAAGGACAGGATGGATTTATTGGTTGAACGTTTTTTTGTATTACTGCTCCGTTTTCCTAAACTGATAACTAACTATTTATCATCACTCGCTGATTTGGATTTATCCACAGGCCCGTATTTTTATCTTTACAGAGCGATAAATGAGGAGTATA
>Ga0265296_1002890_pt1 | contig 16643 bp, 6 predicted proteins | sample MunlanPumphouse1_FD_189073 | JGI IMG/M metagenome (GOLD analysis project Ga0265296, IMG submission 189073) | Groundwater microbial communities from a municipal landfill in Southern Ontario, Canada - Pumphouse #1 | ecosystem: Environmental > Aquatic > Deep subsurface > Groundwater | place: Canada... | reverse complement strand
CTCTGATTGCCTCTTGTTATGATGTGATAGAATGCTCCTTCAAATTCTATTCTTGGTTTTCTCGCCATGTGGAAAGAGTAGCAGTATCGATACTAAATGTCAATAGTCAAGCCTGACCCCGTTCTTTTTCGTTCACCACGGTATCAAGATCATTGATGTTAAGGCGTTTGTCGAGAGGGTCAGGAAGGGATAGGCTTTAAGTAGCCTGTCCCTTTTTTTATCGTTTTTCCTGGCAATGAAACAATTCTTTCATTGATTTACTACCATAAAGTAAAGTCAAAATAATTAAAATAAGACCTAAAACAAGCCATAATGTGGTATCAGAATCAAAATAATTAAAATCCTTTGGAGTTGTAGCAGAATGTCCAATTAAGACATAATAGCCAATTAGCTTTACGCCAATTAACAAAAATGCAATACCAACATTCCAGACCATCGCCCAAAGCCTACCCCAACGTTTTAATCTAATAAGTCCTACCATTATCATGAAGGTAATGATAATTAGACCTAAGGCGGTAATATTATATGTGATGCCTAACTTATTCATTTCCATATCTTCCCAAAACGAATCTTGGGCTCTCTGAAAGATTCCACCAACAAGTAGAATTATCATAGCTAAGTAAATAACACAATTAGTATAAATAAGCAAAATAGATTTTGATTTCATCCTATGACTTCCTTTTAGTTTTTACAAATGTAATGAGCCTTGAACTAAAAATTATTCTCCACCTATAGCTTTACCAATCCCTTGCCCGATTGCGCTACCCCCTTTTAACATAGCTCCTTTAGGCGTAGTTAACCCAAAAAACTTCAGAAAAGGCATACACGTATAAATAATTAGGGACACATCCCATATTTTTACGCTCTTTTCTTTCTATGTCTTCCCGGTGATTTTAGTATAAATCTCATTTCGAGTTTCTTTTCCATTTTCTTTATAAAGTCTTCATTGCCCAACGGTCTGCCTGTCCGCGTATGATACCTTATACTGTTAATTTCTTTTTCGGCAATATCAGATCTAATAAGTTCTCTATAATCCTTCCTCTGCTTCTCTTCAAATAACTCTTCCCCCAACATCTCATCCTTTACGCCATTGATATGTGCCTTTGCGCTTGAATGTGCATAATCCTCAGATCTCTTTACCATCTTTGCCCTCACCGGGTTTTGCTCTATGTATCTTGCCACTGCCCATAGATATTTCTCTTTATCCACAATGCACGAGTGATACCTGCTCTCCCATAGTCTTCCAGAGCGTTGATATTTGCCGTTTGTATATTGTGTGTAGCATAAAGTTACTCCCTGCATCATCTTATATAAAGATTCCTCGCTCTTAGGCCTTGCCAGAAGGTGAACATGATTGCTCATAAGGCAGTAGGCAAGGAGCGGGGAATCCCATTTGACGGAATATTTCTTTAGAAGCGATAGATATCTCTCTTTGTCTTCCTTATCAAAGAAGACCTTTTCTCTGTTGTTGCCTCTTTGGACAACATGATGCGGGAATCCTGCTGCAACTGCTCTTGCTATTCTTGGCATTATGAAATTCTACTTGTCCATTGCCCTTTTGTCAAGAAATATGGGATGTGTCCCTATTCTTTTATTCTTTTGTGTCCCTATTCTTTTGAGCATCGCTATCAGGCAGTGTTGTCCCCTCCTCTTTACAATTACACGGATTGGATGTTTGTATCGGCGTTGTGCTTGTTCCGCCTATGTTTCCTCCAGTTCCCTGTCCTGTTGTTGATGTGGTATTAATATATATCTGTGTGCCTCCTGGAAGCGTATATGTAGGTGGTGTTGACGGTGTTATTGTGCCGGGGCAATCATAGAAGATGCTGAGGATAAAGTTTGCAATCTTCTCCACTACCCTTGCGTAAGCAGTGTTAGGGCAGATGACACATTTGCCCTTAATTGTTATATTGAAGTTCTTTACACAATTCCCTCCGCCGTAGCCTGTTATTTCTTCAAATAATGACTTGAATAATGATGCCGTTGTAATCCTTCTCGTTATCCTATACGGAACTGTTATGGATTTCATGGCTCCTATCTTCTTAGGTATAGCTGATGTCATAACTTCTATATCATAATCGTCTATGCTGCGAATGGATGGACAGGACAACAACATCAGCTTCATAGACTTCGATTAAGTCTTTCAATGGTTTTTCCGATGCAATACACGATTACAGCGTTAGGAAGTGCACAAGAGACGGATAAAAAAAGATTTATTAGAAGTGGGATCGAGTCCTGTATGCGATAAAAATCAAGAAAACTTGACAGAAAAAAACTCCACGGAAATGTAAGAAGAACAAGGTATACCCCAGCAAACGGTGATTTTTTAATCATTACTATAAGAAAAAGGAAGGCAACAATCACTAACGCTGCATATATTTTAACAAATATTGTTCCTAATTTTGATTTATGTTTAATCATCTAATTAATAATTCTCCTATTCTTTTCTCAGAATTTATTATTGACAACAATTACATACTTGTTTTTGTCTTTTTTCAAACCACGGCTTAGCTAAACGACGGAGACCTATGTAATAAACCTCGGCAGATGCCATGCATGATGCCGCATTTGCTGGTTCAACCTTTGCAGCATTCTGACATGTTTTCATTGCGATATCTTTAAATTCATCATCACAGGCCAATCTTGCAGCTTCTAAATCACCGCTCCCGCAAGTCTGGAAACAGCGGTCGTGGAAATCGCACGCTCCAGTACGTCCAATAGGGTCTACAAACGCAGTTAAATCCCCACCACCCGGGTTATCTGGAATCCATGTGCAACCATCGTACTCAGTTTGCCAATTTGTATTTTTCACTCTATTGGGACATTTAGATAAATCCTCGATCGGATTATCAGGCACCAACTTCCCAGGCGCTACACAGCACATCGTTGGATCAGCATATGTATCAGGACATCCTACGACAACCATCACCTGATCGCTTTTAGATGGGCCGCATTTTTTACAACTTACTGTGAATGACGGATAATAAACACCTGCGGTTGCATAATCTTTAAATGGCAGATTCTGAGCTTCTTCTGTTCTTCCATCGCCAAGATTCCATTTATACTGGAACTCGCAGCTTTGACCCGTCTTATTTCCTGTAAATGAAAGCAGCTCTTGGACTTCCACAAACACTCCCTTCTTCCCGTCTACCCTCGCATCCACATAGTCTATCGTCACCTTTGTACATTTCCCTTGAATGCAATATTCATCAGGATTTCCACAGACTTTCTCACAATTGTCTTTGCATTCGCAGTTGTTGCCTGTCTGAAGCGCATTTGTGTATGTGCCTGCTATATTTCCGCTTCCAGTTTGCCCACCTGTGCTTGATGATACGATAGTAACCGACCCTCCTCCGCCTGTGTATGTTGAAGGCGATGTTGTGCCCGAGGTTACTGAGGATGGGCAATCAACAGAAATGCTTACAAAGTAATTCGCAAGTTTCTCTACTATTCTCTGATATGCTGTGTTAGGACAGATTACACACTTAGCTCTTACTGCAATATTTAAAGTCTTTACACAGGTTGCGCCGCCATATCCCATCACTTCTTCAAATAATGACTTGATTAATGATGCCGTTGTTATCCTTCTCGTTATCCTATACGGAACTGTTATTGATTTCATAGCGCCTATTTTATTTGGTATTGCGCTTGTCATGACTTCTATATCATAATCGTCTATGCTGCGAGGAAAGTGAAATAGAACTACCAGTTTTTCTCAATTATTTTCCCGAATTTATAAAGAAGAAAGGCATTCAGAATTGCACAGCCAATAAAGATTACAATTTTTATTACTAGTGGGATAGAGGGTATTAAACCTGCAGCACTCAATGATGGCATGATTGCAAAGCTCCACGGAAATGTAAGGAACATAATATATGCTCCTGCAAATGGTGTTTTCTTAATCATTAAAATAAAAAATATTATACTAACGACAACCAATAATATGTATATCGCAACGAATATTTCTGCGAATTCGAATTTCTTCTTATCCATATAAGCGCCCTTCATAAGTCCATAAAATTTTCATCTAGTTGCCCCTCCAAAAAAAAATCTCATTTGCAGCAATTACACACCTGCTTTTGTCGATCCTCAAAGAATGAATCACCAACGCTCATGAGAACCATGGAATAAGCCTGTGCATAGATAAGGCACGCGGCTGTATTTACTGGACTTACTTTCAACTCATCCAAACAGTTTATGGCGGCAACATCACGGAACTTTTTGTCGCATGCTAATCTAGAGGTCTCTCTCTCGCTTGCAGTTCCAGCCCAACATGTCTGGTAACAGCGATCGTGGAAATCGCACGCTCCGGTGCGTTGTTCATTTGTAAAAGCCGTAAAATATCCAGCAGCCGGATTGTCAAAAATATTTGTACACCCATCATAGTCATAACCTCCCTTGTCCTGATACAAAAGAGCCCAATTCGTATTTTTCACTCTGTTTGTGCATTGCGAAAGGTCTTCAATCGGATTATCAGGCACCAACTTCCCAGGCGCTACACAGCACATCGTTGGATCAGCATATGTATCAGGACATCCTATGACAACCATCACCTGATCGCTTTTAGATGGGCCGCATTTCTTACAACTTACTGTGAATGACGGATAATAAACACCGGCTGCTACATAATATTTAAATGGCAGATTCTGCGCTTCCTCTGTTCTCCCATCTCCAAGGTTCCATTTGTATTGATATTCGCAATTTTGCCCTGTTGCAGTCCCTTCTAATGAGAGCCAATCTTGAACTTCCACAAATACGCTCTTCTTCCCATTCACCTTCGCATCCACGCTGTCTATCGTCACCTTTGTGCACTTGCCGCTGATACAGTATTCATCAGGATTACCACAGACTTTTTCGCAGTTGTCTTTGCATTCGCAGTTATTTCCTGTATTCAGAGCTGTGGTATATGTGCTTGCACTGCCGCCTACGCCCGTCTGTGTGGGTGTGCCTCCGCCTGTATAGTATGTGCCTCCGCTTGGTGGCGGAACGTAATAGCCTCCTGTTGATGATGTTCCTGATGGGCAGTCGTACGGCACTGCAACTGTGTATGCTGTGCTCTTTTCAACTGTCCTCTGCTGTGCTGTGTTAGGGCATATCACTGCCGTGCCTTTTGTAACTATGTTAAAGGATGTGAGACATGATGAGCCTCCGTAGCCCATTACTTCGTCAAGAAGTGATGGCTCGATGCAGGCCGTCTGCATTCGCTTTGTAATCCTATAAGGAACCGTTATCCTTTGCATCGCATTTATTGTCTTTGGTATCGCTGATGTTAATATCTCAACATCATACCCTCCAAAACTTATCGGATATTCTAATTTTACATTATCAACTCCTATGAGTCCATAGTTCATCACTGTAAATTCTCCATTAAACATCTGGCCCGGCTGGAGGTTTGGAAGCGTTATCGACGGGGGTTCTGTAATCAATACAGGCGCTGGAACATTGGTTTCAAAGGTCTGTGTGACCACAATTTCGTACTTGTCCTGAATAACTGTTGGCGTTACGCTCCATGTTACTGTAACCATAGTCATCTCAAGGGCGATTGGAACTGTTGTGGTCATTCCTGCCTGTATCGTGAAGGAGCCGGAATACGGCGTATGTCCGGGTGGTGGTGAGACGTTGTATGTATATCTTCCCTCCGGAATATCGTATAACATTACCGTACCGTCAGCAGCAGTTTTTAATGTATAGATAAGCTCAGGTAGCAATTGATGTTGAAGCGTTATTGTAGCGCCGGGGACATCTTCCATTAATTCGTTTAGCACATCAAATAAAACATTACCAACATTGCTTGAAGTTACTGTAACCTGAATATGATATGTGTATGCAATATGGTTATCAGAATAGATAACTACCCTGTCGTCATAGACGCCTTGTGCAAGCGTTGCAGGCGGTGAGAACATTATGCCTACAGATTTGCTCACACCCGGCTGTATATCTCCGAGTGTTTTATTTATCGTAAGCGTCATCCATGATGTTGAAGGCCCCTCTATTCGTGCATTCCTTAATGTTTCCTCTCCGGCATTGCTTATGTTGAATGTTGCTATTTTTTGATTGCCTCTTACCATGCCTGTATCAATATACGATGGGCTTGTGGTTATCACAGGAATAAGCTGAACCATTGATATGTTGGCATTAAGAGTTTTCTGGAAGCCTTCCGCAAGTGTTGCCTTCATTGTTGCCCAACTGTTATCAGGCGTGGATGAAGATGAGGTTATTCTTAATGTGATGTTCTGGTTCTCACCCGGATAAAGAACAGTATCGCCATTATTGATAATGCCTGCCGTGATTCCTGTTCCTGCTTGTGTTTCAAGCGTAAGACCTGTTAAGGATGCGCCTCCATAATTGTAAAGCCATACAGGAATATCTATTGTCCTGTTCCTTGCCATGCGAACGGTTGCTGTCTCCGGGCTCATAGAAAGCCCTGCTATTGCAAATGTGGCCTGTACTGCCCTGTCTTTGATGTCAGGATGCACCGCCCATAGTGTGTAAAGCCCTGCCTCGTTTGCTCCAGGTGTGAATGTATAAGCAAAGTTTCCGGTTGCGTCTGTTGTTACTGTGAAGAACCTGTCAAAGCCTTTAATGCTTATTCCAAGCTTCACCGGAACATAAGGCATGGGATACCCCTCACCCCCGCCCTCTCCCCCAAGGGTAGAGGGAGTATTGGAGATAGCTTTCCCGCTGATTATCACCGGCTGGGCATATGGGTAGAAGGTCTTTTCAGGAGAGGCATAGGCCCTGTATGCTGTTTCTGAGATGGTTGTCTCTATGGACTGTGTCATGCCCGGGGCAACTACCTGGTCTGTTTTTCCGTAGTGGTAGAATGTATTTTCTATCTTTGCCTCTATTATCACTTTATAAGGCGCTGATGAAGGCACGTTTATGGTTATCGGGTCTGTGATAATGTTTTCATTCGGGTTGAGCCTTGCAACCGCATATGAGCCTGTATTAAGTATCGCATTACCTACCCTCTGGTCAAGATAGCCTGTTGAAAGAACGTTTCCGTCTTCGTCTTTGAGTGTTATCTTCAGCTTCTTTGTGGATGTCGAGTTTTCGCTTGTGAGGAACTCCATAAGGGCTGTTCCTATGTTATTTACCTTAAGCCTTATCTTTCCGTCTGTGCCTCTTATCAACGGGTCGCTGTATATCTCAAGGGCTGTGCTTGAGCCAATCACATCTGCTTGCGATGTCTTTGTTATCTTTACGGTTGCTCCCGGAGTCGGCGACCATGAGGCTGTGGCAAGCACAGAGACAAATGAAGGCGCATCAGCCGCAGTTGCGGCAACCTTTTCAACCTGCAAAGTTGAATTGGCAGTCAATGTGAATGGTCCCTGCATAATGCTTGAAGGCGCTGTTCCTACCTTGATGGAGATGGAGTCAACGGATAGCGTGTAGGGAAGTGAAAGGATGATTGGTATCGTTTCGAGTAATCCTCTTCTTAATACTGTGCCCTGTTTGATTCCTATAGACAGCTCCGGAAGCGTTACTTCCTTTATCGGGCCTTCTACGCTAAGGTTATTTACTGCGGATACTCCATATGTAACATTTCCACCGGAGTAATAGCCGTCTGTATATGTCAATATCGTAACAGGGAATTGGTTTATCTTCTGCCCGTTCCTGTATATGTAATAGCCGGCTGTGTCTCCATCGTATGGAGCCACCCAGGTGATTCTTGGAGCTGCATCGTCTATCTTTTCTAATACAAGGTCTCTCACAGGAGACACAGGGAAGTTAATCTCCTTTGTCTCAGAGAGCGGCCCTTCGTTTCCGAGAATATCATGGCTGGCCACTGCATAGAACCTGTAGGTCCTTGACGGTGACACATCAACAGCCTTTGTTATGCCTACCTTTATCAAAGGAGTCATGCCTGATGTTGTCGTTATCGGACTGTTTGACCTGTATAAGGCATAGGCCCATGGTGTTTCTCCTGCCTGAATATTCCACGTTGCAACAACGCCTGTGCTGTCAAGCATGAGCGCCAGGTTTATCGGCGCAGGAGGCCCTGTCCTGTCAGAAACTCCCTGGACTTCAGGAGACCTTGGGCTTTCGCTATCAAGAAGCCCCACTGATGTGACAGAGTAGTAATAGATGCCATCCGAAGGAGGCGTATCCTGCGAAGGAGAACCAAGCATCCCTGTTTTTATCTTTAGAGTAGTTGTATCGTTTTCTGCCCTTCTGTAGAGGTTATATGAAGACGCGCTTCCTATCGGGTTCCACGTAAGTGTTATAACCCCTGCCTTCCCTGTCTTTGTTGTAAGTCCGCTCGGCGTGTCAGGAGAAGGAACAGAATCCCTGTATATAAGTATCGTCTTTCCGGATGAGACTGTTGTGCCTATATTTCCGAGTTTGTCCTTTGCCATTGTGAGCTTGAACTCGGCATTGCCTTCAGGAAGAGAAGATATATCAACAGCCCCTGTCCAGTGGATTCCGTTATCTGATGTGTAAAGACCTGTTATCGCGGCTGTAAGGCCGCCTGATGATCTTAGTTCCATCACAGGGACTGTTACGCTCGGTTCGTTGAATGTTACGTTGACTGTTACAGGCTCTGGTGTTATCTGGAGCAGTGTGAGCGGTGACTGTATCGCCGCAACAGGGCCTGAGGCGTCTATTGTTATTCCTGCTCCCTGGGCAGTGCCCCTGTTGCCTGTCATGTCTTTCCCTGAGAACTTGTATGTCGTTGTCCCGCTTTCTATCAAGGCTGTAACAGTGAAAGAACCTTCAAATTGAGTCCCCTGTCCAACCACCCCTTGCCCCTCCTTATCTAAGGCGGGGAGCAGAGAGATGATTATCGGAGACCCCTCTGAAGGCTCAAGGCTTAAAAACGGAAGCTCTTTTAAAGGCTCATTAACCGTGACTTTGACTTTCACGCTTCCGGGGCCTGCTATTGTAGCAGGGTATGTCTCGATACCTGTAGGGTCGGTATAGCGGTATTTTATGGATGAAACATATGGCGCAACCCTGTCTGATGAGGCAGATACTATATTCGATATTCCGCTTTCGTTTCCTGCGCTATCTACGGATGTGACTGCGTAGTATCTCAGGCTGTCGCTTGGAGGTGTGTAGTCATTAAATAGATAAAGTATTGGCGCAGTATTCACCTTTGTGACTCCGGCATCAGTCTTTGACGCAAATGAAGATAAACCCATGTAGACGTTATAGCCTGAGGGCGTCTCGCCTGCGGCATTCTGCCATGAGAAGCGGACTGCTCCGCCTGTAAGAACCTGTGATGTGAGATTTACAGGTGATTGAGGCGCACCGGTATCTACAACAATCTTATAGTCAGCAGAATACTGGCTTTCCCCTCCCCTGTGGGATGCTTTAACTGAGAGAAGGTTGTCGCCTTCTTTAAGCTCTACTGATGTGAAGGTGAACGGGGACAGTCCCGATTCTACCGCTCCCGCCGGTAAATCCGGGACAGTCCCCACAATGCCGTTTACTCTGAGGATAACCGTTGTAAAACGCTGTGTCGTTCCTGTTATATTCACAAGGTATTTTGGAGTTGTTCCGGCAATCGTATGTCCTGTAATCGCCGGAACAGCCGGAGGAGCAAGGCTTACAACCACCTGTCTTGATTCTTCAGTCATGTTCCCGTACTGGTCGTATGCTATCAGTTTGATCGTATGATTCCCGTCTGTAGTGGCGACAACGTTCCAGAAATATGATATGCTGCTGCTGGTTTGTGTCTTTACAAGCGTGCCGTCTATGTAAAGCTCTATCTTGCCCACAGTGCTTTCAGTATCAGTTGCTGAGGCCGATATTGTTATTGGAGCGGTTATTACCTGCCCCTGAGTTATGTTGAGGCTTCCAATTACAGGGCCTGTGTTATCCATCCTCGGCCTTGCCGTGATGCTGAGGACATCTGCTCTTTCAGCTCCGTATGTGTTTAGAGTCGTAACAGCATACTGGTAGTCTGTTCCATTAGTGAGGCCGGTGTCAGTATAAGAATAGGTTGAGGCTAAAACCGTTTTAATGAGGAGCATTGTTTTTACGTCTTTTTGCTGCACGTCTGATATGAGCCTGTAGATGTTGTACTGTTTTACGTAAGGAGAGCTTACAGCGCTCCATGAAAGAGTAATCTTGGCGTTGCCCGGGTTAGCTGAAAGAGTCGCAGGGTTAGGAAGCCTTGTTACTCCCTCTGTAATAACTCCGTTGCTTTCATGCGCGAGCGTGTCTTTTACTTTTATCTTAAATTTATACTTTGCTGCGTCATTAAGGCCTGTCTTTGTATATGTTGTTACAATCTTCCCTAATGCTGTTCCTGAATCATATCCATTTCCATCGTCAAAATATACGACCTGGTCTGCAAGGTCTCCTGTTGAATTAACACTCGGGTTCCATTTAAGCGTGATGTAATTACCTGATACAATGTCATAGCCTGCTGTAACAGATGTAATAGAAACATCTTCAGGAGGCGCTGTATCTTTGGGCATTCCCGCTGCTGTATTAACCAATGGAGTAAAGTTTCCGCTTATGTCTATAGGTACAACAGCAAAATAATATGTGCTTCCCTGCGTAAGCCCTGTTACCTTGAAGGTCTTTATTCCCTTGTTGGTAGTTCCTATCGGAGTCAGGCCTGTTGTGTCTGTAAAATTCGTAGTGGACATGAATATTCTGTAATAGGCTATGTCAGGGGTTTCGACATATGCTCCCCATGAAAGTGTTATCTCAGTTCCTTTACCGCTTCCGTCTGCAACAAGAACTCCGGGGCCAAGCTGGCTTGGAGCTGACGCATCATAGAGTATGTCTAGGGCTTTTGTAGTAGTATTCCCGAGAGCATCGGATGCGGTAAATACGAAATGGCTTGATAGGCCCTCGGTAAGCGTGACTGTATGAGACCATGTGGTATTCTGGTCAGCAGAGTCGAATATGGCCACACCGTTTAGTTTTACAATGCATCCCGCCTCTTTTGTGCCTGTCAGTACCTGAGTAAGAGCAGGCGAAGGATTTTTGTATGTGTTTATCACAAATGATGGCGGAGTCGTATCGAGTGTTATTGCTGTCGTTACAGGTGAGGAATCATTTCCAGCTGCATCCCTTGCGCTGACGCTTATATTGTTTGAGCCTTCAGATAAAGGATATGTATAGCTCCATGAAGTAGATGAATTGAGAGCTACCCTCTCAATCCCGTTTATGATTATCGCTGTATCAGCAGGCTTTGTGCCTGATATTGTCTGGTTAGGAGCCTTTGTCGGTGTTGTTACGGCGCTGATAGCTGGTGATGAAGGCGAGATTGTATCAAGTATGAATGTGCCTGCATCCTGCGGGTTCATTGTGTTTCCTGCCTTATCCTTTGCTCCGGATACGCTTACTGTGTATGCGCCGTCCCCTGTGCCTGATGTGAAGGTATATGAGCCGCTCCATGTCCTTGCGTTGGTCCAGCTTCCTGTTATTGTATACATCGGATAAGACGTCCCCTTTGTGAATGTCACAGTGGGCTGCTGGGTTGTAGTCATATCCTCGTTGAATGTGATAGCAAATGTAACTGCCTCAGCCTTGTGAGGGCTGCCGGGAGTCATTGTAAGGGACTGTACTAAAGAAGGCGTTATATCAACTGTAAAGGATATATTTATAGTTGCCTTGTTTCCGAGTATATCAACAGGATAAATTGTTACAGTGTATGCTCCTACGGCAAACTGACCGGAAGGAGTGAATATAAGATGGCTGTTTTCTATGCTCCAGACTCCTGATACGCTCTGGCCTGCAAGTTTCACTGAGGCCCCTGTAAGCGAGTTATTCAGGTCAACTGATGTGGTGTCATCAACCAAAAGAATGTCTATCCTAGTGACAAGATTCATGGAAGCGCCATTTGAAGGAGAAGAAGCTGAAATCCTCGGGACCACAGTATCGAGTACGACTGCTGCTATTACAGGGATACTTTCATTGCCTGCTGCATTCATAGCCCTTACAGAAAGGTTATTAGCGCCTTCTGTAAGAGTATAGGCGCAGCTCCATATTGTCAGGCTGTCAAGGCTGACTTTCTGAGCGCCATTGATTGTTATGCCTGTATTCGCAGGCTTTGTGCCTGAGATGGTTATAGCTGCTGTCTTTGTAGGCGTGGTTATCGTATCTATAACAGGCTTTACAGGCGTTCCGGTATCAATGACAAAGCTGCCTGCTTCAGAGGCTGTCATGACATTGCCTGCCTTGTCTTTTGCATCTGAGACCATCACTTTGTATGTGCCGTCGCCTGTTGTATTTGTGAATGTGTATGTGCCCTGCCATGTCCTGGCATTGGTCCAGGTTCCGCTCATCTGGTATAAGTTATATGGTGAGTTAATCCCGAATGTAACGGTTGGGACCACATTGGTTAACACATCCTCATTAAATGTAAATGTAAATATGACTGTCTCTGCCTTATGGGGGCTTGCCGGGTTCATGGCAAGGGACTGCACCTGGGGCGGAGCCGTATCCATCGTAAAGCTGAATGAAGCAGTGCCTTTGTTACCGAGGCTGTCAGCAGGGTATATTGTTACGGTATATGTTCCGTTGGCTGACATTACGGCTTGAGGCGTAAAAATGATATGAGCGTTGCTTATACTCCATGAGCCAGCCACAACATTTCCGGACGGGTCTTTTACTGTAGCCCCCCCAGCCCCTCCTGTTATTGAAGACAAAAGGTCAACGGATGAGTAGCCGTCAGCAAGAAGTATATCTATATTCCCGGCCTGGTTTATAAATGAATTGCCTGAAGGCGTTGCAGAGGAAATCGCAGGAGGAGTCGTATCCCTTGTTACACTGACGCTTGCGGATGCGCCCTGGTTTCCGGCCCCGTCCTTTGCATAAACAGTGACTGTGTTTGCCCCCTCATTAAGGCTTACTGTATAACTCCACGCCGTATCTATGAACATCACAGGCGTCTTAGTTCCGTTTACATAGAGGTATGTATTCGCCTCTTTTGTTCCTGTGAGGGTTACGGATGTGTTCCTTGTCGGAGACGTAAGGGCATTGATAACCGGAGCAGCCGGAGCAGTAGAATCATATACTATTGAAGCAGAAACACCCGTGCTCTGGTTTCCAGCCGGGTCTTTTGCATAGGCTGTTATGGTATTTTCGCCTTCCTTAAGCCCCGAGACCAGGACGCTCCATGAGGTGGTTGTCGGATATGAAACCGTTCCTGTTGTTAAAACAGGTGATGTTGCAAGAGTTATAGCAGCAGTATCAGAAGACTTTGTGCCTGAAACAACCTGTGCCGCAATATTGGTAGGCGATACCACTGCGTTAATGGCAGGCGCTGGGGGAGCTGTTGCGTCATAGTTAAATGTAATTTGGGCTGTTGTTTTATTTCCAAATGAATCTGTCGGATATATTGTAAGAGTATATGTGCCTTCTCCAAACAGATTTGCTGGAGTAAAGATCACGCTGTTACTGCCTGATGTAGTCCATGCGCCGGAAATATCCTGGCCTGATGAATTCTTTACCAGCGCGCCGTTTATTGTGGCTGTAAGGTCAATTGCAGAATATGCGTCCGTAAGATTGATAGTTACAGATGTTATTGGGGTATTTACTGACGCGTTATTTGAAGGAATACTGCTTGATATCGTCGGCGGTATGTTGTCATAAATAACTGTTATTGTCACAGGAAGGCTCTGATAGCTTCCTGTATCCATTGCGGTGATATTGAGAATGTTTGATCCGGACTGTAATGTATATGTTCCCTGCCATGTGGTTAAATTGTCCAGTGGCGATATTTCTGTCCCGTTTACCCTGATTGAAGTGTTGTCAGGTTTTGTTCCCGAAAGCGTTATTATTTGCAAGCCTGTTGGAGATGTAACTGAATTTACTGTGGGCGGCTGCACCTGTGCCGCATCATAATGAGCTTTTATCTCTTCTGCTGAGAGGGCGCGGTTGTAGATAATGACTTCGTCAAGGAGGCCAAGGAAGTTTTGATAAGATTCGAGCGACCCTCCGACCGAATCCTGATCACCTCCGAAGATCAAACTTCCTCCTTGAACAATTATTGTTCCAGTAGCCAAAACGCCTGAATAAACTAAACCGCCATCTTTATATAATTTAGTTTCACCATTAATACTCTTCCAAGTAACTGCAATATGGTGCCAATTACCATCGTTTCCTGAAACTCCGGTCGTCACATATACGCTGCCTCTATAAATTGCGAAATTATTGTAATTGTAGATTAAAAACTCATTATCACTTCCTGACGAGGCGTAAGAAATAGGGGTGCCTGATTTAGTTTTATCCGATGATAATATCCAGAATTCGGCTGTTATTTCTGTCGTTGGGAAACTACTAAAAGGGTTTCTTATAACATAATCATCTACCCCATCAAAACTCCCTGCACGGGTTCCTATCTTTGCACTCGTGCTGAAGGTTGCGCCGTTTGCTGTGCCGTTGTTTCCTACAACAGACGAATCCTGCCAGTTGCCGTCCATGCGCCACCAGCCGACAATCCCTGTCAGGTTAATCTTGATTTCCTGTGATTTAGCAGTTTCGATATTGCCTGCTTTGTCTGTAGAGCGGTATTTTACGGTGGAAATCCCATCTTTATTAATAACAAAGGGAGCTGAATATAAATTCCAATTGATGTTGTCAAGGCTGTATTCGGTCTTTTCGATACCAGCTCCCTCGCTTCCATCATTAGCGGTCAAAGTAACTGTTACCGCGGTTGAATACCAGCCTGCGCTGTCTTTGGTTCCGCTTAAAGCAATTGTCGTAACAGGTTTTGTTATGTCATGATTTGTAAATACAATCTGCTGTGTTCCCGAATTGCCAAGGATATCGGCAGGATAAATTGTGACAGTGTATGTATCTTCAGGGAATGGAGTTGAAGGAGTAAAGATGATAGTCTTTGTCCCTGACGTAGTCCACGCGCCCGCTATTGTCTGGTCTGATGAGTTCTTCACAGTTGCAGCCACGATGCTCGCCTCAAGATTTACAGGCGAATATGTATCAGTAAGATTGATTGTTACGTTTGCCACAACCTTAGCGGTATCTGAATTATTTACAGGCACGGAACTTTCAATCACAGGCGGCTTGTCGTCAAGAATGACTGTTACAGTTGTAGTTCCGCTCTGGTTGCCGGCTGCATCTTTTGACGTAATGTTCAGGGTATTTGAACCCGGCTGCAATGTATATGTGCCCTGCCAGGTAGTTGAACTGTCAATTTCAACTTTCTTAGTGTTGTTTATCCAGATGGAGGCATTCGACTCCTTTATCCCTGTAAGGGTAATAATCGTATCTTTTGTAGGAGACGTGACATTAACCGTAGGCGCAGCAGGAGGTATGGAATCATAAATTATTATTGTTGAGACTCCGGCGCTCTGATTTCCTGCAGCGTCTTTTGCATAAGCTGTTATTGTGTTAGTTCCCTCTCTGAGACTTGAAACCGTAACGCTCCATGTTGTGCCCGTTGGGTATGAGACAGAGCCAACTGTTGATGCAGGAGACGTGGTTATTACTATTGACGTTGTGTCAGAAGACTTTGTCCCTGATATGACCTGTACAGCGATATTCGTAGGAGTTACGACTACATTGATGAAAGGTGCTGGAGGAGCGGTGCTATCCAAAATAACGGCAGCAGTAACCGTTGCACTCTGATTTCCTGCCGTATCCTTGAACCTTGCATATACGGTCTTTGTCCCGTCACCGCTTGTTAATGTCCATGCCTTGCCTGTTGAATAAGTCTCAGCCGTTGACCACGTGAGGTTGTCATTGGAGAAGAACATCTGCTCGCATACGCTTTCATTCTCTTCGCATGTGAGCGACAGGGTGACGGCTGTTGATGGTGTATACGGGGCATTCGAGTTGATGGTGATGGTACCGGTCGGAGGCGTTTGGTCGTTAATGGTATACTCCGCAGTCTTTACGACTTCCAGATTCCCTGCGTTGTCCACGGCAAAATACTTGAGCGTCATGGAGGCGCGGACGCTGATGATTCCTGAATAGATATTTGAAGCGGTGGTTGGTTGGGTGCCGTCGGTAGTGTAACGAATGGTGGACGGCTCGTTTGCCGCGAGGGTCACACTCTGCGCTGCTATATATGAGCTGGCAACAGGCGACACTGTTGTTACCGGCGCTGTGGAATCAAGCGTTATAGAATCGCTGAACGCCGCCGACCAGTTCCCGGCGCTGTCCTTGAATTTAACATAGACGGTCTTGATGCCATCAGTGCCGGGGAGTGACCACGTCTTGGACACCGGAAGATACAACTCAGCCGGCAGCCATGTCGAGCCGTCGTCGCTGAGCGACATCTCGGCGCAGTAGCTCTCGGCATCGGAACAGGTGAAGCTGACAGACACGGCCGCTGTTGTAGTATACGCGGAACCGGAGTTTATTGATATCGTGCCGCTTGGAGGGTTGTTTTCGTAGCTCGACCCACCCCTCAACTGGACAGAGTCAATCCCCTCCCATGATGTGCTGTGGTTGGTGTCAACATATATCTTGACGCCCTTCACTGTGTAGGCCGTCCTCGGCCAACTCACGTTGAAGTCAATGGGCATCCCCGGCTGGCTCGGGTCTATTCCGCTCCAGACCATGTGGAGCGTATTGGAGAGGTCAATGACATCAACCTTGTAAACAAAACCGTTTCCCCTCGCCTCTCTGATAGCCACGCCGTCTGCATAGACAGGTGTGGCAAACTCAAGGGTTATATACTCGGAAGTCCCATTCACGGACGACGGCATCCA
>Ga0265296_1002887_pt1 | contig 16658 bp, 10 predicted proteins | sample MunlanPumphouse1_FD_189073 | JGI IMG/M metagenome (GOLD analysis project Ga0265296, IMG submission 189073) | Groundwater microbial communities from a municipal landfill in Southern Ontario, Canada - Pumphouse #1 | ecosystem: Environmental > Aquatic > Deep subsurface > Groundwater | place... | reverse complement strand
GGACCAGCTGGACCAGCCCGCCAAAGGTGATGACCGCCGCCATCAGCACATGGACGGCAAAGAAGATATTGCCCGCGGTGTCGCCCGCGACATAGCCGGTGATGATCGGTTTGTCGTTCCAGCCGGCGAAATTGCCGCTCAGCGTCCGGGCGTAATAATAGAGCAGGATGAACGCGACGAACAGCAGCTGCCCCGCCGCGATGGTCAGGTAGCAAAAGGTCGCGGCGCGGCCGAGCCAGTCGGTGCGGCGCGCGGGCCGTGCGGCGGTCATCGATGCATCGGTCGTCGCCATGCCCCAGCTCCCCGTTTCCAGCCGTCTTCATGCGCTGTGCTACTGGGTGAGTCAATGATATAATACAGTAACACACCTATCGGCAAAGGTTTGACCGCAAGCATCGGGACGCAGGGCGATGGCCGTCGCGGCATAGGGGGCCGACAGTCAGAAAGGACGATGCGATGACCTACCAGATCCGCGGGCTCAACCCCGACCATTTTGCCCCGCTGTTCGCGCTCGATGACGCTGCGCTCGCCGCGATCAACGCGCGCCGCATTACGGCAACCGCCGACATGGGCTTTCCGTGCCGGATCAGCTTGCAGGATGCACGTGCTGGAGAGGAGCTGATCCTGCTCCACCACATCAGCCACGATGTCGCGACGCCCTATCGCAGCGCCTATGCGATTTATGTGCGGTCAGGTGTCGACGCGGCCAGCTATCGTGACGAACTGCCGCCGGTGTTTGCGGGGCGACCTATCGCGTTGCGCGCCTTCGATGCCGACGGGATGCTGCAAACCGCACGGCTTGCGGGTCCGGGCGAGGCCGATGGCGCGATCCGCGAGCTGTTCGCCGACGCGGGCATCGCCTATATCGACGCGCACAACGCCGCGCACGGCTGCTTTGCGGCGCGGATCGAAAGGGACGGGGTATGAGCGCCGCCGAGACCATGACCGACGATGCGCGCTGGGCGGCGGTGCTCCGCCGCGACCGCGCGCTCGACGGGCGGTTTGTCACCGGGGTGCTGACCACCGGCATCTACTGTCGGCCGAGCTGCGCGGCGCGGCATCCCTTGCGCGAGAATATCCGCTTCTTTGCCGATGGCGCGGCGGCGCGCGCGACCGGGCTGCGCCCGTGCAAGCGTTGCCTGCCCGACGATGTCGCGCGCGACGAGGGCGCGGTGCTCGCGGCAATTCAAGCGATCAAGGCGAGCGAAGAACCGCTGGCGCTTGCCGATCTGGCGGCGCGCACCGGCTATTCGCCGACGCATTTCCAGCGCGTCTTCACCCGCCACACCGGCCTCTCGCCCGCCGCCTACGCCCGCGCGCTGCGCGAGGAACGGGCGCGGCAGGCGCTGAGCGAGGGCGGCCGGGTCACCGACGCGATTTACGACGCGGGCTTTTCGGGGCCGTCGCGATTCTATGAGAATATGGAGGGACGGATGGGGATGACGGCTTCGGCGTGGGTTCATGGCGGCAAGGGGGTGACGATCCACTGGGGGGTGGTGCCGACGAGCCTGGGCGATATGCTCGTTGCCGCGACCGACAAGGGTGTCTGCCGCCTGTCATTCGCCGAAGGGCGCGAGGCGCTCGAGGAGCGTTTCCCTGCCGCCGATCTGGTCGAGGGCGGTGATGAGTTTGCGGCGCTGTTGAAACAGGTCGTCGCCGCGGTCGAAGCCCCCACCGACGGTTTCGACCATATCCCGATCGACGTCAAAGGCACCGCTTTTCAGGAAGCGGTATGGCGCGAATTGCGCCGGATTCCGGCGGGCGAGACGCGCAGCTATGCCGACATCGCCGCGGCGGTCGGCAAACCCAAGGCGGTACGCGCCGCAGGCAGCGCCAATGGCGCGAACAATGTCGCGGTGCTGATCCCCTGCCACCGCGTGGTGCGCAGCGACGGGACGCTCGGCGGCTATGCTTACGGCCTGCCGATCAAGGAAGAGTTGCTGAAAAGGGAGAGCTTTTGATGTCCGACAAGATTGCTGAATTTCGCGCGCTGCATGTCTCCGGCGACCCGCTGATCCTCGTCAACATCTGGGATGCGGGGAGCGCGAAGGCGGTCGCAGCGGCAGGCGCCAAGGCGATCGCGACCGGCAGCTTCGGCGTCGCGGGCGCGCAGGGCCGCGCCGATGGCGAGGATTTCCCGCTCGCGGATGTGTTCGAAAATCTGGCGCGCATCCTGGCGGTCACCGACCTGCCGGTCACGATTGACATGGAGTCGGGCTATGGCGCCGATTCGGCGGCGGTCGGCGTTTCGGTCGCCCGTGCGAAGGCCGCGGGCGCGGCGGGGATCAACATGGAGGACCGGCTGCCCGGCCAATCGGCCCTGCTGCCCGTTGCCGAAGCCGTCGCGCGTTACCGCGCTGCGAGCGATACCGGCATCTTCGTCAACGCGCGCTGCGACACCTTTCGCGGCGCAGATGTCGCGCAGGATGGCGAGGCGCTCGTCGCAGCGACGCTCGAACGCGCGCGCGCCTATGCCGACGCGGGGGCGGGGTCGCTGTTCGTCCCCTTCCTGCTCGATCCCAAATGCATCGGGGCGATCTGCGACGCCTCACCGCTGCCAGTGAACATCCTGCGCGGCAAGGGCGGGCCGATGCACAAGGAGCTGGCGAACCTTGGCGTCGCGCGGATCAGCCATGGCCACCAGCCGTGGGCGGCGGCGATGGCGTGGCTGACCGGGCAGGCGCGCCAAGTGCTGAGCGGCGCTGAACCCGATTATTGACCAGCGTCAGCGCTATCGTCTTCCGGTGCTTGTTGCGGGCCGGCACCGCGATCGCGCATTGTTTCGATCCGTTTCAGCAATGCATCGCCGCGGCCATTGTCGTGCGGGTCGAACGCCACCGTCTTCGCCAAATTGATCGCGGGCTCGAAGCGCCCGAGATGCGCGAGCGACACGGCATAGGCGCTGCGCAGGGTCAGATTTTCGGGGGTCAGGACAAAGGCGCGCTCCAACCCCTTGATCGCCATGTCGCTTGGCCGCGTCCGTTCGGTCAGAAAACTCTGAAAATAGGCGTAGAGCGGGATCGGGTCGTTGGGGTCGGCGCGATTGGCGATCTGAATCGGTCGCCGCGCCGTCTTCCACGCGGCCGGATCGCTTTCGCCCTTCTGGCGCAGTTCGTACAGCTGCAGCTGCCCCAGCAGGACATTGCCACGCACATGCTCGGGTTTGGCCGCCAGCACCTTGTCCAGCGCGGCGCGCATTGCCGCCAGATCGCGGGTGGCGGGCGCGATATCCCATTCGGCGGCGGCCAGTTCGTAGTGGACGTCGGGATTTGTCGGCAGTTTTGCGGCAAGTGTGCGCAGGTCGTCGCGGACCTTGGTCAAACGGGCCTGATCGCCGCGCGCGTTCATGCGTTCGATGCGCAACATCATCGCCGCGTCCTCGTCCGCCGACAGGGGGGTGATATTGATCATGGTCGACACCGGCACCGGATCGCGCGTCGTGCGATAGGATAATCGTCCCCCGACATAGCGGTTGAGATCCTTGTCGAGCTGCGCGAGGTCGCCGAAGGCGTCTGTCGCGGCCTTGCGCGGCTCGGTCCCGGCGTTGATCGCGTTGGTGTAGGTGTTGACCTGATTGGCGCGCGCCGGATCGTGGAACAGCATGTGGGTCAGCAGCCACGACCGGCCGTAATAGACGTCGGTCTGGCCGCGGTTGCGCATCGCGCTCGGCGGTTCCAGCAAAACGCGTTCGGCAGGCATCTTGGGCAGCATCAGCAGGCCATAGGCGCGGCGATACGCCGGCTGGCCGATCATCGCCCGTCCTTCCTTGTCGAAATCGACCGTCGAATAATATTCGGCGAACCCTTCGATAAACCAGCCCGGAAAGGCGACGCGCAAATGCCGCTTCATGAAATGATGGCTATATTCGTGGAACAGCACCTGCTGCGCCGGTGACGTGCCGGGGGCGCTGCTGTCATTCTGACGGTGCGATAGTGCAAAGCTGCCGTCCCGATCCTGTCGGTAAAAACCCGAAACCGGGGCGCTGCGCGAGCCCGTCGCCAGCCGCGCGACATCGTCGCGGCCGGGCAACAGATAGATCGGCAACCGGCTTTCCTCGCCCTTGGCGGCGACGTTGAACACGACGCGCAGCGTGGTGTCGAAGCGTTGCAGGTTGGCGGCAAAATCGCGGAGCTGTTTTTCGTTGCTCTCGCTATAAATGATGAAACTCTCGGTATCGGCGCGCAGCCATTTGGCGTGTGCCGGGGTCGCTGTCGCAGCAAGGGCCGCCGCGGCGAGCGCCCATCTGATCTTGGTCATCTTGTTTTTCCCTGAAAGTGACTGATCGAACCTTGCCTGGCCGTCAGAGCCGGTCCTTGCCGGCGCGCGCGTCCTTCGCCTTTTTGAAAATCTCGGCCATTTTGGTGCGCGCTTCGTCCAGATTTTTGGCATCGATCGCGGCGATGACGGCCTGCAAGGGATTTTCCTCGTCACTGCTGTGCGATCCGAACGCGATCGGGGCGAGCACGGTGCGCGCGATGTCGCCCTTTTTCTCGTCGAGCAACTGGCGGCCGAGCAGCAGGCGATAGGAGGCATCGTAGGCGGCGTAGGGAAAGACTTCTTCCAGCGCGATGACCGCCGGTTCGGGTACGGCATCGCCCGCTTCATAGAAGGATTGATAATAAGCGATCGCCGGGCGCGGGTCATAGGTGTCCAGCCGCCGTGCTTTCACCAGATGCGGCCGCGCCGCGGCATAGGCCGCTTTGTCCTTTTCGCCGCGGCCCATTGCCACCATGCCCTTCCAGTAATGCGCGAGCGGCGATTTGGCGTCGATGGCGATCGCGCGATCGGCGGCGGCATCGGCAGCGTCGAAATTCTGGGCGTCGATTTCGGCTTCGGCCAGCGCCAGCTGGGCGAACAGGCTGTCGGGATAGGGTGCCGCCTTGCCGCGTACATCGCTCGCCACATCTTTCGCCTGCGACCGCGTGACGCCGCGTACCGATCGCATATGCGCCTGCATCACCGCTTCTTCGGCGGCGGTCATCCGGCGGATCGTGACCGCCGGTTCGACATAATTGGCAGGTTTGATGTCGTAACCCAGGAACGGGCCGCTCTTGTACCGGCGCACCTCGCGTTGCAGCGCGTCTAGGTCGCCAAACGCGGCCTTGGCGGCGGCGAGCGAATCCTCGCCCCGATTGACCGCCGACAAATAGGTTTGGATCTGTCCTTTTCGCGCCGGGTGGAAATTGAGGTAATGCGCGAGCAGCCACCCGAAGCTGTACGACTGATAATATTCGAGCCCGTTCAGCTTGACCTTGGTGTCCAGCAGCCGCGTCAGCTTTGTATCGGACAGCTGTTTGAGCATCTCGCCGCGATGCTGCGGCACGTCGCCGACGTGAAAACTGCCGTCGGAATTGAAGCGGATCGTGCTGTACAACTCGGCGAAACCCTCGGTGTACCAGTGCGGGTAGGCGGTGCTGAAATTGGTCAGCATGAAATGATGGGTATATTCGTGAAACAGCGTCGAGCGGATGTCGAGCTGTGGTCCGCTGGAATCGATGCCGCGCGACAGCGAGCGTTTCTCGCGCGCCGGCACGAACGAGGTCGGGTTGCCCGCACGGCCAAAATAAATGCCGCCGATTCCGGCGCCCGATGCGTTGAGGATATAGCCAAGCCGGTCGGTGTCGCCGGTGCGATAAACCTTCAGCCGGTTGGCGTCGCCGACATCGGGACCGGGGACGGGCATGTTCTGCATCGTGCGCAGCGCGTTGTCGAAGCGTTCAAGGTCGCGTGCGAAAGTTTCGGCGTCGTCGCGCTTGGTTTCGGAATAAATGATGAAATGGCTGGTGCGCGCTTCCCACCATTCGGCGCGTGCTGCCTGGCTGGTCAGCAGCGCCATCACCGTCACGATCATCGCCGCGATTCGGCGCACTATCATTCCTGTCACATCGACCCCCGTCGGCTTTAAGCAATTGATTGAAGGCATGACTATATCGCGAACCCGGTATCCCGCAAGGACGCGGCGATCAAACGAAGCTGTAGGGGTCGATATCGATCGCCAGCCGCGCCTTGCTCGGCCAGTCGATGCTCGCCACCCACTCGCGGATCGTCCCCTGCAGGTCGAAACTGCGCGGGGCGTGGAGGAGCAGGCGGAAGCGGTGGCGGCCGCGGAGCATCGCGAGCGGCGCGGGGGCAGGGCCATAGACGGCGAGGCCGTCGGCGACCGGCGCTTTCGCGCCCAGCCGCTGCGCGACGCCGCGCGCGACCTCGATGTCTTCGGACGAGATGACCAGCGCGGCAAAGCGGCCATAGGGCGGGGCGCCCGCCTGTTTGCGTGCCGCGGCCTCGGCGGCGTAGAAACCGTCGCGGTCGTTGGCGACGAGCGCCGCCATCACCGGCGCGTCGGGGACGCGGGTCTGGATCAGGACTTCACCGAGCTTGACCCCGCGCCCGGCGCGCCCCGCGACCTGCGCAATCTGCTGAAAGGTGCGCTCGGACGCGCGCAGATCGCCGCCGTCGAGGCCGAGATCGGCGTCGACCACCCCGACCAAAGTGAGGTTCGGGAAATGATAGCCCTTGGTGACGAGCTGGGTGCCGATGATGATATCGACCAGCCCGCCCTCAACATTGTCGACGAACTCGGCGGCTTTCGCGGGCGACCAGAGGGTGTCGCTGGTGACGATGGCGGTGCGCGCCTCGGGGAAACGCAGCGCGATCTCGTCGGCGACGCGTTCGACCCCGGGGCCGCAGGCGACCAGACTGTCCTCATCCTCGCACTCAGGGCACAGCCGCGGTGGCGGCATCACGTGGCCGCAATGGTGGCAGGCGAGGCGGTGGACGAGACGGTGCTCGACCATCCACGCCGTGCAGTTCGGACACTGGATGCGGTGGCCGCAGGTGCGGCAGAGGGTGAGCGGCGCGAAGCCGCGGCGGTTGAGGAAGAGCAGGCTTTGCTCGCCCTTCGCCAAGCGGTCGGAGAGCGCATCGACGAGCGGCGGCGCAAGCCAGCGGCCACGGTCGGGCGGGTCGCTCCGCATGTCGATCGCCGCGAGATCGGGCAGCGTCGCACCGCCGAAGCGCGCGGGCAGGATGATGTGGCGATAGCGCCCCGCCTCGACCATCGCGAGGCTTTCGAGCGCCGGGGTCGCGCTGGCGAGCACCACCGGCAGCCCCTCGAAATGCCCGCGCATCACCGCGACGTCGCGCGCGTGATAATGGACGCCATCCTCCTGCTTGAAGCTCGTTTCATGCGCCTCATCGACGACAATGACGCCGAGCCGGGCATAGGGCAGGAACAGCGCCGAGCGCGCGCCGACGACGATCTTCGCCTCGCCGCCGGCGATCGCATGCCAGGCGCGGCGGCGTTCGGTCGAACGCAGGCCCGAGTGCCACGCCACGGGTTCGCAGCCGAAACGCGCGGCGAAGCGGGTCAGCATCGGTTCGGTCAGAGCGATTTCGGGGAGCAGGACGAGCGCCTGTTTGCCCGCGTCGATCGCGGCGGCAATCGCCTCCATATAGACTTCGGTCTTGCCCGATCCGGTGACCCCGTCGAGCAGCAGCGTTTCGAATTTGGCGGCGGCGACCGCGTCGCGGAGCTGCGCGGCGGCGGCGGCCTGCTCGTCCGACAGGTCGGGCGGCGCGAAGGCGGGGTCGGGTGCGGGGTATGGCTGGTCAGCCGATACCGTCACCGCTTCGAGCGCGCCGGTGTTCACGAGACCGCGGATTACCGCCTCGCTGACCTCGGCGAGCGCGGCGAGTTCGCGCACCATGCCCTGCCGGTCGCCGATCTTTTCGAGCGCGACGGTACGTTGCGGGGTCATGCGGGCGGGGAGTTCGCCGGTGGCGCGATATTCGACGATCGGGCGCTTGGCGTCGGCAAAGGCGACGCCGGGCAGCACCATGCGCAGCACCGACCCCGGCGGGGCGAGATAATAGTCGCTGGTCCATTCGACCAGGCGGCGCAGCGGCGCCGCGATCGGGGGGACGGCGACGACTTCGTACAAATTGCGCAGCCGATTGTCGCCCACCGCCTCGGGCGCGCCGAAACTGGCATCCTCCCACACCGCGCCGCCCATCCGCCGCGGGCCGAGCGGGGCGATGACGACGCTGCCGAGCGGCGCATCGCTGCCCTGCGGGACACGATAGTCGAGCGGGCCGAGGGCGGCGGTGAGGAGGAGGACGCGGGCGCGGGTCATGGGTGGGGGAGGATATAGGTTGCGCGGGGAAATAGGAAAGCGGCGCTTACGATTCGTCGCCCCCGCGAAGGCGGGGGCCGCCATCGGTCTGTGCGGCGTTGCTGAGCGAGGCTGCCAGCGGCCCCCGCCTTCGCGGGGGCGACGGCTTAGCTGGTAGCCAACGCCGCCGTCTTCACCACCCGCTTCGCCGCCTTCGGCCGCCGAAACCAGAAGGTCCACACGGTCAGGCTCCCCAGCAACGCCAGCACCAGCCCGGATGCGGTCATCAGCAGGCGATAGGGTAGCCCGCCGACCTTCGCAGCGTGGAGCGGGTACGCCATGTTGAACGCCTGCGCCCCGGCGGGCATCGCCAGTGCGTCGCGCGCACCCAGCAATTTGCCCGTTTCGGCATCGAACCACAGGGTCGACCGCCCGTTGGGCAGCCATTCGCCGGGCTGTTTCATCCGCAGGCTGATCGGGTCGCCGGGCTGGCGCGGTTTGCTGAGGATGCGGAACTCGGCATCGGGAAAGCGCGCGCGGGCGGCGGTCAGCATCGCGGTCCAGTCGGGATCGGCTGCCAGCGGCCCGCCCTTGTACTTCGGCGGTTCGAGCGCTTTCGCGGTTTCGGCAACCGGGCCGAAGGGCGCGACGACGATCGCGGCAAAGGGGCGAAAGATCATCATCGTGCCGGTGACGACCGACAGCAGCAAAAGCGGCGCGACCACGACGCCGAGGTCGCGGTGCTGGGTGACGATCGCCGGACGGGTCATGCGTTTCGGCCACAGCCGCGGCTTGAACGTCTTGCGGGTGCGCCACCATAGAATGACGCCGGAGATGACAAAGAACAGACCGGCGAGGCCCGCGATCCCGATCACCCATTCGCCCGCGTCGCCGGTGAACAGATGGTGGTGGAAATCGAACAGCCAGATTTCGGGGCGCTCCCACTGGCTCGCCCAGCGCGCCACGACCTCGCCCGACTGGCTGGCGTAGAGTCCGGCGCCTTCCTCGAACCGCATCTGGTGCAGCCCGAGGCTCGGGGTCGCATAGATGATCCCCTGCGGATCACCGGGCATCTCCATCAGCTTTTCGGTCGTCGCCGCGACGGTGGCAAGGTCGGTGACCTGCGCGTCGCCCGCGTGCGGCAGGCCGATCCACTCTTCCTTATGAACCAAAATCGCGCCCGACAGGCCGAGCAGCGCCAGCACGAGCCCGATCAGCCCCCCGGTCCAGCGGTGCAGCGTGTCGAGCAGCTTGATCATCGGGGGTTCGCCCCAAAAACATCGTCATTGCGAGCGAAGCGAAGCAATCCAGAGCGGCTCAGCACTGCTCTGGATTGCTTCGCTTCGCTCGCAATGACGAGAAGGGGGACGATCTTCATCATCAGAAGCGGTAATCCCAGCCCAGCGTGAAGGTCCGCCCGCGCCCCGCAAAATAGGACAGCTGGTCGGTCGGCAACCGCGTGTCGCTCGAATAGTCGATATATTGTTTGTTGAAGAGATTCTGCACCGACAGGCTGATGCCGCCGATTGCGGTCTGGTAGCGGACATTGGCGTCGGTCAGCGTGTAGCCGCCGAAATCATTGTCGGCGAGTTTGAGCGGGCGCAGCGGGTTGGCATCGTCGGCGGCGCGCGCCTTGCTGTCGAAGCGGCGCTTGAAATAGACCTGCGTCTGGAGGCGTGCCGAGAACGGCCCGTTGTTGTAGGTCGCCGCGAGGTTCAGGCGGTCGGGCGAAATGTTGGTGCCGTCGAGGTCGCTGTCGACGATGCCGTCGGGGACCGCATCGCTGTCGAAACGCCCGATCAGATGCGCGTAACCGACATTGAGCTTCAGCCCGTCGATCGGGGTCTGGATGCCCAGGTTGAGCTCGAGCCCCTGGATCTCGACGCGCAGCCGCTGGACGTCGAAGGTGCGGTCGGGACGCGCAATCAGCAACTGGCCCTTGTCGCTCGACGACCAGAAATAGGAGGCGCTGGCGTCGAGTGGCCCGCGCTTGACCTCGAACCCGATCTCGCGGTTGTTCGACACGATCGGCGAGATGTCGAGAAAGGTGTCGATGTCGACCCCGGCGGTGCCGATCGAGCGGGTGATGCGGCCGACGTCGGGGACGGTGAAACCCTCGGCATAGCTGGCGTAAGCGCGGATGCCGTCGATCGGTTCGATGATGACGCCGCCGTTGATGAGCACATCGTCAAAGGTCGGCGATCCGCCCGCGACAGACACCCCGCCGCGCGGCGTCGTGGTCGTCGCCAGCGTCGTATAATCGTCGATCGTGATCTTCACATTTTCATAGCGCGCGCCGCCGGCGACGCGGATCAGCCCGTCGAACAGCTTGAGGTTCGCCTGCGCGAAGGGGGCGAGGCTGCGGAAATCGGTCGGCGGCACCCAGGTGCGGCCGGTCGCGATCAGCCGCTGTTCGGTGGTGTCCCACAGGGCGTCGAAGCCGAGCGTCAGCGTCAGATCGTCGAAGCCGGGCAGGCTGCGTTCGTAGCTGAGCTTGCCGCCGAACTTGCGGCTGCGGTTCTGCGACTGGTCGAACAGGGTACCGATCGGCGCGATGCGGATGTCCTGAAACGCCGCCTGCGTCGCAATCTCGCCGCCAAAGGTGTCGCGGCTGCGGTTGAAGAAGATCTGGCTGACCAGATTGCCGCCGCCAAGATCGGTGTCGGTCAGCGACAGCGCGACGCTTTCGGTGCGGTTCTGCGCCGACTTGCCCGGCGGGTCGCCGCGCACCGCGCTGGTCGGGATACCGAGGGTGCGGCTGCCCGCAATCGCGACATAATCGCCGTCGCCCCTCAGCTCGTAGCGGCTGGCGATCAGGTCGAGCCGCGCGCTCGGCGACAGTTCGTACCCAAGGCGTGCAAAGAAGTTCGTCGCCTTGCTGTCCTGCGTTTCGCCCTGCGTCAGGTTGAGCCCGACCGGGCGGCCCTTGGCGTCCGAAAAGACGCCGCGGATTTCATAGGCGGCGCCGACGGTCGCGTCGAACGCCCCGGCCTTGTACTGGACCAGCCCAGCGAGCTTGCCGCCCATCCCGGCCTTCGAAAAATCATTATCGGCGGTGCCCTGCACCAGCGTGCGGCCGCTGATCCCGTTCTCGGTCGGCGCGCCGACGGTCACCTGGTTCACGATGCCGCCGGTGCCGCCGATGCCCTGCAAGGCGTTCGAGCCATAGATCAGTTCGACGCGGTCGACGAAAAAGCCGTCGATGGTGAAACCGTCGCGGCTGCCGTCGCGCAGCGGGGTCGATTGGGGGATACCGTTGATCGCATAGAGCGGCGAACGCCCGCGCAGCGTCTCGCCCGCGCCCGACAATTTCTGACGCGTCGGCGAAAAGCTGGGGGTCAGGTTGGCGACCGCGTCGGTGACCGATCCCGCCATCGCGAGCTGCTGGTCGAGCGCCTCCTTGCCGATCACGTCGATGGTCAGCGGCAGCGCGCTCGGCGGCAGGATGGTGCGCGCGGCGGTGACGATGATCGTGTCCTCGCCGGTGGCACTGTCGTCGGCGGCGTCCTGCGCGAAGGCGGGGGCGGACAGCGCGGTGGAAGCGAGCGCGGCGACGAGCAATTTGCGAATCATTCTTAACTCCTGTTCGGAGCGCCGCTAATGCGAGCGATTTGCATATGCAAGAGCTTTCACGCCGAAGCTGGGCGGCTGTCGGTTTCGCCAACGCGCTTATTTACCCCGTTTGTGTCGAGCGAAGTCGAGACACGTGAGGCCATGCACGAACGCAACGTGTCTCGACTTCGCTCGACACAAACGGAAATTGAGGACGACGCTTTTGCTCCCAGACAGACCTCTCGGCGGAGAGGGTGACGTCGCACCCCAAACCGCGCTACACCCTATCTCATGCGGGAAAAGGAACTGCGCTTCGCCCTGATTTGCTACGGCGGCATCAGCCTCGCCATCTATATGCACGGCATCACCAAAGAAGTCTGGCGCCTCGCCGCCGCGTCGCGGGCGTTTCACGACGGTGCGCCCCAGCAAGGGTCGGGCGCGGTCTATGGCGAATTGCTGACCCAAATCGCGGCACACAGCAATGTCCGCCTGCGCGTCCTCGCCGACATCGTTGCGGGCGCCAGCGCGGGCGGGATCAACGGCATTTTCCTCGCGCGCGCGCTCGCGACCGGGCAATCGCTCGATCCGCTCACCGACCTGTGGCTCGACAGCGCCGACGTCGACCGGCTGATCGATCCCGACGCGCGGCCCTTGTCGGCAGCGACCAAATTCTGGGCGGTGCCGATCGCTGGGTGGATGATGAAAAAGCGCGGCAATGTCATCGACCGCACCGTCGGGCATGGCGCGCAGGACGAGGTGCGCGCCAAGCTGTCGCGCTTTGTGCGGGCGCGCTGGTTCGAACCACCGTTCGGCGGCGAGACGTTCGTCAACCTGTTGCTCGATGCCTTTGACGCGATGGAGCAGGGGCCGCGCGGGCCGGTGCTGGTGCCGGACGGTCAGCCGGTCGACCTGTTCGTGTCGGTCACCGATTTTGCCGGGCACAGCGTGCCGCTGGCGCTCAACAGCCCGGCGCGAGTGACCGAGGACGAGCATAGGCTGATGCTGCATTTTCGCGAGGACAGCCGCACCGGCGCGCGGCTCGACGATGTGCCGGGGCTGACCGCTGCGGCGCGCGCGACCGCGAGCTTTCCGGGCGCCTTTCCGCCGTTCACGCTGCGCGAACTCGACCGGGTGCTGGGCAAGCGGGCGATCGACTGGCCGGGCCGCGATACCTTCATCCGCACCCAGCTACCCGCGACTGCCGAGGGCGATCCCGCCGACCGGGTGCTGATCGACGGCTCGGTGCTCGCCAACGCGCCCTTCCGCCCCGCGATTGCGGCGCTGAAACAGCGCCCGGCGCGGCGCGAGATCGACCGGCGCTTTGTCTATATCGACCCCAAGCCCGATTACCGCTCGATCAGCTTCGGCAAGCCCGCGGCGACCGAAGAGGCGCGGCTGCCGGGTTTCCTGCCGACGATCCTCGGCGCGCTATCCGAAATCCCGCGCGAACAGCCGATCCGCGAAAATGTGGAGGCGATCGAGGGCATGTCGCGCCGCATCCGCCGCATGCAGCATATCGTCGACGCGATGAAGGTCGAGGTCGAGGAACAGGTTGCGGCGCTGTTCGGCAGCACCTTCTTTCTCGACACGCCAACGGTGGCGCGGCTCGAAAAATGGCGCGCCAAGGCACAGGATCAGGCGGCGGCGCGCGCGGGCTTTGCCTATGCGCCCTATGGCCACCTCAAGCTGTCGGCGGTGATCGAGGAACTGGCGTCGCTGATCGACCGACTGCTGCCGCCCGAGGGGGCGGTGCATCAGGCGAACCGGCGGTTGGCCTTGTGGGACGAGGCGCGGGCGCGCGGGCTCGACCGGATTTCGGGCAAGAAGGGGGCGGGGGCGAGCGGCGACGCGATCGCCTTTTTCCGCACCCATGACCTCGGTTTCCGCATCCGCCGCCTGCGCTTTCTGGCGCGCGAGCTCGACACCGCGGTCGAGGCGACGCGCGACGGCCGCGATCCGGTGTGCGAGGATATGCGCGAGGCGATCTTTACTGCGCTCGGCCTGTATCTCGACCGCCAAGGCGACGCCTGGCTCGCGGGGCTCGACCTGCCGACCGACGCGGGGCCGGGTGACTGGATCGACGCGGTCGCGGCGCGGCGCGACCTGACCGGGATCGACGGTCAGGCCGACGCGCTGATCGCCGCCGGGCTGGCTGCGATGCCCAAGGACGATCGGCGCACGCTGCTCCTCGCCTACCTCGGCTACCCCTTTTACGACATCGCGACCTTGCCTTTGCTGCAGGGCGAGGGCTTCGATGAATATGATCCGATCAAGATCGACCGCATCTCGCCCTCCGACGCGACGGCGATCCGCACCGGCGGCGCCGCGGCGATGCTCAAGGGCATCGAGTTCAACAGCTTCGGCGCCTTCTTCAGCCGCGCGTACCGCGAGAATGATTATCTGTGGGGGCGGCTCCACGGCGCCGACCGGCTGATCGATATTGTCGCGAGCAGCGTGGGTGGGGAAAAAGGGCTGTCGGCGGAGGAGTTGAAGGCGCTGAAGCGCCGTGCGTTTCACGCGATACTGGATGAGGAAGAAGGGCGGTTGCCGAAGGTTGCGGCGCTAATCGCAGAATTAAGGGTCGAGATCGGCTAGGTTGAGCGTCGCCCCCGCGAAGGCGGGGGCCGCAGGCGGTCTTTTGCTTCGTCGCTGCGCAAACCGACAGCGGCCCCCGCCTTCGCGGGGGCGACGAAGATTTAATCCCGCAAATCGTCCCACATATCCTTGATCCGCCCGAAAAAGCCCTGGCTTGCAGGGCATTCGTCGCCGGTCTCGGTCTCGCGAAACTCCGCGAGCAATTCCTTCTGGCGCGCGCTGAGCTTCGTTGGCGTCTCGACATCGACCTGCACCACCAGATCGCCGTGGCCGCGGCCGTTGAGCACCGGCATTCCGGCACCGCGCTGGCGCAGCTGCTTGCCCGACTGAATTCCCGCGGGGATGTTGATGTCGTGCTTGGCGCCGTCGAGCCCAGGGATGCTGATTTCGCCGCCCAGCGCCGCCGTCGTGAAGCTGATCGGCGCGCGCGTGAACAAGGTCGTGCCTTCGCGTTCGAACACCTTGTGCCGCGCCATGTGCAGGAAGATGTAGAGGTCGCCCGGCGCTGCGCCGCGGGCGCCGCTCTCGCCTTCGCCCGACAGGCGGATGCGGGTGCCTTCGTCGACCCCGGCGGGGATGTTGACGGTCAGCGTCTTGCGCCGGTCGACGCGGCCTTCGCCGTGGCACTGCCCACACGGGTCGGCGATAACTTCGCCCGCGCCCTGACAGGCCGGGCAGGTGCGCTCGACCATGAAGAAACCTTGCTGTGCGCGCACCTTGCCATGTCCGGCGCAGGTCGCGCAGCGGCTGGTCTGGGTGCCGGGCTTGGCGCCCGATCCGTCGCACGCGTCGCAGCGCGCCGCGACATCGACCTGGATCTCGCGGGTGATGCCGGTGAAGGCGTCCTCCAGCCGGATTTCCATGTCGTAGCGGAGGTCAGCGCCGCGCGCGGGGCCGCGTTGCTGCCGTCCGCCGCCGAACGCCGAGCCGAAGATCGATTCGAAAATATCGCCGATGTCGCCGAAATCGGCCCCGGCCCCCGGCCCGCCGCCACCGCGCACGCCCTCCTTGCCGAACCGGTCATAGGCGGCGCGCTTCTGCGGATCGCGCAGGCAGTCATAGGCCTCGCTGATCGCCTTGAAGCGCGCTTCGCTGTCGTGGCACCCCGGGTTCTTGTCGGGGTGATATTTCATCGCGAGCTTGCGATAGCTGGATTTCAGCGTCGCATCGTCAGCGGTGCGCTCGCATTCGAGCAGTTCGTAATAATCGATGTCGAGTGACATAGGTCAAAGGCCCCCTCCGGCCTGCCGGATCCGTGAACCACGGACCCGGCAGCGGAGTTCTTATTTCTTGTCGTCTTCGACTTCGGAGAATTCGGCGTCGACGACATCTTCGTCGGCCTTGGTCTCGCCAGCATCATCGGCGCCGGGGGATGCGGCGGCCTGCTGTTCCTTCTCGTAGATCGCCTGACCCAGCTTCATCGCAACTTGTGCCAAGGCCTGCGACTTTTCGGTCATCGCGGCGGGTTCGCCGCCTTCGACCGCGGTCTTGGCTTCGGCCACCGCCGCTTCGATTTCGGCCTTCAGCGCCGCGTCGACTTTGTCGCCATGCTCGACGAGCTGGCGCTCGGTCGAGTGGATCAGGCTTTCGGCGTTGTTCTTCGCCTCGGCCGCCTCGCGGCGCACCTTGTCCTCTTCGGCGAACTGCTCGGCGTCCTTGACCATCTGGTCGATGTCCGCGTCGCTGAGCCCGCCCGAGGCCTGGATCTTGATCTGCTGTTCCTTGCCGGTGCCCTTGTCCTTGGCGTGGACCGACACGATGCCGTTGGCGTCGATGTCGAACGTCACCTCGATCTGCGGCACGCCGCGCGGCGCGGGGGGAATGCCGACCAGGTCGAACTGGCCGAGCATCTTGTTGTCCTGCGCCATTTCGCGCTCGCCCTGGAACACGCGGATCGTCACCGCCGACTGATTGTCGTCAGCCGTGGAGTAAACCTGCGACTTCTTGGTCGGGATCGTCGTGTTGCGGTCGATCATCTTGGTCATGATGCCGCCCAGCGTCTCGATGCCCAGCGACAGCGGGGTGACGTCGAGCAGCAGCACGTCCTTGACGTCGCCTTGCAGTACGCCGGCCTGAATTGCAGCACCGATCGCGACCACTTCATCGGGGTTCACGCCGGTATGCGGTTCCTTGCCGAAGAAATCCTTCACGACTTCGCGCACCCGCGGCATGCGGGTCATGCCGCCGACGAGCACGACTTCGTCGATCGCGCTCGCCGAAATGCCGGCGTCCTTGATCGCCTTTTTGCAGGGTTCGAGGGTGCGCTTGACCAGCTCCTCGACCAGCTTTTCGAGGTCGGCGCGGGTGATCGTCTTGACCAGATGCTTCGGCCCGTTGGCGTCGGCGGTGATGAAGGGCAGGTTGACCTCGGTCGTCGCGGCCGACGACAGTTCGATCTTC
>Ga0265296_1002886_pt1 | contig 16667 bp, 14 predicted proteins | sample MunlanPumphouse1_FD_189073 | JGI IMG/M metagenome (GOLD analysis project Ga0265296, IMG submission 189073) | Groundwater microbial communities from a municipal landfill in Southern Ontario, Canada - Pumphouse #1 | ecosystem: Environmental > Aquatic > Deep subsurface > Groundwater | place... | reverse complement strand
TAATAGGGTAGGGATGGTGATTGTTTATAAGATCGATCGCTTAACCCGCTCCCCCAAAGACTTTTACCATTTAATTGAAATCTTTGACCAAGCTAATGTTGCGTTCCTTTCTGTAACCGAGCGTTTCGATACCTCCACCCCCTCCGGGCGCCTTTTAAGAAATATCATGCTTACTTTTGCGCAGTTCGAGCGTGAATTAACCAGCGAACGGACTAAAGACAAAATGCTCGAACGCGCAAAAAAGGGCTTGTTTGGTGGCGGCACCCCTCCCTTTGGTTATCAACGCCTAGAGAAGAAATTGGTAGTTGAACCTGGTGAGGCACAAATTGTCCGCGAAATGTTTAACCTTATGGTTGCAACTGGCTCTATTGCCAAAGTGTACGATTATGCTAAAGCGAAAAGCGTGTTAAACAAAAACGGCCGCCTTTTTTCCAAATCGTCGCTGACGTATTTATTGAGAAATATTCTCTACACCGGGAAAATAGCTCACCTTGGGCAAACCTATCAGGGAATCCATGCTCCAATTATCAGCGAAGAACAATTTTTGCAAGTACAGAAAATTTCTTTTACCAAAAAACCGTTGCGTTGGTCACCCGTGAAGCCGTTTCTCTTTCCCGGGCTGGTGGTTTGCCGTGAGTGCGGATCAATCATGACCCCCACCTATACCAACAAAATTAAAAACGGCAAACGCCGCCGCTATTTTTATTACCGTTGTACTTGTACTCTCAAAAGAGATTGGCAGGTTTGCTCGGTGAAGCAAGTAAGCGCTGGCCGTTTTGATGCGTGTGTTGTCCAAAACCTTGATCGTATTTGCCGTGATGAACAATACCTTGAGAGTTTGAGCTTCATGCTCAATCGTAACAACCCGGGTGCCTGTCCTGGACTCGAACTAACCCTAAATCCACCTGCAACCACTTCCGAAAACCTAAAAAACACACTGGAACAGGCTCTAAAAATCGCATCAATTACAGAGGTTATCAACAAAGGCGTCGCCATGAAAAATTTGGTTAAACAGGTGTTTTATTCAAAGGAAAAAATTGAAGTGGAGCTATTTATTGATTGTAGTTTTTCGTATGCTACCGACAAAATTTATCCGCCGCATATAATATCCGAGCGGCCGAAAATGCCGCCGTCCATTTTCGGCCGCGAGGATTTTCCTGTCGAAATTTCGACAGCCGCGGCAAAAAATTCATCTAGAAATAATACGGTTTGTACTGAAAAAGAAGCTCCCCGGGTAGGATTCGAACCTACGACCAAGTGATTACAGGATACCCTAAAATTACTTCTAGGACTGGACTATCTCATCACCCTCGATCTTTACGTTAGGGTGTTGGGCGCTTATTGAGAGATTATTGGTTAGGATCCTCACTCTCTAGTCTCTGCACGTTTCTACCTACTTTTATTCCTTTCGGTAGACTTCGCTCAGGATTACCTCGGTTTACCGGGGCTTCCCTGAATTCACCCAATTTTTCAATCCCGGTTTCCCGGGAAAGCTGCTATTTCAAACAGTCACCTGCGCTACCACTGCGCTACCGGGGAATGCCGATAACTTTTGGGTAGTAAAATAATTATACCAGAAAAGTAATTATTTCAAAAGTAACGCCTAAAGGTTATAATTAAGCCATGAAAGTCGTCCAAAACGAAATTGCTAAAAATGAATTAGTAAAAATGGCGCAGGCAAGATTTGGTACATTGGTTAAGGCAGTGGTTGATATTAAGAAGGAAATCATGGCGGTGGATGCCGAAATGCACGCCGATGAAGAGCAGTTGTTGATTGAGGATGGTTCAAGCTCTATGGACCTTTGGGGGATCAATATTTTTCCGGAATTAAGCCGTGATGATTGGATCGAGTTTGATTCGATGATCAATTTGAAGCCGCATTTGAATAATCGCAGCCGTGGTGTGGATGACCCGATTATCAGAGAAAAAATCATTGAAATTGTAAATCGATTGGTGAAAGCATGAGTTTTCTCCACAAAGACATGGCCGCCGGTGGTTGGCAGAAATATTCACTTTGCGAGCAAATGGCCAATATTGGCAGTGAAATAGAGCGCACCATGAGCTGGCGCAACAAGGGTAATGTAAATTACAGCCGGCAGGCGTTTGAGCGTGCACTGGAATTAGTTGACTTAACGATTGATGATCCTAAAAACCGCAAACGATTAAAAGAAATTTGCCGCCTGCGTGAAGTGTTGGCTGATTATTTTGCTTTTGAAAATATTTACAGCTCAACCGATGAATTGTGGCAAAAATATTTTTACGCCTTCAATTATGCCGCGCGGGTTAACGTTACCTAAAACTTCCATGCCAAGCTGGCCATTTGTGTGTGGTTATAATTGCCGTTCAGTATCGCGTAATCGGCTAAAATTTCTCCGATCTTAATTCCCGCCCCAAGGGTTTCGCTGTAATCGCTGGATCCTGCGCGCAAAGCCAGCCCCGGTGTCGGTATGATTTCTACACCGTAATGGTACGTCGCATGCTCTCCATTTTGCATGAAAAAGTTGTGGATGTCGGCGGCCAGTGTAAATTCTTTGATGGGGCGCAGCGCAACCCCTGCGTTGACGTTCATCCGATAGGTGGTAGTTGCGCCGTTGGTCCAATGGATGTCAGTGGTTAATATCTCCTGGGCACATAACCCAATAAATAACCTTTCATACGAGCGGATTAACATGCCTAAATCCAGTCCTGCGCCAAAACCCCGCACATTGGTGGATGGGATAGTCAAATCGTAAACGTTAACGTTAGTTCCTAGGGATACCGTTTCTTCCCAGGCGGTGGCCAGTGACAGAGTGTACCAGTTGGTGTTTTGGTCAAGGGTTGCATTTTTATCGTGCATCCAGGTTAGTCCCAGCCCAAACTGCGCTTTTCCGGCCGGAGTTTGTTTGGGATTGGGTGCGTATTCGCGGTCTTCATAGTAAGTGGGCTTTTGCATATCGGCATAATATACCGGGTTGTAAACCGGGATTGGCCCAAAATAGGTTGGTGCCGGTTGATAGGTGTTTTGGTTGGTATTTTGGTTGTAATTGTTAATGATTACGGGTTGGGTCGTGGGTTGGGTGGAAGTTTGTGTGGCGGGTGGTGCAGGTTGGGGAGTTGGTTGTGCGGGTTGGGGAATTGGTTGTGCGGCTTGTGTTGCCGTTTGCGTTACGGCCGGTGGTTGATTGCCGAAAATTTTATTGATCCCGGTGCCGATGATAGCACTGGGTGCCACCGTTGAACCGGTATCTTCGGCCTTGACTTCAGCCGCCATCGATTGTCCTTTGGCGGTTTTTTCTCCGCTCCGGCCCCAGTTTTTCTTTAAAGCCCCTTGGTCGGATAAATATTGGGCGGCATAAGCGCCGGCCGCGGCGGCCGCGCCCACTCCCAGGACCCAATGCAAAGGAGAATCAAGCGGGGTTTCAAATCCTAGTTTTAGGGACATATAGCTGTCGCCGATAGTTTCGTTGCGGTGGTCAAGCAGGGTTGTTCCGGACAACTCGGTGCCCGGATTGATCGCAAACCCGGCGGGGTTCCAGTAAGCTGCGTTGGCATCGTCGGCAATGGCGGTAAAAGCTCCGCCCATCGCCATTGGGCGGGCGCCGTAATTGGCAAAAGCCGGAGGAGAAAATCCCAAATCCCAAATCAAAAATCCCAACAACGTAGTGATTATTAAGGTGACGGAAATTTGTTTTTTCATAGCGGCCTCCTTAGGTAACTAAAATATATTATAGCAAATTTGTGAAATTTTCGGGTGGATTTGACGAATAAATGATATGCAAACTTTGCGTTTGAGTAGTGTCTTAGGGTTAGCTAGCCCTAATCAACAAAGGGTTATCAAAACTTGGCGACAAGACAAATGTTTATTGCGGACTGGAAATCGGCATGCGTTGCACAGCGCTTTGACTACTTTAGGAACTTCCGGGATATTGGTTTTGGGTAACGGCCAGCGGCTTTTAGATTTACGCGAAGCGGCAATGATTGAGAGCTTAAGGCCATTTGAGATTTCGAATTCAACCCTGGGGTTTGCTTTAGCTTTTTTACTGCGCTGGAAAATGTTTGATCCGGAGCTGGCGGGGGAATTAGATTTGTCAAATGTAGTTTTTAATGCAGGGACGGATGGTCGGTTGACGTGGGTGAGTCGGACGGCGGTGGCGCAGGCGTTTATGGTTAATGATGTCCCCTTCATTGATTCAACCGAAAGGCCCATGGATGACCTACTACGGGAATATGATGGGCTGCAACGTACAAGCGGGGAAGGGTTTGCGAGACTGAGGGAGGATCGATGCGGCAGACCCGCGGACTGGCTGAAACTTGCAGAAACTAACGGCCGTTTGGGGCAATTGGCTCTTTTATTTGGGAAGGATAGGGGATATGCGATTAGCTTGGATATTGAGGGATTGGGGTATTACGTGGTGGCAAAGCGGATATTAGCGGAAGAGGATTTAGTGGCGGCGACCCCATTATTTTTACGGGCGCGGGAAGCGAGATTGCGCGCGGCGCGAGTTTGTTATTTGCTGGCGGAAGAGGATGCAAGAGACATTCCGACATTGGTTAGGAATCTATCCTTTAATTTGTCGCTGGTGGGTACAATTGATATGCATTGCCTTGGTTTTGAAGAAGGGATGAATTTAAAATTGCTGGTTTTGCCGGATTTGATGGCCCGCTACCAGGCTAGTAGCGATCCAGTTTATTTAAGGATAATGTTAGAGCGGCTGACTAACATTGGAACGGATTATGCCCGGGATGGAAAGTTTGTCGAATTTGCACGAACGGAAAAGACCCGCGCCGATGTTCAGGTGGCTTTGGGAAAGAAAGCTGAAGCCCGGGAAATTTTTGGGCGCACGGCGCACAGTTTGGAGCGACGATTAGCTGGGGCTGATGATTTACCTGCTTGGGAAATTATTCGTGACTGTTGGACCCAAATAGTAGCATTGTTGGGGGAAGAGGGCCATGAAGATTTAATTGCAAGTGCCCGCGAGCAGTTGGCTAGAGCGCAAGGGCATTTGGGAGACAAACTATCATGCAGCTAGAAGCCTTACGTTCATATTTGGGTAACACCCGCCGGCCTTTTTCGGTTGACATGCGACCACGCCCTTTTGTGGCTCCAGCTTTTCCAGGAATCCACCGGCAAATCAAGACCTTCCTGGATGCGGGAATTATTGTCAGAGCTGGTGATCCTGTTTTGGCGGCGCGTTCTGAAAGATACTGCCAACGAATTTTAATGTCACGTGATTTTACTGCTGAAAAAGTAGGTTTAGTTTTGAGTCACATTGATGATTTGGCTTTTATTCAGCCTGGATTGAGAGGGATGATCAACTTATTTAGTCTTGATTACCGGCAAGGAGTTTCACGCACGGCGGTGGGAAGAGTTTTTAAATTATTAGGGCAAGCTCCAGTGGATGGCAGGGTAACTTATTTTTTAAAACCTGATAGGGGACAAAAAAGAGAAGCGCCGGATGAGATTGATGATTTGCTGGACCAGTGCGTTAGGTTCAGGAGGGGTGAGGGGGGGGTGGATAATCCAGTGGCAGAATGGTTAAAGTTTGCACATCAAAACGAAACTATTGCCTTAGATGCATTGCCGCGGGCATTAATAATCCGATCGGCTTTTACTCGGAGTTATGCGGCAGAAGGGTATTTGAAGGCAGGGGATGAAATGGTTGGTTTTACGCGTGCGGCCCAGCAGGTTGTAATGCAGCACGCCCGGAAAGATAGGCGGAGTAGATTTAGCGTACTGCCGGTTTACAATTTTGAGCCGGCGCACAACTTATATCGTGAATCACTTTGCAACAGTACTGCGGCGGCGCGGATTTTTTGGGTGTTGTGGGAAAAAGACGCCCATTTTAGATGCTTGGGCAAGTTGGGGCAGGCAGTGGATACAATGGCGGAGGCAAGTTTCCGATTGGGAGAGAGTAGCATTGCGCTGGGTTTATGGGAATCGGCATTAAAAATTATTGAATTAGAGGAACAGTTGACGGATGACAGAGATGAAAGAGATAACGTGGCACGGCATTTAGAGCTGAGCACTAGAACCTTGGCCAGCCGCTGCTTGCTTTTTGGTTTGCCCGTGGAAGCTGGCCGCATTGAAAGGATGGCCGCCGAGATGAGCTTTGCAATGGGGGGCAGAGAGCGGGCAATAGAAGGACTGCGGTTTATTTCCGGCTCTTTGGTTCAAACGGCTACCTTTACGATTTTGGGTTTGCGAGGGTCGCTGCGTGCGCCTGATTCTGCAGATCTGCCGGATTCTGCATCCCCGCAATTTTGTCGGGATTTATTATTGCAAGCGAGCGGTTGCCAAGATGACTTATTAGCATATTTAAATGCGTCGGGACAATTGGACGCGCAGAATGAGGCCTTCCGCCAAAGAAGGAAGATTGATGCTTTGCTAAGACAGGTGCCGACGTAAAGATTATTTTAGCCAAAAAAAACCCCCAGCAACTACCTACTCTCCCCCCCGCTTTTCGCAGAGAGTACCATCGGCCTTGACGGGCTTAACTGCTGTGTTCGGAATGGGAACAGGTGTTGCCCCGTCAGTATCGTCACTAGGGATTTTTTATTAATTAAAAATTAATAATAAAAATCATATTAAATTATTAAGGTTCAACTTTTAAGTTAATACAGGTAATCCAGGCCAAAAAACCAAAGGAAATAAATTCCCGCATCAAAAATTAAGAAAGAAGAAGGATCAAGTCCTCGATCGATTAGTACTGGTCAGCTACACGCATTACTGCGCTTACACGTCCAGCCTATCAAACTTGTGATCTACAAGTGATCTTACCCTTATGATAAATCATAAGGTGGGATTTCTAATCTTGGGGTGGGCTTGACGCTTAGATGCTTTCAGCGTTTATCCCAACCGAACATAGCTACCCAGCGTTTGCATCTGGCGACACAACTGGTACACTAGAGGTTCGTCCCTTCCGGTCCTCTCGTACTAGGAAGAGCTCCCCGCAAAAATCCTGCGCCTGCACCGGATATGGACCAAACTGTCTCACGACGTTCTGAACCCAGCTCACGTACCGCTTTAATGGGCGAACAGCCCAACCCTTCCCACCTGCTCCAGCGGGAGGATGCGACGAGCCGACATCGAGGTGCCAAACCTCCTCGTCGATGTGAACTCTTGGAGGAGATAAGCCTGTTATCCCCGGGGTAACTTTTGTCCGCTGAGCGATGGCCCTTCCATACGGGACCACCGGATCACTAAGTCCGACTTTCGTCCCTGCTCGTCATGTACGACTCGCAGTCAAGCTCGCTTATGCCTTTACACTCGTTGGGACGATTTCTAACCGTCCTGAGCGAACCTTTGAACTTCTCCGTTACGATTTAGGAGAAAACCGCCCCAGTCAAACTGCCTGCCTAGCTCTGTTTCCCCGAATACACTTCGGGGGTTAGAATTCCAACGAAACCAGGGTGGTATCTCACATTGTGGCTCCGTCCCGGCCAAAACCGAGACATCAAAGCCTCCCACCTATACTGCGCAAATTCCATCGAAATCCAAAGCTAGGTTACAGTAAAGCTCCACGGGGTCTTTCTGTCCTGATGCAGGTAATCCGTGTCTTCACGGACATCCCAATTTCACCGAGTCTCTCGCCGAGACACCGCTCATGTCATTCTGCCTTTCGTGCGGGTCGGAACTTACCCGACAAGGAATTTCGCTACCTTAGGTACTTATGTTAGCTTTATGTCGCCATAAAGATCGGACTATATCTTCTCCCCGATCAGATCGGGGAGTTTGGCGTGTAGTCTCTGAGGATTCTGCGGATTACTTCTTCTTTCGGGCGTTTGCGTTGTTTTCCGGCATGGTTAGTCGCGTATGCCAGTTCAACCAAGCGCACCGTTCCTTCTGCAGTGGCGTGGGCATGATTTTCCAGGGCGAAGGTTATTTCTCTGAAAATCTCAAAATTCCGGCGTTTTAGCTGTGACCCATAGCGCATATATTTTTCAAAAAAAGGAATTACTTTTTCGATAATGCTTCTGCGCGAGGTCACTTTGTAGACTAAAACATCTTCGTTGCCGGGTTTGGGAACAATATTCCCCGTGCCAAAAAAGAATTTGGCTTGGTCCAGGAGTTCACGCGCCAACTTGTGTTGGTAAATAAAAAACTCCGGATCGATATAATAGCCAAACTTAGCGGTAGGGGAGTCCTTAATTGAGATACAAATACTGCCTTCACCCTCAATTATTCCTGCTAAAAACCACTTGAATTCTTCTGTAATCTGCAGCCTTTCCTGCTGATTGTCTGCGTTCATGCTTTATCACCTCCTCGGTAGCATGACATCTATCCAGATATTCCAGCAAATAGCCAAATTTTGCAACGGCCCAAGTCAGTAGCATATGACTTTCACCGTTATAGTTACGGCCGCCGTTCACTGGGGCTTCGGTTTGAACCTTGATATAATCTCAGCTCGCCCCTTAACCTTCCAGCACTGGGCAGGCATCGGCCCCTATACTTCCCATTACTGGTTTGCAGAGACCTGTGTTTTTGTTAAACAGTTGCACGAGCCTGGTTTCTGAGGCCTTTTCCGGCTTTAACACCGTACAAAGGCGTTTCTTCTCCCGAAGTTACGAAACCATTTTGCCTAGTTCCTTAACGAGAGTTCTCTCGCGCGCCTTAGCTTTCTCAGCTAGTCCACCTGTGTCGGTTTAGAGTACGATCACCCGGTAAAAACAGTCGAAGCTTTTCTCGTCAGCGTGGGTTCAGTCGGTTCCCCCTCGATTGCTCTCGGGGTCCCATTCGTACTTCAGAGTTTGATGTAAGGCGGATTTGCCTACCTTACCTCCTAGATACTTAGACCGCAATCCAATAAGCGGCCGACCTACCCTTCTGCGTCCCTCCGACCGTTGACTCAACCAGGCGGTACCGGAATATTAACCGGTTTGCCAGTCGCCTACCCCCGGGGTAACCGGGGCTCGGCTTAGATATCGACTTACCCTGGGCGGACGAACCTTCCCCAGGAAACCTTAGACTTGAGGCGGATGAGATTCTCACTCATCTTTTCGTTACTTATGCCGTCATACTCGCTTCTGTTTCGTCCACCGCAGCTCGCGCTGCGACTTCAACCTAAAACAGAACGCTCCTCTACCACTTATTCCAATAAATTGGAACAAATCCATAGCGTCGGTAGTAAGCTTGAGCCCCGTGTATTTTCGGCGCAAAATCACTCGACCAGTGAGCTGTTACGCATTCTTTAAAGGATGGCTGCTTCTAAGCCAACCTCCTGGCTGTTTTGGTGATTTAACTACCTTATCCACTTAGCTTACATTTAGGGACCTTAGCTGATGGTCTGGGCTGTTTCCCTTTTGAGCATAGAGCTTATCCCCTACACTCTCACTCCCAAAAAACTTAACTTTGGTATTCGGAGTTAGCAAGAAGTTGGAACTCCTTCCGGAGCCCTAGTTCAAACTGTACTCTACCCCCAAAGCAATTTTAATTGAGGCTGGCCCTAAAACCATTTCGAGGAGAACCAGCTATCTCCGAGCTCGTTTAGCTTTTCACTGCTATCCGCAGGTCATCCGAGGATTTTTCAACATCCACCGGTTCGGACCTCCATCCCGATATTATCGGGATTTCATCCTGCCCACGGATAGATCGCTGACGGTTTCGGGTCTACTGCTGCAAACTTAATCGCCATTTTCAGACTCGCTTTCGCTTCGGCTTTCGCCTTGCCTGCAACAGTAAGTCGACGGCTCATTCTTCAATAGGCATGCAGTCACCCCGATAAATCGGGGCTCCTACTGTGTGTAAGCGCACGGTTTCATATTCTATTTCACTCCGCTTCCGCGGTTCTTTTCACCTTTCCCTCACGGTACTAGTTCACTATCGGTCATTATCGAGTATTTAGCCTTGGGTGATGGTCCACCCGGATTCCTAAGGGATTTCTCGTGTCCCATAGTACTTGGGAATATCTTAAAAGAGCTTAACCTTTTTCGCTTACGGGACTTTCACCCTCTATGGTGCCAACTTTCCAGCTGGCTTCAGCTAAAAATTAAGTTTTTGACTCTTCCTGCAATCAGCAGATTACAGCAAAAATATCCCGCGACACCGGCGCCACAAAACCTGCTGGTTTGGCATGGTACCGGTTTAGGCTTCTCCCATTTCGCTCGCCACTACTTTGGGAATACAGACTTGTTTCTTTTCCTCGAGGTACTTAGATGTTTCAGTTCCCCCGGTTTTTATCCCGGTTGCCCAGGATGTCCCAATTTTAATCGGGACGGGTTGCCCCATCGGAAATCCCCGGATCAAAGCTACTTTGACAGCTCCCCGGGGCTTATCGCAGCCAGTCGCGTCCTTCGTCTTCTGATAATGCCAAGGTATCCTCCGTGCGCCCTTATTTACTTGATCCATTCTCTTCTTCTTAATTCTTGATGCGAGATTTTATTCTCTCGGTTTGTTTGGATGAATTACCTAAATATTAACTTGTCAAATTTCAAAACTATCTCAGCTTTTTTGGGACACAAAAAAAGCGCATCAAGCGCTTTTTTAAAATTTCTTGACGCAAAAACCAATTTATTAAGTTGTGTTTTTTTGCCCCATATTTGTTCCGGTTTTGCGGAACAGGCGTTATTCTTACATATATATATGTAGGCTGTCAAGGGTATTTTTTGGCCGCAACGCGCACCGTGACGGAAAGACGATTTAGCTTTTCGTCGCGGTGCCGTTGGCCAGATTTATGGTATACGTCCCGCTGTACCCGCCGGAAAATGCCAAGGTAGCAGTGCTGGTGCTGTTAAAAGTGATGGTCCCGGTGCAAATCAGGGCGCTGTTTTCATAAATGGTTGCCATCACCGTACCACTGGGATAATCGCTGCCGGTCGGGAATGCCAGGTCATAAACCATGGCAATCACGTAAGTGGTGCCCTGGTACGAACTGGTGTAAGAGACGGGGCCGGTTAAACTTTGGCCAAGCAAGCTTAAGATAAATGGATTGGTTTTGCTGCTACCCAGGTTCATTGAAAGGCGGTTGCTGTTTTGCTGGATATCATACGTGGCGTAAATTTCAAATGTAGTGATATCAGAAGTTTCAAGGACTGCTAAGTTGACCAGCGTGGTTACCGCTCCGCTTAAAGTGTAAATCTTAAAATTGGTGACCACTTCCATGGTGAGGGAAGACGAACTGTAATTTACGGTCATGTTCCACCATTGGTCGGCTCCCACCTCGGGGGAAGTATAAGTATAAGTTGATTGGGCGCGCATTCCACGCGACACGGTGGTTCCTTCTTGGATTGAATCGTCAATGCTGCAGCTGGATTGCGCCATCAGTCCCAAGCTTTCGGCCAGGGTGGCGGCGGGAACGGCGGGATTGCCGGAAGTTGGAGAACTACCGGAACAACTTGTGATAAAAATGACGGCTAAAAGCAAAAGTGCGGCGATAAATATTTTTTTCATGGAAACCTCCTCGCATTATCTCTGACCTCTGGTCTCTCAGCTCTGAGAGCTTATTATACACCCGATTTTTCCTGGTTTTGCAATACTTCCAGCCGACAAAAAATTTCTAATTGCCCAAAATAAATTCCCCGTTTTGTGAAATTTACTGAGGTAGTTGACGAAGAGATAGAAGAACTTAGAAATTTATATTATGACGGAGGATTTATTATGCCGCCAATTTCTAGTAGACCACTTAGTTTTGGGAGGTTTCCGATAGCACCTTTGCGGGAGGCGCTGCAAACTAGGGCAGCCGTGGGGGGGACTGCGCGGGTAATTTTAGAGGCAAGTGATGCGCCGGCCGTCATGCGTTTAAGGTCGAGGAATGTAGCGATATTAACAGAAGGATCGCCTAGAGTGCTAAGAGCAGAAACGGCTCATTGTGCTGAAGTCCCGGCGGGCATGATTTTTGTAGCGCGAGAAAGCGACGCTGTTCTGGCGAGTTTTCCTCATTTGTCGCCGGATGATTGTTTGGTTTGTGACAAAGGGCAAAGGGCCACTTTTCTAGTTTTTAGTGAGCGTGAATTTAAATCTTTGCGTGGCTTTCCCGGCCTTTCGCCGTTCCACACAAACATTTTGCATCTATTATTGGCTTTTCCTGAACTGGCGAAGAATCCGCTTGTAACCGATGATCATTTGAGAGCTTTGGCTTCTGCGGCAGTGCTCAAGCCAGTTTCGAAGGACGAGGTGTTAATTGAGCAAGATACAGCAGATGATGAAAGACTGTGGGTGGTTACAAAGGGGTTATTTACGGTAGCCCGTAGAGAAGATAGAAAAATTGCTTGGATGGTAAATGTTGGCGATGGGCAACCGCTTGGGGAAGGTGGATTTTTAGGTGGAACACGCAATGCTTACGTGCTGGCAACTGAAGCTTCGGAGGTATTAGAACTGGATAGACAATCGGCTCCGTATTTAAGAATTAATGAACAGATAAGGGAGGTATTTGAAGATGCCTTGCGCCGCATTCAAAGTGAGAGGGCAAACAGTGGTGGCCGATTGGGAAAGGCGGTGCCAACAATATTAACAATAGGTAGTAGATATGGTATTAATTTTTCCATGGATCACGCGTTAAGAGTTTCTGAATTATTGGAGCCGGTGATATTTCCGACAAATACACGACTAATGCAGAAGGGTCAAAAAGACGCTGGGGATTTATTTATAATTGTATGTGGACAGGTTGCGGTGGATCGGCGCGGGCGCAACCCAATAATTTTATTGGGGCCGGGCGATATATTAGGGGAGCATAGCTTTATGACCGGAGAGGCAAGATCGGCGGATGCGTTTACCCGCAAGACGCCAGTGTTGGCTTACAAGTTAAGCGCCGCTCGTAAAGGCGCTATTGAAAAATCTGTTCCTGAATTTTTGCAGATTTTAGAGCAGCTGTCCCAAGAACGACAATTGTTTTAACCTCATAAAAAATCTTCTTGACACTTATTCCTGCCTAGTATACACTTGTATACCAAGGTGCTGATGCACCGACCCAAGAAAGGGGGGAAGGAAAAGCTTTTAGCTTGTAGCAATTATCCTGCAAGCTAAAAGCTAAAATAAATATATGTTAAACGAAAAACAGCAAAAAATTCTGGATTACATCAAAGGCCAAATTGTAGAGCGAGGGTTTCCTCCGTCGGTCCGCGAAATTAGCCGGGCGTTCAAGTTTGCGTCGCCGCGCTCGGCGCAAAAATATCTGGAGTCGCTGGAAGCGGCGGGCTATTTGGAGCGCGCCGGTGTGTCGCGCGGGATAAAAATTATTTCAGCCGCGTCGGAAAAGATGTCGGATCGTGTCACCGGCGTTGCCGATGCCATTGGGCAGGTAATCATGTTGCCGTTTTACGGCTACATTGCGGCGGGATCTCCAATTGAAGTGCTGGATCACCAGGAAGAAATTTCGGTTCCGGCGCAATTGGTGGCCGGCCGGCGGGGAGCCGTGCGCCGCCCCTGTTATGTTTTACAGGTCAAGGGCGACAGCATGATCGAAGACCATATCTTAAACGGTGATTTTATTGTAGTGGAACAACGTGATACGGCTGACGACGGGCAGGTGGTGGTGGCACTGGTCAATAAAACCTCGGCCACGCTTAAGCGTTTATACCGCGAAAAAAACCGCGTCCGGCTGGAACCCGCCAATTCTGCAATGCAGCCAATTTTTGTCAAAGACGTGGCGGTGCAGGGGGTGGTGCGGGGGCTGTTTCGCCGTTTATGAAAATCAAAGTTGCCGCTATTTTTGACAAAGGCCAAATTTTGCCCCGCTGGTTTGTTTGGGAGGGCCGCAAGTACGATGTGCAGAGCATCAACTATATTTGGGATGACCGCAATGGTGAAGAAAAAATCACTTATTTCGCCGTGAGCTGCGGCGGCAACTGTTACGAGTTAGCGTACCATACGGGGCAGATGGTGTGGCGGTTGGGGAAGGTTGCATGATTTTACATCTCGACATGAACGCCTTTTTTGCTTCCGTTGAGCAAGCGGCAAACCCGGCACTGCGGGATAAGCCCATTGTGGTAGGCGGCGGCATACAAAAATCTTCGGTGGTGGCGGCGGCCAGCTACGAAGCCCGCGCGTATGGCGTTAAAACCGGCATGTCAACCTGGGATGCCAGAAAACTTTGCCCGCAATTGGTGGTGGTGGTGGGAGATATGGCCAAATACGTTTATACCTCACGCGAAATTATGCAGCTACTTATTGAATATACCAATTTGGTCGAACCTTTTTCCATTGATGAAGCGTTTTTAGATATAGGTAATTTGTTGCCGTGGGAACAAGCAATCTCCATTGCCAAAGATATTAAACAGCGGATAAAAAAACGGTTTAATTTAACTTGTACCATTGGCATTGGCCCCAACAAACTTTTGGCCAAACTGGCGGGAGAGTTGCAAAAGCCCGACGGCCTGGTTGTAATCCGTCCCGAAGATTTTCCGCATAAAGTGAATGACGTGGCGGTAAGTGAATTTTGCGGGGTGGGACGTAAACTCACCCAATATCTTAGCGAAATGGGGATTAAAACTATTGGCGAGTTAAACCTTTGCCCGCGCGTAAAGTTAGTGAAGCGGTTTGGCGTGGCGTATGGCGAGCATTTATGGCAAATGGGGCAGGGAAGCGGCTCAATTGAGGTCAGGCCTTATAATCATGAGGAGGCGGCAAAATCGGTTGGGCATTCGTACACGCTGCCCAAATCAACGTCTAATTTGGAGGAAGTTAAGTCGTATTTATTGCGCCTGGCCGAACAAGTTGGCCGCCGGTTGCGCCAGGGCAACTTGCGCGGCAACGTGGTACACGTTGCTTTAGGATTTGATTCGTCCGCCGACACACTGCATTTGCACCGCGGCTATGATTTTTGGAGCCAACAGAAAAAAGTTTCTGATTATCTGGATGATGGGTATGAGGTGTTTTTGACGGCCGAGAAGATGATAGATAAAAGCTTGGGTGAAAAGGCGGTGCGCTTTGTCAGCATTTCTGTAACCAACCTCACCCATCACCTCGATCAAATCAGCATTTTTGAGAGTGACGAAAAAAAGAAAAAAGTATTGAGAGCAGTGGACGAGATCAATGATCATTTTGGGGAATTTACGATCCACAGATTGCGCCAGGCGGGAATCGAACCCACAACCCCTTGCTTCGGAGGCAAGTACTCTATCCGTTGAGCTACTGGCGCCTATAATTGATAACGGGAAACAATTATATCAGATAATCTGGTTTGTGTTATAATTCCCCAGGTTTGTACTCAATTTTTAGGAGATACGATTTTGCTTAAGCTTGCCATTCTAGTTTCCGGCCGGGGATCAAACCTCCAGTCAATTATCGACCAGATTGAATCTGGGATTTTGAAAGGCAAAGCCCAGATTGCATTGGTTATCAGCAATAACCCCCAGGCCTATTCATTAGAGCGCGCCAAGAAACATGGCATTGAGTCCTTAGTAGTGGATTCTGATAAATTCAAAGATAAGGCCCAATACGAAGCGCAAATTATCTTGGCCATCAAGCAAAAAAACGTAGATTTAATTTGCCTGGCCGGTTATATGAAACTGCTTTCTTCCGAATTTGTGAAAACTTTCAAGCATAAGATAATCAATATCCACCCAGCGCTTTTGCCGGCCTTTCCCGGGCTGCACGTGCAGAAAAAAGCGCTGGATTACGGCGTAAAGTTTTCCGGTTGCACCGTGCACTTTGTAGATGAAGGTTGTGATACTGGCCCAATCATTGTCCAGACGGTGGTGCCGGTGTTGGCTAATGATACCGAAGAAACATTGTCGGCGCGCATTTTAGAGCAAGAGCATAAAATTTATCCGGAGGCGATCAGAAGGATTGCGGAGGGACAAGTAAAAATTGTGGGGCGGCGGGTAATGTGATAAAATTAACGTATGAGTCCGATACTGAAATTAAGCAAACATAACGAAAAAAAAGAAATTGAATTCGAGCTGAACTACTTAAAATCCCTTCCTGCAAAAGTTAGGTTCCGTATGATGCTGGATGGCAGCGCTCGGATGTTGAGGAGATTATTAAAAGGTGGACATCTTAAACCTTTTGAAATCATTAAACGCGCATAAAGTTGATTACGTTATCATTGGCGCGATGGTTTTTCCTTTTTATGGCTATTCCCGTACAACATTAGATATCGATATTTTTATTGAGCCGAGCAAAGATAACGCCAAAAAGACATTAGCGGCTCTTAAAAAATTTGGTTATGATGTTACCGACATTTCCATCCGTGACTTACTTTCCAAAAAACTGCTTATTCGCCAGTATGCGGTTGAAACCGATATCCACCCATTTGTGACCGGGGTTACCTTTGATGAGATTTGGCAGTCGAAGGAAAAGGGCGATTTTGAGGGTGTGCCTGTATTTTTCCCTTCTTTAGAAAAAGTAATAAAAATGAAAAAAGCGGCTGGCCGGGCCAAAGATAAAGAAGATCTGAAATACCTGCAAAAACTTAAAAAGCGGAAATAAGTTTGTTTTTCTGTTGTTATTCGCGCGCATTTTAGAGCAAGAGCATGTAATTTATCCGGAGGCGATCCGGCTTCTGGCGGTGGGAGCGATTAAGGTGGAGGGGTGGAGAGTCATTTAAAGAAAGGAAATAATATGTCGCCAAAGAAAACCAAGACGTTAACCAAAAAGAAAAAAGTAAACAAGAGATCGGAAAAGCCCTTGGCTCTCATTTCCGTTTCCGATAAGGCCGGAATTGAAAAATTTGCCAGAGAGCTGAAAAGCTTTGGCTTTGATATTGTTTCAACCGGCGGCACCGCCAAGGCCCTGCGTAAAGCCCGCATCCGCA
>Ga0265296_1002885_pt1 | contig 16667 bp, 14 predicted proteins | sample MunlanPumphouse1_FD_189073 | JGI IMG/M metagenome (GOLD analysis project Ga0265296, IMG submission 189073) | Groundwater microbial communities from a municipal landfill in Southern Ontario, Canada - Pumphouse #1 | ecosystem: Environmental > Aquatic > Deep subsurface > Groundwater | place... | reverse complement strand
ATCATCTTCGAGTTGAAATAGTCGTCCATCGTCATGGGCTTGCGCATGACGGCCTTGGGATTGAGCAGGGCGTTGCGACGGGCGTTCAGCGCGATCTGCGCCAGCTGTTCCGGCGTCGTGCCGTATTTCTCCATGTGGGCGGCGGCGTACATGGCGGTGATGTTGACCACCGACAGGACATTGAACGGCGTGCACCACTGCCACATGAAGTTCCCGTCGCGCGGACCGGACTTGGCGGCGAGGCTCTGGTCCTTGCCGCCGCTGGTGCGGTTGCTGGATTCCGTGATCGTGCGGAAGACCAGGACGTTGTTGGCCATGCCGGAAGCGATGGCCATGGCCCCGTTCATCACGCCCGCCAGCGGCCCGGCCGCCTCATAGCCCCCGCTGAACCAGTTGCAGTTGAGGCCGAACATGCTCAGCACCGCCAGGGGGCCGACGGGCGAGAAGCTGCTTCCGCTGGAGTTGTCGCCCGGCCAGGAGCAGACGCCGTCGATGTCCTTGGGCTGGAGGCCAGCGTCGGCGATGGCTTCCAGAGCCGCGTCCACGGTGAGCTGCATGGCCGACCGGGAGGAGGGGCGGCCGACCTCGGACTGGCCGATGCCGACGATGGCGACGTCCTTTTCGAGAAACCGCGCTCCGGTCATGACGTCGCCCTTTCGAACAGAGGGATCCAGACGTCCTCTACCCTTTCGAAGACCACGCTCACGGGCATGCCTATAGCCACGGCCTCGGCCGGGCAATTCACGATGTTGGACAGGAAGCGTAGGCCTTCCTGCTCCTCCAGTTCGACGATGGCGACGACATAGGAGTCCGCGAGTTCGGGCGCCCAGGCCTGGCGGTTGATGGTGAAGGTCAGCACGTGGCCGCGTCCGGAAACGGGGACTGGGCCAACGTTCAGGCTGGTGCAGTCGCGACAGACCGGCGCGGGCGGATGGAAGTAGCGCAGGCAATCGCCGCAACGGTGCATGCGAAGCTCGCCGACCTCTCCGCCGGTCCAGAACGGTCGCGTCTCCGCATTGAGCAGGGGGAGCTTTCTCACAGACGGGCCTCGGCAGGTTGACGACAATCCATCTAGCGCCCCGTGAAGGCGGGTGGACGCTTTTCCCTGAAGGCAGCGGCGGCCTCCCGGCGATCCTCGGTCGACATCAGCAGGACGAACAGGTCCTTTTCGAGCTTGAGGCCCGCGCGCAGATCCATTTCGAACCCGTCGCGCGCGGCCTCCTTGACATAGGCGCTGGCCGCGGCCGGCCTGGCGGCGATGCGTTCCGCCAGGGCCTGGACCTCGTCGATCAGGCTGTCGCCGGAAGCGGACAGTCGCGACACAAGGCCGATGCGGAAGGCTTCGGCCGCATCGATCCGGTCGCCGGAGAGCAGAAGGTCCAGCGCCGGGCCCAGGCCGACGATCCGCGGCAGGCGCTGCGTGCCGCCTCCGCCAGGAATCAGCCCCAGTCCGGTCTCGGGCAGGCCGAACACGGCGTTGGGCGCGGCCATCCGGATATCGCAGGCCATGGCGATCTCGAGGCCGCCGCCCAGGCAGTAGCCATGGACGGCGGCGATCACCGGCTTGCGGACCTGGTCGAGGATCTCGATCCAGCCCGGCGTCATGTCCGCGCGCAGGGCCGGAAGAGAGGCGGCGTCGTTCTGGGACTTGATGTCGGCGCCGGCGCAGAAGCCGCGCTCGCCGGCCCCGCGGATGACGATGGCGCCGACGTCGGGGTCGGCGTCCAGGCGCACGAGGGCCTCGGCGGCCTCGCGGCGCAGGGCGGGATTGATCGCGTTGATCTGACCCGGCCGATTGAGGATGATCCAGCCCACGCGATTGACGTGTTCGATCTGGACGGCGGGGGCGAAGGCTTCGTCTGCCATGGTCGTCATGCTCCGACGAAGGTTTGAGGGGCGCGGGCGGCGGCGATCATGCGGCGATCCCCTCGGCGAAACGTTGCGAGCGCCGCGCGGCGAACCAGGCGGCGAGGAAGTGAAGGCCGGACCAGAGGCTGAAGATCATCACGGCAGCGATGCCGAACTTGAGCGAATGGGGGCCGCCGACCCGGTCGCTGACCACGCCGACGACCAGGGGGCCGACGCCGTAGCCGATGAGATTGGTTACGGCCTGGACCGAGGAGACGACCACGCCGCGCATGCGAGGTTCAACGCCCGTGACAAGGATGGCGTAGGCCGGGGCGGTGAAGGCGCGCGAAACCACCTCGAAGACGATGAAGGCCAGTGCCACCACCAGCAGCGAGGAGCTCAGGGCGAAGACCAGGCCGGAGGCGCAGGCGAGGACGCAGGCCGTCATCGGCACTGCCGGCAGGGTCTGGACCCCCCAGCGCCTGACGACGCGGTCGCCGATCGGTCCGCCGAGCAGTGAGCCCAGAGCGCCGAACAGGCCGACGCCGAGGCCGGCCATCAGACCCGCTTGCGGCAGGGTGAAGCCCTGGGTCCGCACCAGGAAGGAGGCCGCCCAGACCGGGACGCCCGACATGGCCAGCGACGCCAGGCCGACGCCGATGAAGGCGTGAAACACCGTGGGATTGGCGCAAACGAAGCGGAGCGTCTGCAAGGGGGAGGGGGCGGGCTCATCGGCCCGTCCGCCGAGGTCTCGCTCGCGGGCCGGCTCGCGCACGGTCAGGAAGATCAGCACCGCCAGGATCAGGCCCGGCACGCCGGCGACGAAGAAGGCGGCTCGCCAGCCGTAGTTGGCGGCGATGACGCCGCCGAGCAGGAGACTGGTGGCCGTACCAAAGGCCGTGCTGGTCCAGAAGATCCCCATGGCGGTCGATCGACGCTCCTTGGGAAACAGGTCGGCGATCATCGACATGGCCGTCGGCGCGGCCGCAGACTCCGAGGCTCCGACCGCCAGGCGCGCCATGACGAGCGCCGGGTAGCTCTGGGCGAAACCGCAGATCGAGGTGCAGACGCTCCAGATCGCCACGACGGCGGCCAGGAGCTTCGTCCGGTTGACCCTGTCGATCAGCCAACCCATGGGCAGGCCGGCCAGGGCGTAGGTCAGGCCGAAAGCCAGTCCTGTCAGCACGCCGAGTTGGCTGTCGGAGAGCTGGAACTCGGCCTTGACCGGTTCGATCAGGATCGACATCACCGTACGGTCGATGGAGTTCGACACATAGACCAGCGTCAGGATGATAAGCGTATACCAGGCGCCCTTGGCGAGCGGCGCGGGCTTGGCGTTCGACATGGTCAGACCCCGACCTGGCGGGCGGAATGCGATGTCGCCCAAAGGCTGAATATGACGGGCACCAGTATCCTCCGCGCGCCTGAAACGGCGTCTCTTTAGGCGAAGCTAGATCAGCGCGAGTTATTCGGCAAGCGGAACAGATTTCTCGTATCAGAATTTATTCATTGTCACGGCCAAGGCTGTTGCCTAGGGGAGGAAGGCGGTCGACCGTCGCTCGCGCATTTCTCCAGGAGCCAGTCATGAGAGCCCTTCAGAGTCTGGCTGCAGGCGGCCCGGATACGCTGGTGATCCGTGAGGTCGACGCCCCGGTCCCGGGGGCGGGGCAGGTCGCCGTGACCGTTCATGCCTGCGGGGTGAACTTCCCCGACGGGTTGGTGATCGAGGACCGCTACCAGTTGCGGCCGGCGCGTCCCTTCTCGCCTGGCAGCGAACTGGCGGGCGTGGTGAGCGCGGTCGGCGAGGGCGTGACCTCCCTGGCGGTCGGCGAGCGCGTCTCCGCTTCGCTGCCGTTCGGGGCTATGGCCGAGACGGTCGTCGTCTCGGAGGATCGCTGCATCGTCATTCCCGACGCCATGCCGTTTGACGAGGCTGCGGCGCTCCAGGTCACCTACGGAACCGTCTACTACGCCCTGCTGGGGCGCGGGGGCCTGCGCCCCGGCGAGACCTTGCTGGTCCTGGGGGCGGGCGGGGGCATAGGGCTGGCTGCGGTCGAGCTGGGCAAGGCACTGGGCGCGCGGGTCGTCGCCGCAGCCTCCTCGCCGGACAAGCTGGAGGCGGCGACGGCGATGGGCGCCGATGTCGGCCTGGTCTATCCGCGCGAGATGTCGGACGTGGCGGACGCCCGGGCCTTTTCCGAGGCGATCCGGACGGCCTGCGACGGGAAGGGCCCCGACGTCGTCATCGATCCCGTCGGGGGCGCCTACGCCGAGCCGGCGTTTCGCTCCATTGGGTGGGAAGGCCGCTATCTTGTGGTCGGTTTCGCCGCCGGAATTCCCTCGATTCCTCTGAATTTGACCCTTCTGAAAGGCGCGCAGATCATCGGCGTCTTCTGGGGGGCCTATATTGCGCGCGACCCTGGCGCCGGAGCGCGCGACATGCGCGCATTGCTGGATCTCTATGTCGCGGGCAGGATCAGGCCTCAGGTCTGGGAACGCTATCCCCTCGAAGAGGGCGGGCGGGCGATTGCGCGCCTCGCGTCGCGCCAGGCGCGCGGGAAGGTCGTGGTGGAGGTCATTTGTTCTGGAAATAGAATGATGAACTGATACCAGAATTCTTCTGGACCGGTCCGAACGGCGGGGCTAGTTTCCTTCCGCGCCCGGCGATGCCCGGTCGGGCCGCGTGAGGCGTGGCTCATGGAACGGAATGCGCGACCCTGGCCGCCGTCGAGAGGCAAGAGCTCCGCAGGCGGCGGGCAGGCGCGTATGCATTAGGATGAACGGATGAATGCGATGATCGGCACGATGGAACAGGGATGGCGGACGGGCCTCCGCGACACCCCGATCGCCGCCTTGAGGCGAGCGGTCGCCGCTCATCCCGACAAGGTCTTCCTCGACTTCAGCGGCGAGACCCACACCTACGGGGACTTCGACCGGACCAGCAATCGCTTCGCTCACGTTCTCGAGGGCTTTGGACTGACGGCGGGAACCCCGATCGTCTCCATGCTCGACAACAATGTCGACGCCGTCACGACCTGGATCGCCGCCAACAAGATCTCCGTGATCAGCGTGCCGTTGAACACCGCCCTGATCGGTCAATTCCTCCGTCATCAGATCGAGGACGCGGGCGCCAGCCTGATGATCTGCGAAGCGCGCTACCTGCCTCGTCTTCTTGAGATCGAGGACCAGCTCACGACATTGAAGACGGTGCTGGTCCGCGGCCCTTGGGAGCCCGCGCCGGGCTCCAGCCTGAACATCGAATCTCTGGACGCGCATCGCGGAACCGACGCCAGCGCCTTCGAGGTCCTGCCCGACCCGGGCGCCCTGAACGCCCTGATCTACACCTCGGGCACGACCGGTCCGTCCAAGGGCTGCATGATCACCGGCAACCAGATGTGCCATTTCGCGCGGATGCTGACGCGTTCGGCGCCGTTCGGCCCGGACGACGTCTACTGGACGCCGTTGCCGCTGTTCCACATGAACGCCATCGCCACCGGCGTCGTCTCCGTGATGCTGGTCGGCGCGACCATCTCCTTTGCGCCCAAGTTCTCGGTGTCCGGCTTCTGGCCGGCGATCGAAAAATCCGGGGCCACTGTGGTGTCGATCCTGGGCTCCCTGGGCACCCTGCTGGCGCGCGCTGACGATCATGAAGCGATGGCCCGCTGCTTCGGCCAGGTCCACACGGTCAAGGGCAATCCCTTCCCGGAGGAGATCAAGGCGATCTGGCGAACCCGCTTCGGCGCCAGGAAGATCGGCTCCAATGTCTACGGGCTCACCGAAGGCCTGCTGACCTCCATGCCGGCCGACGGCGCCTATGCCGAGGGCTCGTCGGGCAAGGCGGCGCCCGAGCTCGACGTCCGCATCTTCGACGACCAGGACAATGAGGTTCCCGTCGGCGTCGCCGGCGAGGTCGTGTGCCGGCCGCTGATGCCTGACATCATCTTCAAGGGGTACTGGCGTCGCCCCGAGGACACCCTGAATGTCATGGGGAACCTGTGGTTCCACACGGGCGATATCGGCAAGTTCGACGAGAACGGCTTCTTCTACTTCGTCGACCGCAAGAAGGACTACCTGCGCCGGCGCGGCGAAAACATCTCCAGTTTCGAGATGGAGAGCTCGATCCTGACCCATCCGGCGATTGAACAGGTCGCTGTTCACGCCGTGCCGTCGAACCTGCAGGAGGACGATCTCAAGGTGACGGCCAAGCTCAAGCCGGGCACCGCGCTGTCCGAGGCGGAGCTGTGTCGCTGGTTGATCGAGCGCGTGCCCTACTATGCGGTCCCACGCTTCATCGAGTTCCGACCGGAACTGCCGGTCAACCCGCAGGGACGGGTGCTCAAGTTCCAGCTTCGCGACGAGGGCGCGACCCCGACGACCTGGGATATCGAAACGACGGACATCAAGCCGGCCCGCTAGTCGGGCGGCATGCGGCGCTCGATCGGCGAGACGCGGCAGGCTCTCCGGGCCTGGCCGCGGGGCGTGCCTTCCATTCCCCCGGCGCGCCCTGGCGGCGGCCGGTCCTCGGCCCGCGGGGGCCTCAGATCCTCAGGAGGCTGAGATGCGACTCTTGTCGTTTGAACTGAACGGCGCAGCGACCATGGGCGTGCGGGTCGGCGACGAGGTGGTGGATCTGTCGATCGCCGCGCCGCAACTTCCGCAGGACATCCGTTCGCTGCTGGCCGCCGGGCCCGAGGCGCTGGCCGCCGCCGAGGCGGCGGTCGCGACGGCGAATGCGAGGGCGCGGCGTCCTCTGGAGGGCCTGCGCCACCTGACGCCGATCCCACGCCCCGACAAGATCATCGGCCTGGGCAAGAACTACATGAAGCATGTCGAGGAGATGGGGGCGGATGTCCCGTCCTTCCCCGGGATGTTCCTTCGCACGCCGGATTCCCTGGTCGCCCACAATCAGGCTCTCTGGCGGCCCGAGGCGTCCGACACCCTCGACTACGAGGGAGAGCTGATGGTCGTCATCGGCCGGGGAGGGCGGATGATCTCGCGCGAGGAAGCCCTGTCGCATGTCGCCGGCTACGCCTGTCACAACGACGGCAGCGTGCGGGCCTACAACTACATTCCCGCGGCCGTCACGGCCGGCAAGAACTTCCTCAGGACCGGAGGCTTCGGGCCTGAGATCGTCACAGCGGACGAGTTGCCGCCCGGCTGCAAGGGGCTGAGGCTGTCCACCTCCGTCAACGGCAAGCTGCGCCAGAGCGCCGACATCGCCGAGATGCGCTGGGACGTGGCCCACCTTGTCCACCTGATGTCGACGATCTTCACCCTCTATCCGGGTGACCTGATCGCCACCGGGACGCCGTCGGGATGCGCCGCCGGCTCGCCGGACCCGAAGTGGCTGGTTCCCGGCGACGTCGTCAGGGTCGAGATCGAGGGCATCGGCGCCCTGGTCAATCCGATCGAGGACGCCCCCAGGGTCAGAACCGACCTCGACGTGAGGCTCTAGCGCACCATCATCAGGCCGCCGTCCACCGCCAGGGTCTGGCCGGTGATGAAGCGCGAGGCGTCGCTGGCGAGGAAGACCAGGACGGGCGCCATGTCCGCGTCCGGGTCGCCCAGCCGACCGCCAAGGGGGATCATCATCGCCATGCCCCGGTCGTGCGCTTCCAGCTGTTCGGGCGTCATTCCCGCCCGGGTGGCGTCGTACATGGGGGTCCACATGCCCGGGGCGATCGCATTGACCGAGATTCCGTAGGGCCCCCACTCCTGGGCGATCGTGCGGGTCCAGGCCAGGACGGCGCCTTTGGAGGCGGCGTAGTGGGCGCAGCCGCGCAGGCCCAGGGCGCCGGCGGCCGAGGCGAAGTTGACGATGCGGCCGCCCCGGTTCTTCAGGTGGGGGAAGACCGCCTGGTTGGCGATCATGGTGCCCCGGGCGTTGACGCCCACAACCAGGTCCCACTCTTCGTCCGTGATCGCCTCGGCGGGGGTGTAGCGCTGGACGCCCGCGGCGTGGATCAGGACGTCCAGCCCGCCCATGGCCGCGACAGCCTGGTCGACCGCTGCGCGCGTGGATTCGCGCGAGGACACGTCGCAGGCTTCGTAGGCGAAGACGCCCGTTCCGGCCGTATCCGCCGGCGGCCCCGAGAGGTCGAGGCCGGTGACCATGGCGCCGGCCGCCGCCAGGGCGCGCGTCGCGCTGGCGCCGATGCCGCGCGCAGCGCCTGTCACGATGATTTTCTTGTTCGCCAGGGTGGAGGTCTCGTTCATGGTTCTCTTCCTGCGGGCGGCGCCCGATAAGTATTTAAAGTCAAACAGCTGTGGCGTTTACTTCAGCGCCTTCGGGCCTGGCGGGCGCTTGCCTGACCGTCGGGGATATTCTGGATGACGATAGCTGAATTCTTAACTGAGACATTTATTCTTGCGACAGATTTTAAATTCTGTTTAGTTTTTCCCAACGCGACGCCTTCAGGCAGTCGTGAAACACGGGGCGATAGACCCCACCGGGGAGGCTAAAGATGTCGATCACCAACGGCCGACGTGTGTCCAGATCTCTACACCGCAGCGCTCTGGGGCTGCTGGCCTGTACGGCCCTTACCGCGCCTGCCTATGCGCAGAACGCCGCGCCCCAGTCCGGCGCCACCCAGCTTGATGAAATCGTGGTCACGGCGCGCCGCACGGAAGAGAACCTGCAATCCACCCCCGTGGCGGTCACCGCCGTCGGCGCGGAAGCGCTGGAGCGGAACCAGGTCGCAGACGTCACCGACCTGCAGCGCACCGCGCCGAGCCTGAGCGTGGCCACCGGCGCTCCAAGCGCCTCCGGGTTCGCCTTTGTCGCCGTGCGCGGGCAGGGCAACCTGCAGGCTCTCGTCTCCAACGACCCGGCCGTGGCCATCTATGTGGACGGGGTCTATATCCCGCGCCCCTCGCAGGGGCTGACCGATCTGCTCGACCTGCAGCGTGTCGAGGTTCTGCGCGGACCCCAGGGAACGCTTTTCGGCCGGAACACCGTCGGGGGGGCGCTGAACATCATCAGCGCCGATCCGACGGGCGAGTTCGGCGGAATGATCCGCGTCGAAGCCGGCAGCTATGACCAGATGGGCGCGAGCCTGGTGCTCAACGCTCCCATCACCGAGCGCCTGTCCGGACGGTTCGTGGCCAGCACCAGGGAGCGCGACGGATACGGCAAGAGCATCCCCCTCGGCCGGGACGTCTGGGATCAGAGCAGCACCTTCTTCAGGGGCAAGCTCAAGTATGAGGATGATCGCGCCCGGGTGGTCCTGTCGGGCGACTACAACAAGATCGAGGACAACGGCCAGTTCACGGCCCTGCTCGCCTATGCGCCCCAGGTCTTCGGACCGACCGGTTCCTTCGGTCCGTTCGGCCTGGCGCCGATCCTCGACGCCTCGCTTCACCGCGACGGCAGCTTCTACACCAGCTACGCCACCGGCTATTTCAAGCCCGTGAACAACCCGAACTTCGCAACCCTGCCTGCAGAGGTGCGAGCCCTGTATGATAAACCGCTCGGCAACCAGGTCGAGGCCTACGGGTTCGGGCTGGATGCGTCGATCGACATCGGTCCGGTGACGCTGAAATCGATCACCGGCTACAGGTTCAGCGACTCGGACGGGGTCATCGACACCGACGGAACGCCGGCCCCCATTCTGACCACCTGGGCGGGCTACTCCTCGGAGCAGTGGTCGCAGGAATTCCAGATCAGCGGCGCTTTCGGCGAACGCTTCAACTATATCGCGGGCGTCTACTATTCCGACGAGACGGGCGCCGAATTCAGTCGGTCGCAGAACTTCGGCTTCCTGCCCTACAACGCCGCGACGCGCCCCTATGCCGGACTGGCCGGCCAGAACTACGCGGACGTCACCAACACCTCCCTCGGGGTCTTCGGCCAGGGCTACTACCAGCTGACCGATACCCTGCGCATGGCCGCCGGCCTGCGCTGGACCTGGGACAGCCGCGACACCGTCCTCTACAACTACAGCACCTGGGGCGTGCCGGGCACCTGCAGCGTGGCCAAGCCCGACGTCGCCGGCGTCTGCGCCCAGACCCAGGAAGTCGAGTTCGACTATCCCGCCTGGACCCTGGGTCTCGACTGGCAGATGACCCCCGACGTCTTCGCCTATATCCAGACGCGCGGCGCCTCGAAGTCGGGAGGATGGAACACCCGGGCCGGCAGTCTGCCGGCGTTCGAGCCCGAAAACGTGCGCGACGTGGAAGGCGGACTCAAGGCGACCTGGTTTGATCGACGCCTTCGCACCAACCTGGCTGTCTTCCATACATGGCAGTCGGACGTGCAGCGCCAGGCTGCGGCCCTGACGCCGGCGGGGGCGAGCACCCAGTACGTCGTCAACGCGGGCGATGCGCGCGTCTACGGGGTGGAGCTGGAAGGCGCCTACCGTCCTTGGGCGGGCATGGAGCTGGCCGGCAATATCAGCCTGATGGACGGCGAGTATGAAAGCGGCACCTTCGTGGAGCAGCAGTCCGTGCCCGGCGCCAACCTGCCGGGCTGCGTCACGGCGCCGAGCGGCACCTCGTCCATCTGTCCTGTCGATCGGAGCGGCGAGGAGCTGCCGCAATTGCCGAAGCTTCAGTTCAGCGTGGGGGCGACCCAGGTCCTTCCCACGACGTTCGGCAGCGTGACCCTGCACATGGGCTACGCCTACCTCGGCGAGCAATACTACGGGCCGGTCACCGCCTCGCCGCTGCAGCCTGCGGTGACGCAGGCCCTCTACGCCGAGACGAACAAGCTGAATCGCACGCCTGGATACGGACTGTTGAACGCCCGCTTCTCCATGCAGTTCGACGCGCAGGACGTCGAGTTCGCGATCTACGGCAAGAACATCCTGGGCGAGCAGTACAACGTGCGCCAGCTGTCCGACCTCTACTCGTCCGGTCTCGGCTTCGCCACAAGCTTCATCGGCGAGCCGACCACCTACGGCGCCTCCCTGACCAAGCGCTTCTAGCGCCCCTCTCTTTCTATCTCTCTCTCGAAACTCTCGCCGCCGACCGGGCTTCCGGTCGGCGGTTTTTTCATGAACGGGCCTGAGGGAGGGGCTCTTTGCAACGGCAGGGGCTGGGGCAGGGACCGCGACGGGCTGGAGCCCGCGCCCGCCGCGGCGCCCGGAGGCGGCCTTGCCGGCGAGCCCCAGCCCAAGAAAAAGGGGCCTTCACCCTGAGGTGAAGGCCCCTGCGGAGCGGTTCGCGGTGTCGCGGGTCTGGAGGCCCTAGGGGGCGTCCCAAACCACATGGACCGCGTCGGGGCCGCGCAGCGATACGCCGCGGACGACCGGACGGGGGAAGGCGGGGTCCAGCCTCAGGTTCGGCAGCAGGTCGAGCAGGAGGCCCACGGCCTCCTCGATCTCCACCTTGGCCAGCCACATGCCCACGCACATATGGGCGCCGAAGCCGAAGCCGAAGGCCGCCATCTGCTTGCGGTCGATGTCGAAGACGTCGGGGTTTTCGAACACCGTCTCGTCCCGATTGGCCGAGCCGACGCAGGCCGAGATGATGGAGCCCTTGGGGATGACCACGTCCTGCAGCGTCACGTCGGCTTGGCATTCGCGCACCTTGAAGGTGGCGACGGCGTCATGGCGGACGCTTTCGTCCAACACCTTGCGCATCAGGGTCCGGTCGGCGCGAAGACGTTCGAGCACCTCGGGATGGTCGAAGAGGTGGGTCATCATGATCGCGAAGGTGCGCGAGGTGGTCTCGGAGGCTGCAGGCAGCATCATGCGGACGAAGTTGGTGATCTGGTGATCGTCGAGCGTGCGGCCCTCGAATTCCGCCCGGATCAGGCGGCTGATGAGATCCGGACCTTCGGCGCCCGAGGCCCGCCGCGCCTGGACGGCCAGGAGGGTGGGTTCGTACAGTTCCTGGAAGGCCTCGAAGGCCGCTCGCTTCGCCTCAGGATTATTGGCCATGCCGCCCAGCACCTTGAGGGCCTTGGTGGCGAAGGTCTCGAGGGCGGCCGGGTCGTTGTCCGGAAATCCCAGGACGGCGTAGACGACGTGAATCGGGAACATGACGCCGACCGTGCTCACCAGCTCGGCCTTGCCGAGCGGGATGAGCGGCTCGATGAAGGAGCGCTGGATCAGGGGGCGGATATAGGTTTCGCGCCACTCCTCCATCACCGCGGGGGTGAAGGAGGGCTGCAGAATGCCGCGCAGCTGGCGGTGTTCGTCGCCGTCCAGACCCGTGATCATCAGGCCGTCGAGGAAGGGGCCGAGGCCTGTTTCCATCAGGATGCCGCTGGTGAAGGTCTTGGTGTCGCGCAGCACCTTCATGACGTCGGCGTGCTTGAAGATGGTGTAGATCGGCCGGCCTGTATGGCCCGCGAAGGAGGCGGAGCCGAGTTCGGCGCAGATGTCGCCTTGCATGACGGGCTTGTTGGCGCGGTGTTCGCGATAGATTCTGTCGAGATCGCCGTCGTCTCCGGCGAACAGGGCGCCGACCTGGGCGAAGCCTTCGGCGAGGGAGGCGTTGGGTGCAGGCTGGGTGTTCATCGATAGTCCTTCCCGGGGTTCGGCCCGCCTCGCGAATGCGGGCGTGCTCTGTTTTGGATAGAGAATAATATTCTGAGGGACTTGTCCATCAGGCGATCGGCGTTCTTCAGTCCTTGTCGGGCTCATGGCCGTGAATGGCGGCGATCGCGGACGGGTCGGTGTAGTCGCGCCAGCGGATGAGCTTGCCGTCGTCGTCCAGCTCGAAGACGCCCGCGATGGAGAAGGCGGCGATCTCGCGGCCGTCGGCGGCGACCAGACGGTCGATCCGCTCGGTGAGGACGATATTGCCGCTGGCGGCGATATGCAGGGTGTCGACCAGGATTTTCGCATAGCCCATGGCCGCCTCGAAACGGGCGCCCAGGGCGAGGGCCTCGTCGACGCCGGTGGTCTCGGACAGGCCCATGTTGGTCCACCGCGTGTCGGGTCGGAAAAGGGCGCGCAAGGCCTTCTCCAGCGGTTCGGGGCCCTCGGACCAGGCGTCAAGGAAGTCGCTGACGATGTCGACAGGCGAGCGGCTCATGGGGCGGTCATCCTTTGATATCGGCCTGTGGAGCCGCCTTTTCGGCAGCCGTCCCGGGGGGAATGGGCTAGGCTCCTCGCTGCGAGCGACGATCCGCGCCCGACAAGGATTGAACCCCTATGAACCCTGCGATTTCCGCTATTCCCCTGACCCGCATCGATGGAAGCGCCGACAGCCTGGCGGACCACGCGGGCCAGGTCCTGTTGATCGTCAACGTCGCCTCGAAGTGCGGCCTGACGCCCCAGTACGAAGGCCTCGAGGCCCTCTATCGCGCCCATCAGCCGGCCGGCCTCGAGGTGCTGGCCTTTCCCGCCAACAACTTCAACGGCCAGGAGCCCGGCGCCGACGACGAGATCGCGAGCTTCTGCCGATCCAGCTACGACGTCACCTTCCCCCTCTATTCCAAGATCAGCGTGAAGGGCGACGACATCCATCCGCTGTACGCCGCGTTGACGGGCCTGGAGCCCGACGCGGTGGGAGACGGCCCGATGCGCGAACGCCTGGCGAGCTATGGCGTCCCCGCGGGCGGGGCCGGCGAAGTCGTATGGAATTTCGAGAAGTTCCTGATCGGCCGGGACGGCCAGGTCATCGCGCGGTTTGCGCCTGACGTCGACGCCGCCGATCCAAGGCTGGTCGCGGCGCTCGAAGACGCTCTGTCGACCGACTGACGCCTGGGCCGACGCAATAGCGGCTTGAGGGTCGCGGAGGCCGTCTTCTTCCTCCGCGATCTTCATCAACGCACCTGCGCTGTGATCTTGGCGTGAGGGCCGCTGACCTGGGCGGCCCAGGCGTCGGCGACGTCGGCGAAGTCATACTCGACGTGGTCGACCTCGATCGACAGGGCCTTCTGCATCGCCAGCAGCCTGCGCCAAATGGCTTCGCGGTCGGCGGGCGGCCGCTGTCCCGTGCCGATGCAGGTGAGGGTGCGGAACAGGAGGTCGCCGATGTTCAGTTCGACGACGCGCCCGGCGCCGGTGCCGATGGTGATCAGGCGCGCGCCCCATTTCGTCGCCTTGACGGCGGACAGGAAGGGCTGGCCGAACACGAGGTCCAGGACGACGTCGAACCCGTCTCCGCCGGAGGCGGTCTTCAGCTTTTCGACGTCGTCGCTCCCGCCCATGGCGACGGCGGCGTCGGCCAGGCCGCGCTCCATCAGCCTGTCGAGGCCGGCCTGGTTGCGCGCGGCGGCGACGACGCGGCCGGCGCCGAGGCTTCGGGCGAGCTGCAGGCCGATCTGGCCCAGAACGCCGGTGGCGCCGAGAATGAGCACGCTCTCGCCGGGCTGGATGTTCGCCGCTTCCAGCGGCACCAGGATGCCCGTGCCGGCGATGCCCATGGTGATGGCGGTGCGGTCGTCGACGTCGTCGGGAACGTCCCAGACCTCGGCGGCGGGAACGAGGGTCTTATCGCCCCAGGCGCCCCAGGGGGAGACGGATCGCTCCCCGAAATAGACCCGACGGCCGTCTTCGGCGCGGCCGACGCCTTCACCGCGGATCACGCAGGGATACTGGACGCCGAGGCGATAGGCGCCGAGGACGTCCCAGCCGCCCAGGCCTGCGGTGTCGACCGTGATCAGGACGGCGCCGTCCTGCGGTGCCGGCTCGGGAAAGTCCTGGAGGACGGGGGCGGCTCCGTCGCCCGATATGACGCCTGCGCGCATGGAAAGGCTCCTGGTTCGGCGGGGGAGGCGCGCGCCGGCGGGCGCCGAAGGATCGGCGCCGCCGGCTCGCGGTCGTCAGTTCAGAGGAAGATGGCGAGGTTGGGGAAACCCAGCACCGTCTGGTCGACGATGATCTCGCGGCGGGCCAGCTTGATGCCGTCGTCGTAGCGACGCAGCAGATCGTGGCGGACGCAGCTGAGGAACAGCAGGTTGGTTTCCTCGAAACGGCTGCGGCTGCAGAGCAGATAGCTCTTCACCTCGAACTCGTCGGGATCGTCGGTGGAGTCCACGAGGATGTTGGTCACCAGCCTGCGGGTGCGCGACGGGGGGTCTTCGGCCCAGGCGCTGCGGGTGTCGGTGATGCGGCCGACGCGGCCCCGGATCGAGGCGTAGGTCTCGTCGAAATGCATCACCGTGCGCACGATGGACTGTGCGTGCTGGTGCAGGGGGCGGGTCTGGCGCACCGGGCAGGTGTAGCGCAGGTCGACATCGAGCCGGGCCACCCATTCGGCCAGCCGGATCTCGTCCAGCAGCCAGGCCTCCTCGTAGAGGAACTCGGTGATCTCATTATAGGCGGGAGAGCCCACCGGCACGCGGTTGGGGCGGAAGGGGGCATCCGAGGCGACGCTGACGTCGGTGGGGATGACGGCGTTCATGGTCATGGTGTTGTGATCCTGATGATGGCGGCGATGATGATGATCAAGCGGGGGCGTTCATCAGTTCGCGATAGGCCAGCCACCAGTTCCACTGGGTGTCGTCCTTGGTGAAGCCCTCATAGACCAGGGCGGGGCCCGGCCAGTCGGGGCGGGGAGGGGTGGTACAGACGGCCTGGTACTTCATGGTGACGTTGCGCGCGGCGGCGCCCTTGGCGGTCTGGGTGATGTGCGGCCAGGTGTCGGAATCGTCCTGTTCCACCATGCCGGAGGTGCCCAGCATGCGCACCGCGAACTGCAGCGCCTTCTGCTTGTGTTCTTCGGGCGCGTCCTTTTCGGCCAGGATGTAGTTGCAGAACTCCAGCTCGTCCGGACCCTTGGGAATATAGGTGTGCAGCGAGGTCAGGCCGATGATCTCGCCGTCGGGTTGCGGCACGTAGATGAAGGCGATCAGGACGTTGGGGAACATGCCTCCGACCTGGGGCGGGCTGTCGACCAGAAGGCCCAGCTGTTCCGGCGACAGGTTCCTGATCAGCTCCGGCAGCATCTCCTTGGTGATGCCGGGCGGCGGCACGATGGCCAGCTTTTCCTCCAACGTCAGATTGCCGTCGCGGAAGCCCGCCGCCTGCTTGAACTTGTTGGCCACGGGCATGCAACGCAGGGAGTGGCCCTGCAGCGAACTGACTTCCGTGCCGTACATGGAGGTGGTCAGGTCGCCGTCGCCGAACTTGGCGAACTCGCCGAGCCAGCGGTGCAGGGTCAGGGTGTGGAAGCCGTCGGAGGCGGATTGCTCGCAGGCCGTCTTCCAGTTGGCCTTGATCGTGAACCGTTGCGGCGGGCCGAGGGCCTCCAGGCCCTTGTCCGTCCGGCAGAACAGCATGTCGTAATACCACTTCATCTCGCCGAGGAATTCGTCGAACGAAGGGCCTTCCAGGTTCCAGGTGGCGAAGATCAGGCCGCCGTAAAGATGGCTCCGCGCCTGGGTCAGGCCGAGCTTCTCCTTGGGCAGGATGTCGCCGTGCATCTTCTCGCCGGCCACGGGGGCGCCGATGAAGTCGCCGTCATTCTTGAAGGCCCAGCCGTGGTAGATACAGGTGTGGACCTTGGCGTTGCCGGCGTCGGCCGTGCAGACGCGCATGCCGCGGTGGGGGCAGACGTTCAGCATCACCCGGATCGAGCCGTCCTTCTGGCGCGTGATCAGAACCGGGTCCGAGCCCATCAGGCGGGTGATGAAGTCGCCGGGATTGGGAATCTCGCTTTCGTGGCCCAGCAGCAGCCAGGTCTTCCCGAACACCTTGCGCATCTCGATGTCGTAGAGCTCGGGGTCCGAGATCGCCCTGAGCTGAACCTCCCGCGTCTCGATGTTGATCAGGTCGTCGATGGTCGTCCCGTCCGAAAGGGTCGTCCGTGTCCGGTCCAGCATGTCTTTCCTCCTGGGCGCTGAGCGCCACATAATTTTGAACAGAGGTGGCATTTCTGTATAGAAAATGCAACTCATCGATTTGTTGAGGAACGACGGGCCG
>Ga0265296_1002884_pt1 | contig 16669 bp, 11 predicted proteins | sample MunlanPumphouse1_FD_189073 | JGI IMG/M metagenome (GOLD analysis project Ga0265296, IMG submission 189073) | Groundwater microbial communities from a municipal landfill in Southern Ontario, Canada - Pumphouse #1 | ecosystem: Environmental > Aquatic > Deep subsurface > Groundwater | place... | reverse complement strand
TTCAGAGAACGCCGTCTACCGTCCCGCTCGCTGCGCGAACGACGGCGACTCCCGCTCCTGGTGGGCCTCCGAGGCCGCCGCCTACCCTCAGTGGTGGCGGGTTGACCTCGGGGCCAGCTACGATCTCTCGAGCCTCAAGGTGGACTGGCCGAAGTCCAAGACCCGGTCCTATGCGTACACCGTCGAGGTGAGCCCTGACGGCTCCGCGTGGTCGACGTCCGTCGACCAGAGCGGACGCACGGTGCTCGGCGACACCGGCGACTCTCTGGGCGGCAGGGCCGGCCGCTACGTGCGCATCAGCGTGCTCGGCTACGGCGTCAGCGGCAAGGCCGCCTCCGACACCCCCAACAAGTCCAGCGCGGCCGTCGTGGAGCTCAAAGTGTTCGGCACGTCCTCGGAGGCACCCGCTCCGACCCCGACCCCGACTCCCACTCCCACTGCGACCGCTACTCTGACCCCGACTCCCACCGCGACCGCGACTCCGACCCCCACGCCAAGCCCGACAGCGACCGCCACGCCCACCCCTGCGCCGACGCCACCTGTCGTGGGTGCGTCGGTCAACGTCCCGGTCAACGCCACCAAGGCTCAGATCGATGCCAGTGTGGCGCAGGCGGTGACCAAGGGTCCGGGCACCTGGGTCGTCTTCCCGTCCGGGGTCTTCGAGTACGCAGGCACCTTCGTGGTGCCCGACGACATCAACATCCGCGGCCGCGGCATCTGGGATCAGGGCGCGGCCGATGGCGCTGGAGGCACGTGGCTGAGGAGCTCCAGCGGGATGAGCTGGGGCAGTCACTCGACGATCGAGTACCTGCTCGTAGGCAGGAACCAGGCCGGCTCCACCTGCCGGTTCCGGCCCATTCCCCGGGGCAGCTCCGCCGCGGGGGCATTCACGAACGCCAACGGCTCACAAGGCTGCACCTTCAACTTCGTGCGGTTCAAGGGAGGATCTGACAGCGGGGCGGACCTACTCACCACGGCCGACAACTACTCCCGTGGTTGGGCCATCTCCTCGGTCAAGAAGTGGGACCTCATCAACACCACCTGGAACGACTGCGAGTTCGAACGGCCACAGGTGACGAACGCCGTGGCAGGTACGACTCTGGGAACCATCGTGAACCTGTGGGTGGACGTTCGCCGAGGTGGCGGGAGGGTCGAGGGCCTGACGTTCCGCCGCTGCCACTTCGGCGTCAAGAACGGCTACAACACGGGCATCGACGGCTACGGCTCGGGACGTGTCCTCCTGTTCCAACCTGCTCCCACCGGGGACGACGGCCCGACGATCGGTGGGGGTTCCGTCGTGACGCCTGAGAACTGGAACGCATCCTTCGACTGGAGTCAGTTCGACCACGGTCTGCGGAACATCCTCTTCGAAGACTGCCTGTTCGAATACGCGCTCTGGTATCCCATGGACGTCTGCGACTTCGCGCGCCCGTACTCTCTCTGGCAAGCTATCGACGCTGGGTATCTTGACGGCGGCGCCGCCCAGGGTTGGGGCAACCCGCCCGGCGCGCACTGGGTCGACATCCCCAGCGCCGTGTGGACGGACAACTTCGACCTGACGCGCTCCTACTTCAAGGGCTCGTACCCCACCGGGCACTCAGTGGTGTTCGAAGTCGCGCGGAACGCCGACGTGGTGGACTCGTACATCGGGACCAACGGCTTCGGCAACCACCCCGGCAAGTACGGCTGTACGCAATCCGGCGCATTCTCCAACACCAAGCGTTCGCGCACCGCCTTGTTCCCGACGGATTGGAGCGGCGCGCAGATCAGCTACACGCCTTCCCCGTTCGATCCATGAGGGCGCGCCGCTCGGCTGTCTCCACCCGATCTGGCGAGCCCGGCCGCCGGCCCCGTCAGGGGCACAGCGGCCGGGCTCGCGCGGCCCCTCGCAGCCCTACCCGGCGCCGGCGACCGACGCTCCCCGTCGCGTAGCCTGCAGGTCACCGGCCGTAGCCTCATCCGTATACGGCTTTGCAGTACGAAGTGCGGGTGTGATTGGGTCTGCACTCGATGCTGAGTCGACTCCTCATCGGTTGCGTCATCACCGTCGTGGCCCTGCTCACGCAGGCGCCACTTCCACCCTTCGCCGACGATCTCGTGGCCGCGGCCACGACGTCTTCGATCGTCGTCAACGTCCATCGCTTCGGGGCGACTGGCGACGGCATCCACGACGACTCTCGAGCCGTTCAACGCAGCATCGCCGCCGCGGCCAAGGTCCCGGGGAGTACCGTCTACTTCCCACGCGGCGTCTACCTCTGCACGTCGACCACGCGCCTCCCAGATCGCGTGAACCTGCGCGGCGAAGGCATGGGGTCTTCTTGGCTCCGGGGTCGCCTCGAATTCGGCTCATTCAACCGCATCAGCGGTCTCAAGATCGGCGACGCCGGCACCTGCGCCGTCACCAACCGGCCCGGGGCACACGGGACCAGGTTCTCCCGCTGCCGCCTCCACGGCGGCGGCTCCACAGAGGGTGCGGCAGGCTCGGTTCTGTACCTGGGGGGCAGCCAGGGCAACGTGCGCAACGTCACGTTCGCACGCTGTGCCATCGAGCGCACCGCGTACGCACCGCCGGCCGGCGTCGACGCCTTCGCGGCCAACGTCGGCAACACGATCACGATCCACGAGTTCACGCATCTGCCCGGGGACGGCCATGTCGAGGGCATCACGTTCCGAGACTGCCGCCTCGGCGCCTTCAACGGGCGCGCCCGCGGAGCCCTGCGCATGATGATGGAGGCATTCTGCTGGGACGGCCGCACCGGGCTCGTGTACCACGGCTGGAAGAACCTCACGTTCGACGGTTGCACCATCGAAGCCAGCGATACCACGGGTCTCGACTTCGCCGACCGGCCGCTCACCTCAGACCCGACCCGCCACGCCTCCTCTGGCGTGCTGATCACCGGCTGCACGTTCCGCGGCGCGCGCAGGCACGAGACGTACGGCCACGGCGGCCTGCCCATCGTCTATGAGTGCCCCACGGGCATCGTCGTGCGTGACAACACCTTCTACGCTTCGCCGCAGGAGGCCATCGGCGGAAGCTGGGTCGGCACGAGCACGACGGCTCCGGCGCTCCTCATACAGGGCAACACCTTCGACATGACGAGGAGCCCTGTCGGCCTCGAACACGAGTCCGGCCAACCCTGCCTCAGCCTCGTCGGATACGGCAGCCGGGTGCTGGGCAACACCTTCCGCTACAACACCGGCTGGGGCGTGCTCATCAAGTCAGGCGGTGGCAGCCTCGCCACGGTCGGCAACGTCGTGCGCGGCAACACCTTCCTGGACAGCCGTACCTCCGATGGCGAACCGACGATCAAACTCGCGGACGATCTCGGGCGCGGCTGCCACGACAACCGCATCGTCGGCAACACGATCCGCAACCGTGGTGCCGGGCGACGTGGCGTCATCTATCAGAGCAGCGGCACGGGGACCAACTACGCCACCGACAACAGCATCGACTGCGGCGCTTCGCTGCCGTTCGTCGTGGTCTCGGGGCAGATCGTCCGTTCCGGAAACCGCATCTTCTGACCCTCTCCCTCCACGCCCCGCTGGCCGGCGGGGCGTGGACCGCGCGCTTCGGCTCTCGGCGCCCGTCGGATGTAGACGATCCAGTGCGGATAGAACGGCAGAACAGTGGCTTTGACGTAGGTCGACTGCAGGTAGGAGAAGACCTGGCTCCAAGCGCTGCGGAATGCGGGAGGTCCTCCCGGCCAGCTGCCTGCAGGTGAATCGACTGGAGGGGTGTCCCCGCTGCCATGCCCAAGCCCGTACGTAGGAGAGGTGTCCACGATCATGACGGGGGGGTGTGCTTGAAGGTCATCGAGGAATGACCTGACGAGCTCGTCATGGTACCCACCAGTGGTCGGATAGAGAAGCATCTGCGCGGGGAACCGAGAGGGGGAGCGCCGCTGGGCCAGAAAGTTCACGTTCGCGGAGTACCCACCCCATACGAGCACCAGGTCGTCGCTTCGCGTGTGTGCAACGATGTAGTCCGCAACTGCGTAGTGGTTGCGGGGTGGCGCCGACCAGTATTTCGGATGCACTACCAGACCACCGAGGTTGCGAGCGTGTTCCACCAGAGGGGCTAGCGTACCCAGAAGCGCCAGGAGCACGAGGCTCACGGTAACGGCGCGCGCAACGGTCCTCCCGCTGCCCGTCAGCCGTGGCCAACCTCCCTGTCTCGCGTGGAGCGCCAGCGCGACCACCAGCACCATCGGCGCAGTCCAGGTGATGTAGAACTCCTCATGATGCCTCCCGGACACCGAGGACAGGAGCACTTCGAGAGGCCACCAGACGACCGCGAGATACGCGAAACGATCTGGGTCCCCGTTGCGCCAGCGCAAGAGTGCCAGGCGGCAGGTGAGAAACCACAGGATCAATACGGCGCCCGTGGTGAGGTAGCCAAGGAGCCCCGCCCCGAAGGACACGCTCGAGAGCCGCGATGACCAGCTGCTCGCCCCTGTATAGCCGAGGTTGAACAGGAGGTACTGATCGACGAAGTCGCGAAGGGCTCCGACTGACGCCAGGTAGGTGAGGAAGACGGCCGACCCGAGAAGCCCGCCGGCCGCGAGGGCGGCAAGTCGCTTGACGCAAGATTTGGCGGCGCGACTCGTCAAGGCGAAGACCAGCTCAACGACGACCAGTGCTCCCCACAGGCCGACCTCGGTGGGTTTGAGGAAGACGGCGAGCGCTCCCAGGACGCCGATGAAGAAATACGCCCGCACACGCGGCTCGGCGGGGTGCTTCGCCATGAGTACGTAGAGGGCGGCCCACTGCACGGGCAGGAGATATTCCTCCTCCAGGTTCCCGAAGACAACTCGGTCGACGAGCATGACGAAGAAGAGCATCCCGACCGCCGCCGCGGGCGTATCCAGCCTGCGCCTCAAGGTGAAGAATCCGAGAACAGTGGCGACGGCGAAGGCGGAGTACTCCATCGCGTACACTCCCCAGAACGACCCATGTGCGACGGCCAAGCCAAAGGCGTTCAGGAGGTAGAGGAGCGGGCCCTTGTTGTCGAACACGTCCCGGTAGGGTGCTGCGCCGTCGAGCAGCTGCTGGCCTACGTAGAGGTAGATGCCCTGATTGGTCTGCGGCCAGAAGACGTGCCCGAGGGGCGGGAATTTGGCCAGCCAGACCGCTCCAAGAAGGGCCACGAGGGCAACCGGGATACCCCATGCTAAGGCGCCGTGTCCGACCTCCACGAGCGCTGGCGCGGATTCTCTGCCCTCCAGGATCCTCACGGCCCCCCTACCGGCTTGACGCGTAGTCCCCTTGACGTCGGCGGCCCCCGGTCCTCTCCATATGCGTCCGGGGCGAGTCTATGACATTCTGGTGAAATCGGAGAGAGAGCGACCGGGTGGTGGGATGATCGCACTGCCACAGTCAGGGTGAGTCAGCGGCCCTCGCCGTAGTGCAGCGCTGCAGAGCATGGGCTCCCTGAATCGCATGATCGGGCGTCTCTGCCGGACACTGGCGGTCGCCGCCAGGGCGTCCGCAAGCACCAGAGCCGACATCATGGGTGTCCTCGTCGCTGCCGGTTTCCAGCCGAGATCACGCGTAGTCTTCCGCGCCGTAGCCCCCTACCTCACCGTTCACCTTCTGCTGTGCGCTGTGGACGCCTGTAGGCCGAGCGGTTTGCTCATCACGAGGCTGATGGACCGAGTGCGCATCGTGCCGACCGCTTGATCAGTCTGGCTCGGCCCGGTAGTGACCGAGTCAACAGCGCGCTGCGACACGGGAGCTACCAGCCCTGCGCGTCACACCGCGGGCGGTTGTCAGGCTTGACAAGCGCTGTCGATGGCCCGAAGCGGGCGGCCCGGCTACAATCGCAGGCGTCGGGCATGACCGGGGCGGTCCCGCAGGCGACTGTCCAGCGAGCCCGCTGAACGCGGAAAGGGCTGTAGCGCATGTCGGAACCAGTACGGGTGGGCATCATCGGCCTCGGCAAGCAGGGCGGGATCCGCGCCGGGACCGTCCGCGAGCACCGCGACGCCGTGCTCGTCACGGGCACCGACCCCGAACCGCCGGCGACCGGGTTCGAGGACTTGCGGCTCCTGCCCGACTACGGCGCCGTGCTCGCCTCCGGCGTCGACGCCGTCTTCGTCTGCGTTCCCAACCGTTTCATCCCCGAGGTGGTGTGCGCGGCCCTCGACGCCGGCAAGCACGTCTTCTGCGAGAAGCCGCCGGGCCGTACCGTGGCCGACGTCGAGCGCATCATCGCGGCCGAGCGGCGCAACCCCGGCCCGGTGCTCAAGTTCGGCTTCAACCACCGCTACCACTTCGGGATCATGGAGGCCAAGAAGATCGTCGAGAGCGGCAAGTACGGCCGCGTCCTCTGGCTGCGCGGCGTGTACGGCAAGGCGGAGTACTCCGCCTACCCCACGGCCTGGCGCTGCGACCCCGCCCTGGCCGGGGGCGGTATCCTCCTCGACCAGGGCATCCACATGCTCGATCTCTTCCGTCACTTCTGCGGCGAGTTCAGCGAGGTCAAGAGCATGCTCAGGACGCCGGCTTCCGATTCGCCGCTCGAGGACAACGCCTTCGCGCTCCTGCGCACCGACGACGGCCGCGTGGCGATGATCCACAGCTCGTCCACGCAGTGGAAGCACCGCTTCACCCTGGAGATCTACCTCGAGGACGGCTACGTCATCGTCGATGGGCAGCCGTCGACCAGCCGCAGCTTCCGCGACGAGTGGCTTATCGAGAGCCGCCGAGGACTGGGGTTCGCGGTCGGCAACCCGCCGGAGCAGGCGACGTTCTGCAACACCGATCCTTCGTGGGAGCTCGAGCTGACCGAGTTCGTCGACTGCATCCGCAACGGTCGACCTGTGCGGAACGGCACGTCCACAGACGCCCTCGAGACGATGCGCCTGGTGCACCGCATCTACGAGGACGACGCCCCCTTCGCGGCTCGCCGCTCCGTCCTGATGCCCGGGGGGTGAGGCGCACCGTGCCCAGTGCGGACGGCACGCCCGTCGCCGTGGCCTCGCGCTCCTTCTCGCGCCACCCGCTGTTGCGGGCCGAGCTGCAAGAGCGCTACTCGGACGTACGATTCAACGACGAGGGCATGGCGCTGGACCGGGACGGGTTCATCGGGTTCGCGCGCGGGCGCCGCAAGGTGATCACCGCCCTGGAGCGCATCGACGAGGCGACCCTGGACGCCCTCCCCGAGCTCGAGGTGGTCAGCAAGTACGGCGTCGGGACCGACATGCTCGACCTCGCGGCCATGGCCCGGCGCGGCGTCCGCCTCGGCTGGACGCCGGGCGTCAACCGGCGCTCGGTGAGCGAGCTCGCGGTGGCTTTCATGATCGCCCTGCTGCGGCAGGTGCCGCTGGCCAGCGCGGAGCTGCGCCAAGGCACCTGGAAGAACCGCCAGGGCCGGCAGCTCAGCGAGCGCACCGTCGGGATCGTCGGCTGCGGCAACATCGGCAAGGACCTGGCGGTGCTCCTGCGCGCCTTCGGCTGCACCGTGCTGGCCAACGACATCCTCGACTTCCCCGAGTTCTACGCGGCGCACCAGATCGAGCCCGTCGGGCTCGAGGAGCTGCTGCGCCGCGCCGACATCATCACCCTCCACGTGCCCCACGATGACAGCACGCACGGCATCCTCTCAGCCGAGCGCCTGGCGCTGCTGCAGCCCGGGGCCGTGCTCGTCAACACCGCCCGTGGCGGCCTGGTGGACGAGGCGGCCGTCAAGGCGATGCTCATCGACGGCCGCCTCGCCGGCGCCGCCTTCGACGTCTTCGCCACCGAGCCGCCGGACGACCCGGTTCTGCTGCGCCTGCCCAACTTCCTCGGCACGCCGCACATCGGCGGCAGCTCCGAGGAGGCCGTGCTGGCCATGGGCCGGGCCGCCATCAGAGGGCTCGACGACAACAGCCTGCCCAGCGCCGACAGACGGAGTGAGCCATGAGGAAGAACACGCTGAAGGAGATCTGGGGGCGCGGCGAGGCGGTGCTGAACGGCTGGTGCTCCATCCCCAGCTCGTTCTCGGCCGAGATCATGGCCCACCAAGGCTTCGACTCGATCACGATCGACATGCAACACGGGCTGGTGGACTACCAGGTCGCGGTCACCATGCTCCAGGCCATCTCGACCACCGACGTGATCCCGCTCACCCGCGTGCCGTGGAGCGACCCCGCCCGGCTGATGAAGATCCTCGACGCCGGCTCCTACGGCGTGATCTGCCCCATGATCAACACGCCGGAAGATGCGGAAGCTCTGGTGCGCGCCTGCAAGTACCCGCCGTGGGGCTACCGCAGCTTCGGCCCGATCCGCGCCAAGTACTACGGCGGCGGGAGCACGCACGGCGGCGGCGACTACCACGAGTTCGCCGACGAGGAGACCCTGGTGATCCCGCAGATCGAGACGCGTGAGGCGATCAGGAACCTCGACCGGATCCTCGATGTCCGCGGCATCGGCGCGATCTACATCGGCCCGTCGGACCTCTCGATGGCACTCGGCAAGGAGCCGCGCAAGGGCCAGAGCGACCCCGAGGTGATCGCCACCATCGAGACGATCCTCGCGGCGGCCAAAGCCCACGGCATCCCCGCGGGGATCCACACCAACTCCGCGGAGGTGGCGGTCGCCATGATCGAGCGCGGCTTCCAGCTCACCTCTCTGCAGAGCGACGACCGCTTCCTCATGGCGCGCGCCAAGCAGGAGGTCGAGGCGGTCCGGGGCGGCCTGGCGCAGCCGGGCTGATCGGAGGTTCACGATGGCCTTTCCCGATGAGAGCTACGCCGACGCCGGTGACTTTGCGGACGCCTACTTCGCGCTGGCGACCGCGGCCGCTGCTTCGGTCGACCGGGCGCGCCTGCGGGATGCCGCCGCCATCCTGACCAAGGTGCATACGGATGGCGGCATGGTGTACTCCTGCGGCAACGGCGGCTCCGCCGCCATCGCCAACCACCTCGTCTGCGATCACTGCAAGGCGGTCCAGAGCGACACCGGGCTCCACCCGCGCATCTACTCGCTGAGCGCGACCATCGAGATCATGACGGCAGTCAGCAACGACCTTTCCTACGACGAGGTGTTCGTCTACCAGCTGCGCTCGCTGGCCAGGCCCGGCGACGCCCTGGTCGCGATCAGCTCCTCGGGGGATTCAGAGAACATCGTCCGCGCCGTCTCGTGGGCAAAGGACTTCGGTATCCCGGTGATCGCCATGACCGGCTTCTCCGGCGGGCGCGCGGCCGCGCTGGCAGACGTCGACCTGCACGTCGAGAGCGGCAACTACGGCGTCGTCGAGGACGTCCACCAGTCGCTCATGCACATCCTCGCCCAGTACATCCGCCAGGCGCACATGGACGACGACACGATCAAGCAGCGCCGCTTCTAGCGCCGCCGGGCATGCAGTTCGTCTCGCAGGCATTCGTCGTCTTCCTGCCGCTCGCGTTTGTGGCCTACTGGGTGGCGGGGCGCCTGGGTGGCGGCGCCACAGCGCAGAATGTGGTGCTCATCGCGGCGAGCTACGCCTTCTATGCGTACTGGGACGTGCGCTTGCTGTGGCTGCTGGCCGCCATCTCGGTCATCGGGTTCGTGTCGGGCCTCCTGCTTGAACGTGATTCCGGCCCCGCGACCCGCAAGGCCGTCCTCGTGACGACCCTGCTGCTGTCGCTCGGGATCCTCGGCTTCTTCAAGTACTTCGGCTTCTTCCTCGACTCGCTGACCTCGGCCCTGCAGGGGGTCGGGTTCTCCACCCCGAGCTACGCACTGAACATCCTCTTGCCGCTCGGCCTGAGCTTCTACACCTTCCAGATGCTCACGTACCCCCTGGACGTCTACCGGCGGCAGGCACACGCCACCCGCGACGCGATCGCCTTCCTCGCCTTCGCGAGCTTCTTCGCCCAGCTCACCGCCGGCCCGATCGGCAGGGCGAGGGAGCTGCTGCCGCAGTACCAGGCGCGGCGGCTGTTCGACGACGCCCGCGCCCGGGACGGCCTGCGCCAGGTGCTCTGGGGGCTCGTCAAGAAGGTGCTCGTCGCCGACAACCTGGCGCCCCTCGTGGATCACGCCTACGGCGGCTACCAGTCCATGCACAGCCTCGATCTCCTGGTGATCGCGGTCTTCTTCGCGGTGCAGCTCTACGCCGACTTCTCCGGCTATTCGGACATGGCCATCGGCCTGGGCAAGCTCTTCGGCCTTCGATTGCCGACCAACTTCGCCTATCCGTACTTCTCCCGCAGCACAGCCGAGTTCTGGCGGCGCTGGCACATGTCGTTCTCCTTCTGGATCCGCGACTACGTCTACATCCCACTCGGGGGCAGCCGCGTACGCACCCCGCGCCGCGTCTTCAACGTGCTCGTCAGCTTCCTCTGCGTGGGCATCTGGCACGGCGCCGACTGGACGTTCGTCGTCTGGGGCCTGCTGAACGGCCTGTACCAGATCCCCGGCATCCTCCTCGGCCGCACGACGCCGCGGGACACCATCGCTCACGGGCGCCTCATCCCGAGCCTGCGTGAGGCGGGGGCCATGCTGGGGACGTTCCTGCTGGCGGTGCTCGCGTGGGTCTTCTTCCGGGCCGACTCCCTGGCGCAAGCGGCCGGCGTCCTCGGGCGGTTCTTCACCAGCCCCGGCGGCGGACTGGAGACGGACTACGTGCCGTACCTCGCGCTCTGCGCAGCGCTCCTTGTCGGTGAATGGCTACAGCGCGAGCAGCCCTATACCTTGCGTCAGCTCCGTCGCCTGCCGGTCCCGGTGCGCTGGGCGAGCTACTGCGCGCTCCTGCTCACGCTCCTCGTCCTCGGGGCCCACGGCGCCTCTCCTTTCGTCTACGTGCAGTTCTGATGGTGAAGTTCGCGCTCAGACTCGGAGTCTTCCTCTTCGTCCTCGCCGTTGTGGCGGAGGTGTTCTTCCGCACGATCATTCCGGCCACGTCGCTGCCAGGCAGCTACATGGACCCGCGCGACGAGATCTTCCGCTTCGACTCGACGTGGGTGACGTCGGGCACGAACACCCATGGGCGCTTCGGTCTGCGCCCAGCGGCCTGGAGGGTCAACAGCGCCGGCTGGAACAGCCAGTTCGACTACACCTCTTCGCAAGAAAAGGAGCGGCCCCGCATCGCCCTGCTCGGCGACTCCTTCATCGAAGGGTTTCCCACGGACGTCGACACGCATGTCGACGCCTACTTGCACGAGCTCGCCGGCGGGCAGGCGGATGTCTACGCCTTCGGTCGCTCGGGGTGGTACCTCGCCCAGTATGTCGCTCTGGCGCGCTACGCCGAGCAGCGCTTCGCGCCCGACATCTACGTCATCTTCCTCAACTACCAGGACATCCAGGACAGCCTGCGCGAGAACGGCGTGAAGACGCCGTACGCGTATCAGATCACGCAAGACGGTGCCGGCTTCCGTGAGCTGGAGCCCCCGGTGCGCTTCGTCTTCACCCCGAGGAGCAAGCTCCTGCGGCGCAGTGCGATCGTCCGCTACGTGCGCGGCAATCTGCGCCTCACCTGGGGGCGCACCGAGGCCGTCGTCGAGGACGCAAACCTGCGTCCGGGCGGCGGTGCCGCGGAAGCCCAGGAGGCATCCCCGCTGCTGCAGCCAGCGGCGGACCACATGATCGAACGCCTTGTCACTGAGCACCCCGGGCGCGATTTCCTCTTCGTGGTCGACGGCGACCGCGACGCCATCTACGCCGGAGACGCCGTAGACCCGCCACGCCCGGAGCTCGACGTCCTGCGCCGGGCGGTGCAGGGACACGCGAACGTGCGGATCCTCGACCTGCAACCCGTCTACCGGGCTGTCTACGCGAGGGACCGCCGCCGCTTCGACGGCGCCGACGGCAATCACTGGGATGCATACGGCAACCGCGTGGTGGCCGAAGCCGTCTTCATCGCCTTGACCGCCGACCAGCAGCTCCCACCACGTCAGGACTGACGCAGTTGGACGCACTCATCAGAGGGAGGGGACTTGGCCGGCTTCATCATCGTCTGCTCCCGCGATAAGGCCGCGGCGCCGCCTCGCGGCGACGACCTGCGCCGCTGCGCGCTCCGCCTGAGCCCCGACATCATCACGCCGAACCCACCGGACGTGTACGAGGAGCGCGGCCTCGCGCGCGCCGTCGTGAACCCCGTGCCCGGCGTGCGCACCGACGCCCGTGGCATCTGCCTCGGGGCCCTCTTCGGAGAGGCGGACTGGGCACGGCTGGGCAGCCCGCCACCCGACGGCACCTACGCCATCGCGCGTCATGACGACGAGGCCGTCGAACTGGTCACGGACGTCTTCGCCTCGCGCACCATCTGGTACCTCCACACCGCAGACGCCTTCCTCGCCTCCACGTCCCAGCGCGCGCTGGTCGCCCTGACCGGCAGCTACGAACCCGACCCGGAGGCGGTGACCTGGCTCCTGGCGGCGGGCAACCTCGGCCCCGACCGCGGCTGGGACGCGCGCCTGCGGCGCGTGCCCAGCCGCACCCGGCTCCGGCTCGACCGGCGGACCTGGGCACTCAGCAGCACAGACGAGGAGCTGCGCTACGAGGCGCGCCCCTTGCCGGAGGACCAGCACCTGCTGCGGCTCTGGGAGGCGATCTTCTCGGTGTGCGCCTCGCTCGACACCGAGCACGTGCCGACGGCGCTCACGCTCTCCGGCGGGTGCGACAGCCGCTCGGTCCTCGTCGCGCTGGCCGATGCCGGCAAGGCGGTCCGCTGCGTGACCTGGGGGCTGGCGGCGTCGCCCGCCGACCCCAGGAACGACGCCGCCATCGCCCGCCGGCTCGCCGGCCGCTTCGGGATGCCGCACGAGTATCACGAGCTGGATTTCGGGGAGGTCCCCGCCCGCGAGCTGTTCACGCGCTTCCTGCGGGCGGGCGAAGGCCGGATCGAGGACTTCAGCGGCTACACCGACGGATCCCGCGCCTGGCAGCGCCTGTTCGACGCCGGCACGGCGGCCATCCTGCGCGGCGACTGCCCCGGTTGGGGGAGCCCCTACGCGCCGATCAGCGAGGCAGTCGCGCGCAGCATCAACATGCACTGCACGCTCGTGTCGGACTACCCGGACGGCGAGCTCATCCACCGCCTCGGCCTTGCGCCCCAGCGCCGGCCGGACGAGCTCTACCAACGTGCCGGCGAGGCGCTCGACGACTACCGCGACCGCCTCTACAACGATTTCGAGCTGCCGACCTGCATGGCGGCGATGAACGACGTCAAGAGCGCCTACCTCGAGGTCGTCAATCCGCTCTACGGCCGCGCGGTCGTCCGGGCCACGACGGAGCTGCCGGCGAGCCTGCGGCACTGCCGGGCGGGCTTCGAGCGCCTGGTGGCGGCGCTCGTACCCGACATCCCCTTCTCGGTGAATCAGGCCGATGAACCGGCGACGCGCTTCCTGCGCCGGCCCGAGATGCGCGAGGAGCTGCTCGGCGAGCTCTCGTCGCAGGCGGCCAGGGCGCTGCTCTCCGAGGCCGCCTGCGCCGCGCTCACCGAGGAGCTCGAGCGGCCGCTCGGCGGGGCCAGGACGGATCTCCGCCGCTGGGCGAGAGCCCTCGTGCCCCGGCGGCTCGTGCGGGCCCTCCGCCCCGAGCCGCGCCCGCATCTGGACGCGGAGCGCCTCGCGTACCGCGCCTACCTGGCTTCGCGGATGGACACGATCCTGCGTGCGGACACCGGCGCGCTGCGTCAGCGCGACGGCTCGACGCCCAGCGTCTCCTCGCAGTAGGCCTCGTAGGACGGCTCGACGACGAGGGGCGCCGGGCGGACGTAGGCCCCCGCCGGCGATGGCGGTACTCGAACAGCGCCCAGAGGCCTTGCTGAGTGAGCACCGCCATCGCCGGCGTGTACCCGTCGTCGACAGAGCGCTGCACATCGAGCCTGAAGTCCGCGAGCCAGCCCATCCCCCACTCCCCCCGTCCACACCTGGCGGCGTCACCAGTTGACCACAGGGAACAGCGAAGGCAAACCCCGGTCCGGAATCGTCCCCGCGCAGGGAAGCCGAATCGTAGTCTGGGCGGGAGACACCGGGGACGCGTGGTCCAAGCCTCACGGGGAGCTCGGATCTTCTGCCGTGGTGTACGCTGGCGCCAGCGGGCCAACGGAGGGCGACCATGACGCAGGGCGACATCCGGATCACTCCGGGGCAGGAGCACGGCCTGGCGTGCCTCGGCGTCGAGCACGACGACCTCGCCGCGCGCGGCGAGGAGGCCCGCACACACGTGACCGTGGCCGGCGACCTGTGCTGGACCCCGCGCCCGGGCGTGCCGGAGCCCGCGGAGCTCGACGAATGCCCCTGGGCACCCTTCGCCGCCCTCCTCTCGGCTCAGGAGCTCAGCATCGCCAACCTCGAGGCGGCGCTCACGCCCCTCGACCAGCCGATCGCCAAGTCCGGGCCGCGGGTGCGCAGCGCCCCCTCCCTGGCCGGCGTCGTCCGCCGGGGAGGCTTCGGCGCGGTGAGCCTCGCCAACAACCACGTCGGCGATTTCGGGGAGCGCGGCGTCGTCGACACCCTTGAGGCCTGCCGCGCGGCCGGGCTCCTGACCGTCGGGGCCGGAGCTGATGTCCAGGCGGCGGAGGCGCCCCTGGTCGTCGAGCGAGGCGGGGTGCGCCTCGCCTTCGTCGCGGCCACGGAGGGCAACCTCGGCGCGGCCGGGTCCGGCCGCGCCGGCACCGCCGCGCTCCGTAACGGCAGAGCCCAGACGGCCGTCGCGCGGCTGAGCGCCGCCGGCGCCGCGACCGTCGTGCTCCTGCACGCCGGCAACGAGTACTACCCCCTCCCGAGCCCGTATCTCGTCGACCTCGCGCACTCCTTCGTGGAGGCCGGCGCGAGCGCCGTGGTCATCCACCACCAGCACATGCCGGGGGGCGTGCAGGTCCACCGCGGCGTACCTGTCGTGTACGGCACCGGCAACTTCCTCTTCCCGATGTACTATCCGTACGTCCACCCGGGGTGGCACCAGGGCTACCTCGTCCGGCTCGGGTTCTCAGGGACGAGGGTCAGCGAGCTCACCCTCTTCCCGTACCACCAGTCGCGGGGGCAGCGGCGCGTCGAAGCCATGCCGCCGGATGAGGCCGAGGAGCTGGCCGCACGGCTTCGGGAGCGCTCGGCCGCCCTCGCGGACGCGAGCACGCTGGAGAGGGAGTGGGAGCGCTTCTGTGGCGAGCAGCGCCCACGCCTGCTGGCCGCGCTGCTCGGCATGACCAGGCTCGAGCGCCGCCTCGTGCGGCTCCTGGGCATCTGGCCGCGGTGGCGGATGCGGCCGGACCGCGTCGCGGCGCTGCTCACGCTGCTCGCCACCGAGTCGTACAGCCAGGCGGCGATGACGACCCTGAAAGAGGAGCTCCGCAGGACCGGCGTTTCGTCGCGCGGAGTGTAGACCGGCAGGCGCGGCGACGCGCCGGCGATCGGCAGGAGGAGGAGCAATGCGGGGAGCTGGGCTCGTCTCGTGGGTCACCAGGTATCGCGGCAGGAGGTCGCCGGGGCTGGAGGCTATCCGCGACCCCTCCGTCCAGGCGCGGCTGGCGGCCACCACGCCGGTCGTGGTCGCCCCGGCCTTCAACGCTACCGGGCTCGGCATCGTCCGCGACCTCGGGCGTGACGGCGTGCCGGTGATCGCGGTCGACCACGACCCGAGCTCGATCGGGCTCACCTCGAGGTATGCCGTCCCCGCCGTGAGCCGCGACCCCCGCTACGACGAGGAAGGGCTCCTCCAGGACCTCGAACGCATCGGAGCGGCGCTCCCCCGGCGCGCCGTCCTCTTCCCCGCCTTCGACGACCACGTCTGGGCCTTCTCCCGCCACGCCGAACGCCTGGAGGAGTACTTCATCCTGCCGTTCGCACGCTGGAAGGTCATGGCGCGCCTCGCCGACAAGGAGACGCAGCTGCAGGCCGCCTGGGCCGCCGGCGTGGACACGCCCCGGACCGCCTTCGTGCATGGCCCGGAGGACCTCGAGCACGCCGTCCGCGAGGTCCCCTTCCCCGCCCTGTTCAAGCCGCTGCGCCACCAGGAGATGCGGCGCCGCTTCGGCGTCAAGGTCGTCGTGGCCGAGACGGCCGCCGACGCGGCCGCGGCCTACGCCAAGGCCAGCGTCTGCGGCGGCCTCATGCTGCAGGAGGTCGTGCCCGGCGCCGACGAGGACTTCTACACCTACGGCGCCTACCAGGACGCGGCCTCGAGGCCGCTCGGGCAGTTCATCTCGCGCAAGGTGCGCCAGCACCCACCCCTGTACGGCGAATCGCGGATCGCCGAGAGCCTCTGGGTCGAAGACGTCGCCGAGGCGAGCCTGCGGCTGCTCAACGAGCTGTCGTACCACGGCGTCTCGGGCACCGAGTTCAAGCGCGACCCGCGCGACGGCCGGCTCAAGCTCATGGAGGTCAACGCGCGCCATTGGCTGCACCACCCGCTGGCCACGGCCGCGGGGGTCAACCTGTCGGCCGTCGCCTACGCGGACGCGATCGGCAAGCCCTTCACGGCTCCGGCCCCCGTGGACGGCGTGCGCTGGCTCGACTTCTCGCGGGAGGCCCGTGACAGCCTGCGTGAGCTGCTGCGCGGCGAGCTGCAGGTGGGCACCTGGCTGCGCTCCTTCCACGACATCAAGACTGACGCCGTCTACGCGCTCGACGACCCGGCCCCCGCGCTGCGCGAGCTGGCCAGCGGCACGCGCAAGCAAGTGCGGCGCGAGCTCGACCGGCTCGCGCGCCGCAGGCAGCGGTGACGGCGCCCGCGCGGCGGCGCCAGGTGAGCCCGGCCGGCT
>Ga0265296_1002883_pt1 | contig 16669 bp, 10 predicted proteins | sample MunlanPumphouse1_FD_189073 | JGI IMG/M metagenome (GOLD analysis project Ga0265296, IMG submission 189073) | Groundwater microbial communities from a municipal landfill in Southern Ontario, Canada - Pumphouse #1 | ecosystem: Environmental > Aquatic > Deep subsurface > Groundwater | place... | reverse complement strand
GCCCCTGGGTCGAACTTCTGAGCGTCGTGGCGTAGCCGAACATAGTGGCTAAAGGTACCTGGCCGTGAATGATCTGGGTGGAACCCCGGCTCTCCATGCCGGTCACCCGGCCCCGCCGGGCGTTCAGTTCACCCATCACTTCACCCACAAAGTCTTCCGGGGCCACCACTTCCAGGTCCATGATGGGCTCCAAGAGCACCGGTTTGGCCCGCTTTGCGGCCTCTTTGAACCCCATGGACCCGGCAATCAAGAAGGACCGTTCCGAGGAGTCCACTTCGTGGTAGGAGCCGTAGATCAGGTCGATCTCCAAATCCACCATGGGGTAGCCCAAAATCCCGGTGGCCGCAGCTTCTTTGACGCCGCGCTCCACCGCGGGGATGTATTCCTTGGGGATCACGCCGCCCACAATCTTGTTGGCGAAGACCACACCCTCGCCCGCCGGCAGGGGCTTTACAATCAAAACCACGTGACCGTACTGGCCCCGGCCGCCGCTCTGCCGGACAAATTTGCCTTCGGCTTCGGCCTCCATGGTGATGGTTTCCCGGTAAGCCACCTGAGGTTTGCCCACCCGGGCGTCCACTTTGAACTCCCGCATCAGGCGATCCACAATGATCTCCAGGTGGAGTTCGCCCATCCCGGAAATAATCGTCTGCCCGGTGTCGGTATCCGTGTGTACCCTAAACGACGGATCTTCTGCGGCAATCTTGGCCAGGGACTGGCCCAGCTTGTCCTGGTCCGCCTTGGTGGCGGGCTCAATGGCAATATCGATGACCGGCTGAGGGATGTGCAGCGTCTCCAGCACTACCGGGTCCCGCTCATCCGCCAGGGTATCGCCGGTGGTGGTGTTCTTCATCCCCACCGCGGCCACGATGTCGCCGGCATAAGCCTCGTTGATCTCTTCCCGCTTGTTGGCGTGCATCTTGAGCAGCCGCCCGATGCGCTCCTTGTTGCCCTTGGTGGCGTTCAGCACGGTGCTCCCGGTAACCAAAACTCCGGAGTAGACCCGGATAAACGTCAGATGGCCGATAAAGGGGTCGCTCAACAGCTTGAAGGCCAGGGCGGCCAGCGGCGCGTCATCTGAAGGGGGACGTTCCACCACGTTGCCTTTGGAGTCCTCACCCTGCACCGGGGGCACATCCAGGGGCGATGGCAAGTAGTCTACCACCGCGTCCAGCAAAGCCTGCACCCCTTTGTTCTTAAAAGCCGACCCGCACAAGACCGGCACGATTTCCAGACTAATGGTGCCCCGGCGCAACGCCGCCTTGATCATGGCCTCGTCCACCGGTTGATCCGCCAGGTAGCGCTCCATGATGCCCTCATCGACTTCGGAGAGCACTTCCAGCATTTCGTTCCGGGCCTCTTCCGCACGTTCCCGCTCAGCCGCCGGGATCTCAATCACTTCAAAATCCATCCCCGTGGCCTTGACGGTTTCGTCATATACGGTGGCCTGCATATGGACGAGGTCAATCATCCCGCGGAATTTGTCTTCTTCCCCCAAGGGAAGCTGCAAGAGCACCGGCGTAGCTTTGAGGCGCTCCCGCATCATGCGCAGGCATCGCGTGATATCCGAGCCCACCCGGTCCATTTTATTGATAAAAGCCATCCGCGGTACGCCGTAACGGTCGGCCTGACGCCACACCGTCTCGCTTTGGGGCTCCACTCCGCCCACCGCATCGAATACCGCCACCACGCCATCCAGCACCCTAAGCGACCGCTCCACTTCAATGGTAAAGTCCACGTGGCCCGGCGTGTCGATGATGTTGATGCGATGGTCTTTCCAGTAGCAGGTGGTAGCGGCGCTCGTGATGGTAATACCGCGTTCCTGTTCCTGGGCCATCCAGTCCATCGTGGCCTGGCCGTCGTGCACTTCGCCCAAGCGGTGCGTCACCCCTGTGTAGAAGAGGATGCGTTCCGTGGTGGTGGTCTTACCGGCGTCGATGTGGGCCATAAACCCAATATTCCGTACCCGGCTTAACGGGGTCTGTCTTACCAAATTTTCACTCGTTTATCAGTGGCACAGGCTTTCCAGCCTGTGAGACCTCATTTAATTTTTTCGTCTTCGGGTTTATGAGCTTTTGGCCTTTGCTGTTAACCAAAAACCAAAAACGAGAAACCAAAAACGGTTTTGTTACCATCTATAATGCGCAAAGGCCTTGTTCGCTTCGGCCATCTTATGCGTATCTTCCCGTTTTTTAATGGAGGTGCCCCGGTTGTTGGCCGCATCCAACAATTCTGCGGCCAGCTTGGCCTCCATGGACTTTTCGCTCCGGGCCTTGGAGTAGTTGATCAGCCAGCGGATGGCCAGAGAGGCCCGGCGGTCGGCCCGGACTTCGATGGGCACCTGATAAGTGGCGCCGCCCACCCGGCGGGATTTTACTTCGATCAACGGCTTGACATTTTCCACCGCCTGATGAAAGAGCTTCAGAGGATCGTCGTTGCCCCGCTGCCCCATCAGCTCCATGGCGTTATAAAGGATGCGCTGGGCCGTGCTTTTCTTGCCCCGCTCCATCAGCCCGTTGATGAACCGGCTCACCAGGACATCGTTGTACTTCAGGTCCTGAGGCACCGGCCGCTTGACCACTCCGCCTTTTCTCGGCATAACTTCCTACCTTTATGAATTTGCCAGTTCTCATCTGCCGGTTGCCAGCGAAACTGGCCACTGAACACTGATCACTGATCACTAATTATTTCGGCCGCTTGGCCCCGTATTTCGACCGTCCCCGCCGGCGATCCTGAACCCCTGAGGCGTCCAGGGTACCCCGAATCACATGGTAGCGCACGCCCGGCAAATCCTTCACCCGGCCTCCCCGGATGAGCACCACTGAGTGCTCCTGGAGATTGTGCCCCACGCCAGGGATATAGGTGGTCACCTCGATGCCGTTGGTGAGGCGCACCCTCGCAACCTTGCGCAACGCCGAATTGGGTTTCTTAGGCGTGGTGGTATAAACCCGGACACACACCCCCCGTTTTTGGGGACAGCTTTGCAGGGCCGGACACGTGGTCCGCTTCTTCTGCAGCTCCCGCCCTTTGCGAACCAACTGATTAATCGTAGGCATACGCGCTCTCGTTTTTTAGTGGCACAGGCTGGCAGCCTGTGTTCCTCGTTCCCAAGCTGTGCTTGGGAACGATATTTTTGGCCCAAGCTCTGCTTGGGCACCTCTTTGCCTGTGTTCTTCACTTCCGGGCCACTTCTGAACCCAGAAGCCGTTTTGAATAGCCACACAAACAAATTATTTTAATTTAATGAGGAGACAGTTGTCAACCTATTATTGCTCAGGTAAGGCCGCAACCTCCGCCTCCAGAGTCACGTCAACCTCCAAAGCCTCTGGTGACGGCAACTCCACCGTAACGTCCTCGCTCATTTTAATATCCAACCTCCGGTACTGATCCAGACCCGTACCTGCGGGGATGAGCCGCCCCATAATCACGTTTTCTTTGAGGCCCCGGAGGTAATCGATCTTTCCCTGCACCGCGGCGTCTGCCAGCACCTTGGTGGTCTCCTGGAAGGAGGCCGCCGAAATCCAGCTTTCCGTGGTCAATGAGGCCTTGGTGATGCCCAAGAGCAGCGGTTCACCCGTGGCCGGCTGTTTGCCCTGGGCCAGAGCCAAATCGTTTTTCTCCTCAAAGACCCATTTCTCCACTTGCTCGCCGATGAGGAAATCCGTGTCGCCCGGGGTCACCACCTTGATGCGCCGCAGCATCTGGCGCACAATCACTTCGATGTGCTTGTCATTGATCTTCACGCCCTGGAGGCGGTAAACTTCCTGAACTTCGTCCACCAGGTAGCGGGCCAGCTCCTTCAAGCCCCGAATGTTCAAAATGTCATGGGGGTTGGCCGAGCCGTCCATCAGCGCGTCTCCGGCCCGGACGTAGTCGCCTTCCTGCACTGCCACGTGCTTGCCCTTGGGGATCAGGTATTCCTTGGGTTTGCCCACTTCCGGGGCCACGATGACCTTGCGTTTGCCCTTGACATGCTTACCGAAAGAGACCACCCCGCTGATTTCGCTGATAATCGCGGTCTCCTTGGGCTTGCGCACCTCGAAGAGCTCCGCCACCCGGGGCAGGCCGCCGGTGATGTCCTTGGTCTTGGTGGTTTCCCGGGGGATCTTGGCGATGACGTCACCCGGCGACACCTCGTCGCCTTCGTTCACCATGATAATGGCGCCCACCGGCATGAAGTACCGGGCCGAAGCGATGGACCCCGGAATCTTGGCCGTCTGGCCCTCAATATTCTTAACGGAGATCCGGGGCCGCAGTTCAGCGTCCTTGCTCTCCACGATGAGGCGGGAAGCTTTGCCCGTCACTGGGTCAACCCTTTCCTGTACCGAAAGGTTGTCGATGATATCGCCGAACTTGATGGTGCCGCCCACTTCCGTCAGCATGGCGTTGGTAAAGGGGTCCCATTCCGCCAGCACCTGGCCGGCCTGGATATCCTGGCCCTCGGTCACCTTAACGTGGGCCCCGTAGCTCAGGGGATAACGTTCCCGCTCGATGCCCTTTTCGCTCACCAGCAGCAGTTCTGCCTGGCGGGAGAGGTTCACCAAATCGCCGTAGCGGTCCGTCACCGATTTCATGTTCTCGAACCGCACCCACCCCTGGACCCGGGCCACGTGGATGCTCTGTTCCGCCCGCCGGGAAGCCGTGCCGCCGATGTGGAAGGTACGCATGGTCAACTGGGTGCCGGGCTCGCCGATGCTCTGGGCCGCCAGGATGCCGATGGCCTCGCCCATGGACACCGAGGTGCCGTGGCCCAAGTCCCGGCCGTAGCACTTGGCGCACACGCCCCGCCGGGTTTGGCAGGTGAGCACGCTCCTGATCTGCAACTTCTCCAGGCCCGATTCTTCGATGCGCCGGGTGGCTTCCTCGTCAATCTCTTCGTTGGCCATGACCAGCACTTCGCCGGTGTGGGGATCGATAATATCTTCCAGGGCCACGCGCCCCAGGACCCGGTCGCTCACCCGTTCGATAACCTCGCCGCCTTCCACCAAAGGCGTGACATTGATGCCGTCGATGGTGTTGCAGTCGTCCTCGGTGATCACCGCATCCTGGGCCACGTCCACCAGCCGCCGGGTCAAATACCCGGAGTTGGCGGTCTTCAACGCGGTGTCCGCCAAACCTTTCCGGGCGCCGTGCGTCGAACTGAAGTATTGCAGGACGGTGAGGCCCTCCCGGAAGTTGGCCGTGATGGGAGTCTCGATGATCTCACCGCTCGGTTTGGCCATCAAACCCCGCATACCCGCGAGCTGCCGCATCTGGTCCTTGCTGCCCCGGGCGCCGGAATCGGCCATCATGAAGACCGGGTTAAAGGAGTCCACCTCTTCCGTGTGCAAGATAGTCTTTCCAGGGTTTTCCGGGTCCGGCAGTTCCACCGAGAGCACTTCCCGGGCCATTTCGGCCATCATCTCCGCGGCGATCTCTTCAGTGGCCTTGGCCCAAATGTCCACCACCTTATTGTATTTTTCGCCTTCGGTGATCAGACCTTCCTGGTACTGCTCCTCCACCTGGCTCACTTCGGTCTGGGATTGTTTCAGAATTACCGGCTTGCGGCTGGGAATCACCATATCCTTGATGGAAATCGAAATACCCGCCTGGGTGGCGTATTTATAGCCCAGGTTCTTCAGTTGGTCCGCAAAGATAACCGTTTCCTTGATACCGCACGTGCGGTAGCCCACCGACACCAGTTTACGGATCTCCCGCTTGTTCATGGTGCGGTTGATCAGGTCGAAGGGGAGCCCGACAGGCAGAATCTCCCTAAGGATCACCCGGCCCACCGTGGTGTTATAAATCTTGCCGTCAATGCGCACCGGGATGCGAGCCTGCAGATGCACCTCGCCCTGGTCGTAGGCCACCCGCACCTCCTCGGGACCGAAAAAGGGCATGGGCTGCTTGCCGTTTGTGGCCACGCGCTCGCCCTTGGCAAAGGGCCGTTCCCGGGTGAGGTAATAGAGCCCCAAGACGATATCCTGAGTTGGGATGATGATGGGGTCGCCATTGGCCGGGGACAGAATGTTGTTGGTGGACATCATCAAGGCCCGGGCCTCGATTTGGGCTTCGATGGACAGCGGCACGTGCACCGCCATCTGGTCGCCGTCAAAGTCGGCGTTGAACGCCGTGCACACCAGAGGATGCAACTGGATGGCCTTGCCCTCGATTAAGAGCGGCTCAAAGGCCTGGATGCCCAAGCGATGGAGGGTGGGCGCCCGGTTAAGCATCACCGGGTGTTCCCGCACCACTTCGTCCAGGATATCCCAGACTTCCGGGGTCTCCCGGTCCACCAGCCGTTTCGCCACCTTAATGGTGGTGGCATAGCCCTTGGCCACCAGTTTATGGAAGATAAAGGGCTTGAACAGCTCCAGGGCCATCTGTTTAGGCAGCCCGCATTGGTGCAGCCGCAATTCCGGACCGACGACGATGACCGAACGCCCGGAATAATCTACTCGTTTCCCCAACAGGTTCTGACGAAAGCGCCCCTGTTTGCCCTTGAGCATGTCGGACAACGATTTCAACGCCCGCTTGTTGGGCCCGGTAATGGTGCGGCCCCGGCGGCCGTTCTCAAACAGCACGTCCACCGCCTCTTGCAGCATCCGTTTTTCATTGCGGATGATGATGTCCGGGGCGTTGAGTTCCAACAGCCGTTTCAACCGGTTGTTGCGGTTGATCACGCGGCGGTAGAGGTCGTTCAAGTCAGAGGTCGCAAAGCGTCCGCCGTCCAGGTGCACCAAAGGCCTGAGATCCGGAGGCAGGACGGGAATCACTTCCATGACCATCCACTCGGGCCGCTGGCCGGACTCCCTGAAGGAATCGATGATCTTGAGCCGTTTGGCCAGCTTCTTGCGCTTGGCGTCCGAGCTGGTCTTGATCATTTCGTGACGCACTACCACGGCCAGAGGCTCCAGTTCCACCACCTTCAACATCTCCCGGATGGCCTCGGCGCCCATGCCGGCCTTAAACCGGTCCCCGAACTCTTCCCGGTTTTTGCGGAAATTTTCCTCCGACAACAACATGCCCTTGGTCAGAGTCGTATCGCCGCCGTCCACCACCACAAAGGCTTCAAAATAGAGAATCTTTTCCAGCTCTTTGAGGGTCAGGTCCAACAGGTTCCCGATCTTGCTGGGCAGGCTCTTCAAAAACCAGATATGCACCACCGGGCAGGCCAACTCGATGTGGCCCATCCGTTCCCGGCGCACCTTGGACTGGATCACCTCGACGCCGCACTTCTCGCAGGTGATCCCCCGATGCTTCATACGTTTGTATTTGCCGCAGTTACATTCGTAATCCTTGGCAGGTCCGAAGATTTTGGCGCAAAACAAGCCGTCCCGTTCCGGCTTGAAGGTCCGGTAGTTAATAGTCTCCGGTTTTTTTACCTCCCCGAAAGACCAGGAGCGGATCATCTCCGCCGACGACAAGGACAACCGCACCGCCTCGATGGCGATAGGGTCTTCCGGCCGGGCAAACAGGCTATTCAAATCTTCTAAAGCGACTTCGCGCATCTTTTCCATATAAGGCTATTCCTCAGGACTTTTCCTTGTCCTTTTTCAGAAGCTCTACGTTGAGCGCCAGGCTCTTGAGCTCCCGCACCAGGACGTTGAAGGACTCCGGCAGACCCGCTTCCAGATCGTACTCGCCTTTGAAGATCTTCTCGTACATGCGGGTCCGGCCGGCCACGTCGTCCGATTTCACCGTCAGGAATTCCTGCAGCGTATAAGCCGCGCCGTAAGCTTCCAGGGCCCAGACTTCCATTTCACCCAAACGCTGGCCGCCGAACTGGGCTTTGCCGCCCAGGGGCTGTTGGGTCACCAGGGAATACGGTCCGATGGAGCGGGCATGGATCTTGTCGGCCACCAGGTGATGCAGTTTCATCATGTACATCATCCCCACGGTGACCTCCCGGTCGAACTCCTCGCCGCTGCGGCCGTCACGGAGGCGCGACTGGCCGCCGGTGGGCAGCCCGGCTTCCGCCAGGTAGGCCTCGACCTCTTGTTCCGTGGCCCCGTCAAAGACCGGGGAAGCCATGTGAATCCCGTCCTGATAATGCTTTTGCCAGATTTGCTGGATTTCTTCGAACGTCAGGGAATCGATTTCCTTGGCCAGATTCTCATCGGGATTCAGGATGCGTTTCAGGCGCGCCTGGATAGATTCCAGGCTGTAGAATTTGTCGATCATCTCCCCGACGCGTTTGCCCAGGATATGGGAAGCCCAACCCATGTGGGTCTCCATCACCTGGCCCACGTTCATACGGGAAGGTACGCCGAGCGGGTTCAAAACGATGTCCACCGGTGTGCCGTCGGCAAAATAGGGCATGTCTTCTTCCGGCATCAGCCGGGAGACCACGCCTTTGTTGCCGTGGCGGCCAGCCATCTTGTCGCCCACGGCCAGCTTGCGCTTCATGGCCACAAAGACCTTGACCTTCTTGATCACGCCCGGCGGCAGCTCGTCCACTTTCCTGAGCCGCCCCAGTTTAGCTTCAAAGATCACGTTCACCAGGTGCAACTGTTCCTGGTAGCGGTCCAGAAGCTGATCCAACTGGTCTTCCAGGCCCGGGTCCTCGAAGGACACATGGCGCCAGAACTCCAGGTTATGACGGCCCACCAACTCCGGCGGTACCGGCTCTCCGTGATGCAAAAAGGTGTTGCCGGTGCGTTCGTCGTCCAGGTTGTCGGCAACCTTGTGGCCCACCACCAGGTCTTTCACCTGCTGACGGAAGCTCTGGGTGATGATGCCGATCTCGTCGGCCTGGTCCTTTTGCAGTTTGGCCACCGCTTCGTCTTCGATGGAGCGGCTGCGGTCGTCTTTCTCCACACCCTTCCGGGAGAAGACCCGGGCGTCGATCACCACACCTTCGATTCCCGGCGGCACCCTCAGCGACGTGTCTTTCACGTCCCCGGCTTTTTCACCGAAAATGGCCCGGAGCAGCTTTTCTTCCGGGGTGAGCTGGGTCTCGCCTTTCGGGGTGATTTTGCCCACCAGAATGTCGCCGGGACGCACCTCGGACCCCAGGCTGATGATGCCGCTGTCATCCAGATTGCTGAGCGCGTCTTCACCCACATTGGGAATATCCCGGGTGATATCCTCTTTACCCAGCTTGGTGTCCCGGGCCATGACTTCGAATTCTTCGATGTGAATGGAGGTGAACACGTCATCTTTGATTAGGCGCTCACTCACCAGGATGGAGTCTTCAAAGTTGTAGCCGCCCCAGGGCATGAAGGCCACCATGACGTTCTTGCCCAGGGCCAGCTCGCCCATGGCGGTGGCGGGTCCGTCGGCAATGATCTGGCCTTTCTCCACCGTGTCTCCCGGCACCACGATGGGGCGCTGGTTGAAACACGTATTCTGGTTGGTGCGCTGGAACTTCGTCAGTTTGTAGATGTCCACCGGCGAGCCGTCACCGCCAAGGCCGGACTCCGCCGCCCGAATGACGATCCGGGTGGAGTCCACGTCTTCCACATGACCCCGGCGCCGGGCCGTCACGGTGACCCCGGAATCCCGGGCCACCACACCTTCCATGCCCGTGCCCACCAAGGGCGTGCTGGAAGTCAACAGCGGCACCGCCTGGCGCTGCATATTGGAACCCATCAGGGCGCGGTTGGCGTCGTCGTGCTCTAAGAAAGGAATCAGGGACGCGGCCACGCTCACCAATTGGTTGGGCGACACGTCCATATATTCGATCTGGTCCGGGTGGGAGATAACAAATTCCCCAAACTTCCGGGCCTCGATCATATCGTTGATGAACCGCCCTTTGCTATCTAAAGGTGCGTTGGCCTGGGCGATAACCTTATCGCCCTCTTCCAGGGCGCTCAGATACCGGATTTTCTTGGTAACGTGGGTCTCAACCTTGCCCCGTTTTTCCACCTTATCCACTACCCGATAAGGGGTCTCGATGAACCCCAACTCGTTGACCCGGGCAAAGGTGCTCAAAGACACGATGAGCCCGATGTTGGGACCTTCAGGCGTTTCAATGGGGCAGATGCGGCCGTAGTGAGTGGGGTGCACGTCCCGCACCTCAAACCCGGCCCGCTCCCGAGTCAGACCCCCGGGTCCCAGGGCGCTCAAACGCCGCTTGTGCGTGATTTCGCTCAAGGGGTTGGTCTGGTCCATGAACTGGGAAAGCTGGGAGGTGCCGAAAAACTCCTTGATCACCGCCTGCACCGGCTTGGCGTTCACCAGGTCATGGGGCATCAGGGTGTCCAGGTCCTGGATGGCCATCCGTTCTTTAATGGCCCGCTCCATCCTGACTAACCCCACCCGGAACTGGTTCTCCAGCAACTCGCCTACCGCCCGGACCCGGCGGTTGCCCAGGTGGTCGATGTCGTCCACGGGTCCTTCCCGGTCCTTCTGGGTGATGAGCTCCCGCACCGCCAGGAGGATATCCTCCCGCTCTAAAGTGGTCTTGGTCAGCGGCAACCGGTCGGCAGGGTCGGGCCTGAGCTTCAGGTCCAACTTCAGACGGCCTACCGGCGACAGATCGTAATATTCCGGATTGAAAAAAAGGTTCTGGAAAAAAGTGGTCGCCACTTCGTCATTGGGCCGGTTGCTGGGACGCAGGCGCCGGTAGATTTCCAGGACGGCATCTTTGATCGTGGCGGTCTTGTCCGCCACCAACGTATTCCGCAGACAGGGGCTGACATTGACCCCATCGATAAAGAGCAGGTCCAGTTCCTTGATGCCCTTTTCCTGCATCAAAGTGATCTTGTCTTCGGAGAGCATCTCGTTGCACGAAGCCAGGAGTTCACCGCTCTCCGGGTCCAGAATATCATGGGCCACCACCCGGCCCACCAGTTCGTTGGCGGGGCCCGTGATGGACTCCACCCCGGCCCGCTTCATCTTGCCGATTAAAACCGGGGTCAGGCGTTTGCCCTTCTTGATCAGGACATCGCCGCTCTTGGGATCCATGATGTCGGTGGTCGTGGTCTTGTCGGCCAGCAACTCCGGAACGAAGGCATGCTGGATGTTCTCGCCGGCAAGTAACACGCGCTGGGTCTTATAGAAGAAGTTCAGCAGCTCTTCCGTGGTGTAGCCCAGGGCTTTCAGGAGGATGGTAGCCGGAAATTTGCGCCGCCGGTCGATCCTGACGTAGAGGATATCCTTGGGATCAAACTCGAAATCAATCCAGGAACCCCGGAGCGGAATCAACCGGGCCGAGTAAATGATCTTGCCGCTGGAATGGATCTTGGCCCGGTCATGATCGATGAACAGGCCGGGGGAGCGGTGCAACTGGCTCACCACCACCCGTTCGGTGCCATTGATGATGAAGGTGCCGTGTTCGGTCATCAAGGGCAGGGTGCCGAAATAGATCTCCTGCTCTTTGATATCCCGGATGGTCTGGGCCTTGGTATCGGGCCCCACATCATGGACTACCAGGCGCACCCGTATCTTCATGGGTACTTCAAAGGTCATGCCTCGCTGCTGGCATTCGTCCACGTCGTACTTGGGGTCGCCCAAGCCGTACTCGACGAACTCCAGGGAGCATGCGCCGGAAAAATCCCGGATGGGATAGACGCTCTTGAAGACTCCCTGGAGGCCATGATCCGAGCGCGCCTCCGGTTCCACATCTTTTTGTAAGAAGCGGTGGTATGACTCCTTCTGCATCTCGATGAGATTGGAGATGTCCACAATCCGTTCGATCTTGCCGAAGTTTTTGCGATACAGCCGTAACGGCGATAATACTTTCGCCATGGATACTCCTTGAAGGGTTGCCGGAGTTCAGGGACTACCTCATTTAGTAGGGCGGGCGTCTCGCCCGCCACCCGTGGGGCAGGCGTCCTCGCCTGCCAACCCTACTTAATTTCGATAGTTGCTCCCTGGGCTTCCAACTTCTTCTTGACTTCCTCGGCTTCCGCCTTGGAAATGGCTTCTTTCAGCGTAGTGGGCACGTTTTCCACCGCTTCTTTGGCTTCTTTCAGCCCCAAATTGGTGACGGCCCGGACTTCCTTGATCACCTGGATCTTGTTGGGCCCGCAAACCGTCAGGACCACGTCGAATTCGGTTTTCTCTTCTACCGCGGGAGCCGCTTCGGCTGCCCCGCCACCGCCTACTGCGGCCATCGCCACCGGGGCCGCAGCCGACACCCCAAACTTCTCTTCCAGCTCCTTGATGAGCGTGGAGAGTTCCAGCACCGTCATGTTGGCCAGGTAGTCGACTACCTCAGCACGGGAAATGGACATCTTACCTTCCTCCTTATCCTCGAGTAAATCTTTCTATTTTCACGATTGCCGGCGCCGCCAGACGAAAGCCCGCAAAACCGGTTATTCTCATTTATTTATTTATAAGAACTTTTCCGTAAAATTCCAGAGGCTAGCCAGATTAAGGGACCCACAACACCGTCCCTTTTTCTTAGGGAAGCGAACCTGTGTATCGGCCCTTAAGCCTCCGCCTCGGGCGCGGCCTCAGGCTCCGCAGCCGCCGGAGCTTCCGGGGTTTCCGGAGCCTCTGGGGCCTCGGGCGCCGCAGCCGCCTCAGGCTCGGATTCGGCCTTCTTATCTTTCAAGGCTACCAGCACGTTGAGCAGGCCTCTAATCACCGCGGCCAACACCGACACCAGTGCCGTGGGCACACCGTTCATCACGCCCAGCAATTGGGCCAGGAGCACTTCCCGGGCCGGCAGCTTGCTGAGGGCCTCCAGGTCCTTGACGGTCAAGGCCTGACCCCCCAGGGCCCCCGCCTTGATCACCAGTTGCGGTTTTTCCTGGGCAAACTTGATGAGCACCTTGGTCACGGCTACCGGATCGGCAAACCCCAGAGTCAAGGCATTAGGCCCGGTGGAATGTGAGAGCAAAGGCGCCAGGGGAGAATCATCGGCCGCGGCCCGCCTGAGCAGGGTGTTTTTTACCACCCGAAGCTCCGCGGAGGCGTCTGAAAGCTGCCGCCGCAGCCTGGTCATATCCTCTACCTTCAGTCCCTTGAAATCCGTCAGGATGCCGATCTGCGATTTCGCTACCGTCTCCTGGATTTCCTGGACAATATCGGCTTTCTGTGACTTACGCACCTCTTTCTCCTTTACAGCAAGCGCACCAGATTCTTCACGTCGCTGGTGTCCACCGGAACTCCCGGCCCCATGGTGGTGCTCAGATGAATGCCTTTCATATAGGTGCCCTTGCTGGTGGCAGGTTTCAGCCGCACCAGGGCGTCCATCAAGGCCGCCAGGTTTTGTAGGATTTTCTCAGGCCCGAAAGACACCTTGCCCACCGGGGCATGGATCACGCCGGCCCGGTCCACCCGGAACTCCACCTTGCCGCCTTTCAGCTCGTCCACCGCCTTGGCCACCTCAAAGGTAACCGTCCCCACCTTGACATTGGGCATCAGGCCCCGGGGACCCAGGATTTTGCCGATTTTTCCCACCGCGCCCATGAGGTCAGGGGTGGCTACGGCCTTGTCGAATTCCATCCAGCCGCCCTTAATACGCTCGATGAGATCATCAGCCCCGGCGTAGTCGGCGCCAGCGTCCAAGGCTTCTTTTTCCTTTTCTCCCTTGGCGAACACCAGGACCCGCACCGTCTTTCCCAGCCCGTTGGGCAGAATCACCGCACCCCGTACCATTTGGTCGGCGTGGCGGGGGTTCACTCCCAGGGCCACCGCGATCTCCACGGTTTCGTCAAACTTGCTGGACGATGCCTCCAGCCCCAGATTGACGGCGTCCTGGAAGGGATAGCGCTGATTGCGGTCCACCTTAGCGGCGGCCTCCCGATATCGCTTGCCATGTTTGGCCATCGGTATCACTCTCCCTTTAAAATCAGTGGTCAGTGGTCAGTTGCCAGTGATCAGTTAAAAAAAACCGTTACTCTGCTTTTCCCCAACATTTCACTTCGTTCACTGTTTGTCAGTCATAATGAGTAGTGGCCAAATCGCTTTTCTTACTGGCCACTGACCACTGACCACTGGTCACTGCTACTCAACTATTTCTATGCCCATGCTCCTGGCGGTCCCGGCGATGCTGTGCATGGCCATCTCCAGGGTGTTGGCGTTCAGATCCGGCATCTTCTGCTTGGCGATCTCTTCCAACTGCGCCTTGGTAATCTGTCCCACCTTATCCCGGTTGGGTTCCTTGGAGCCCTTGGCCACCTGGGCCATCTGCTTGAGCAGCACCGACGCCGGCGGCGTCTTGGTCACAAAGGTGAAGGAGCGGTCGGCAAAAACGGTGATCAACACCGGGATGATGGTCCCTTCCTGGCCCGCGGTCTTGGCATTGTAGCTTTTGCAGAATTCCATGATATTAACGCCATGCTGACCCAAAGCCGGGCCGATGGGCGGCGAGGGGTTGGCCTGCCCCGCAGGAATCTGCAACTTGATCTGAGCGATAACTTTCTTTGCCATATTATATTTCCTTGATTTCTGTAGGGGCGGACCTGTGTGTCCGCCCTCAATCAGGGGGCACACGCAGGTGCCCCCCTACATTAGATCTTTTCTAGTTGCGTAAACTCCAACTCCACCGGCGTCGGCCGCCCGAACACGCTGATCATCACCCGCACCCGGCCCCGATCCGGCCGCACTTCGTCCACTACCCCGGCAAAATTGGTAAACGGCCCGTCCATCACCTGGACCTTGTCCCCTTGTTCGAACTTGATCTTAGGCTTGGGCCTGAGCACTCCTTCCTGCATCTGGGCAATGATCTTGAGCGCATCTTCCTCGGGGATGGCCACCGGCTCTTCTTTGCTGCCGATAAAGCCCGTCACCTTGGGGGTGTCTTTCACCAGATGCCAGGAATCGTCCGTCAGCTCCATCTGCACCAGGACGTAGCCTGGATAAAACTTGCGGGAAGAGAGTTTCCGCTCTCCCTTGACCATCTCTTCCACCGTCTCCGTAGGCACCAACACCTGTTCCACCAGGTGTTCCAAGCCCCGGGACTTGGCCCGCTCCATGATGGCATTCTTGACTTTCTGCTCAAAGCCCGAATAGGTATGGATGATGTACCATTTTTTGGACACGGTCTGGCCTTTTTGTAGGATAGCCGCCCTCGGCTGTCGCTCTAATGAATGAAATACCGGACGAAATGGGACAGGAGGAAATCCACGAATCCCAGGTAACCCGCGATAAAGAACACCAGGACGAGGACAACGCCTGTGGTGCCCAAGGTCTCTTTGCGGTTGGGCCAGTTGACCTTCTTCAGTTCCTGGACCGCTTCCACCAGGAAGTCCTTGGTTTGGGCCCAATATTGCTTAATCGGCGGAACCTTGCTGAACCAACCCGGCCGCGCTTTGCCCTGCTTGAGTCTGACCACCTGCCCCCGAGGCGCGTCGCCGCCCTCTTTCAGGGTCCCTTTGGGCTTCGTCTTGGTCTTTTTAATCATACCGGTTCCACTCTCATATTCCCCATGACACGGAAAAACCCAGCCCCCGCCTGACGCCCAGCACCTAGCCTCGCGTCTCAGGAAATCCGGGCTGGATCGTGTTAACCCTGAAGCACCTCGATTAAGGGAGTTCGAGGAGAGTATCTGCGTGCGCGGTTAGATAGCGGTGGCACCAACCGATCTCGTCGTCCCAGGTCACGGACCATAACTGGCAGGCCAGGAGGGATTCGAACCCCCAACATCCGGTTTTGGAGACCGGCGCTCTAACCGTTAGAGCTACTGGCCTGTCTTATCCTCTACTTGCTCTCGCGATGGAGGGTATGGGTCCGGCAAAAAGCACAAAACTTTTTAAAGGCAAGCCGATCCGGGGTCCGCCGTTTGTTCTTGGTGGTTGTGTAGTTCCGCCGCTTGCATTCGGTACAGGCTAAGGTAACGATGTCTCTCATAATTTATTCCAAATTTTTAGGCTCGGTAGCACAGGCTTTCCAGCCGGTGCTGCCCCGGTAGGGCGGGCGTCTCGCCCGCCGACCTTAGACTATTCTACAATCTCGCTCACCACGCCGGCGCCCACAGTGCGGCCGCCTTCACGGATGGCGAAACGGAGTTCTTTTTCCAGGGCCACTGGGGTGATCAGGGTCACTTCCATCTGGACGTTGTCCCCGGGCATCACCATCTCGACACCCTCGGGCAGCGTGGCTACGCCCGTCACGTCCGTGGTGCGCAGGTAAAACTGCGGCCGGTAGCCGGTGAAAAACGGCGTGTGCCGCCCGCCTTCCTCTTTGGTCAGGATGTAGACCTCGGCCTTGAACTTGGTGTGCGGCGTAATGGACCCCGGCTTGGCTACGACCTGGCCCCGCTCCACCTGTTCTTTCTTGGTGCCCCGGAGCAACAGGCCCACGTTATCGCCGGCCTGGCCGTAGTCCAGAGTCTTCCTAAACATCTCCACCCCGGTGCACACCGTCTTCTGGGTGGGAGTAAAACCCACGATCTCCACTTCCTCGCCCACCTTGATCTGGCCCCGCTCACACCGCCCGGTCACTACCGTGCCCCGGCCGGAAATGGTGAACACGTCTTCGATGGGCATCAGGAAGGGCTTATCCACGTCCCGTAACGGTTCCGGAATGTAGTTGTCCAGGGCGTCCATCAATTCAAAGATCGGCTTCACTGCCTCAGCGTTGAGGTCATCCGACTCCAACGCCTTCAGGGCGCTGCCTTTAATGATGGGAATGTCGTCGCCGGGAAATTCGTACTTGGAGAGCAGTTCCCTGAGTTCCAGTTCCACCAGCTCGATCAGTTCCGGGTCGTCCACCAGGTCGACTTTGTTTAAGAAGACCACGATGAAGGGCACGCCCACCTGCCGGGCCAACAGGATGTGCTCCCGGGTCTGAG
>Ga0265296_1002882_pt1 | contig 16671 bp, 16 predicted proteins | sample MunlanPumphouse1_FD_189073 | JGI IMG/M metagenome (GOLD analysis project Ga0265296, IMG submission 189073) | Groundwater microbial communities from a municipal landfill in Southern Ontario, Canada - Pumphouse #1 | ecosystem: Environmental > Aquatic > Deep subsurface > Groundwater | place... | reverse complement strand
ATCATATATGCCCATCTTAGAGCATAATCGGCCACTTTTACAAACCCCCTTACCCCATACGAAATCCTGTGTATTTGCATACTCCCTTGGCCCCCAAGGAGTGCAATATGTATCTTAGCTTATGCAGGCCTTGTGGCTTAGAAGCAGAACAACGCAGATAATGACGCGGATAAACGCTGAAAATATTCCCTACCCCATCCCTCCCCCTTTTCGAAAGGGGGAGGGTGAGGGAGGGGGTATCTGCGCCACCGCCTCTGGCGGGGTCTCGCCAAAGGCGATGATAAATCCGCGTATATCCGCTTTTATTGATTTTAGGAAAGTTGGGCGCTTTAATAAAAGAAAAAAGCTACTTAAGTGTTGCTGAGGTACTCATCTTGTACACGTTATTGCATTTTAATTAGAGTCACTTTAATTTCTACAGTTTCGCCGGTGGATTTGAGAACCTTAAGAGTTATCGTGTCGCCAATTTTTCGGGTGGGAATAATTTTGCTTAATGGATTATCTTCGGTTATTTTTACGCCGTCAATCTCTAAAATGATATCCCCTTCTTTTAAGCCGGAGGTTTCAGCCGGAGAGCCGGGCCAAACAGCAAATTCACCCGAAGGGCCTTTAGTTAAATAAGCGCCGTAATCAACAGTTAGGTTTATTTTTGCTTTCAGTTCTGCGTTTACCGGCGCGTAACGCACGCCAAGCATTGGGCGCCTAATTTCGCCAAACTGCTCTACCTGCGCCAAACTTATTTTAATGCTGTTAACGGGCAAGGCAAAGGAAATGCTTTGTCCGGTTGTTGACATAGCCACGTTGATTCCCACAACTTCCCCGTTTAAATTTAAGAGGGGGCCGCCGGAATTGCCGGGATTTATTGCGGCGTCGGTTTGAATTACGTTCTCCAAGACCTCGCTTAAGCTGCCGCTTGTGGCGGTGATTGTTCTATCAAGCCCGGAAACAATACCGATACTGGTTGTATTTTGATATTCACCCAACGCGTTTCCAATAGCAATAACTGATTGGCCGACTTTAACTTTGGAAGAATCCCCCAATTTTATCGCAGGCAAATTTGTTTTATTTATTTTTAAAACGGCAAAATCCAACGCTGGATCGCGCGCCAAAACTTGGGCGTCAAATTTTGTGCCGTCGGACAAAATAACCGAATAAGCCGCATCAATATCGGAAACCACATGTTTGTTGGTTATAATCAATCCGTTTTTTGAAACAATAAAGCCGGAACCCGCCCCAATTTTCTTCTTTTCCGTTCCTGTCTGGCAAGGCTGAGCAATTTTAAAACCTTGAAAATTCGGATCGTCGCCAAACGGATTTACGTAACAAATTTCATAAACAGGCACATCTTTAGTGGCAATAATGCTTACAACCGCGGGGTTTGCTGTTTCAACCGCAGCAACAATCATTGATTCGCGGTCGGGTTTTTCCACGTAAATCATTTTTTCGATGATTTGAGGCGGTGTTGAGGTGGGGGCGGTGTTTGCGCCAGAAGGCGTGGAAGTGGCGGTTAAAAACGGCAATTTTTCAAGATATTTTGAAACAACATTATCTTTGATGCCGGCAATGCTAATAAAAACAATGGCGCTTACCACCCCGGCGGCGAGAGCGCTAAAAAATACGCTTATGGCTATGGTTTTGAGTTGGCTTTTGGTCATGTTTGTTTATTTTTGCGTAGTTTTGCGTAAAATTTCGCGTAGTTTCGCGGTAAAACGTTTCATTAAATCGCTAAACCACGCTAAACATAACGCGAAACAACGCTAAATTATCACGTCCAATATCTCTCTCACATATATTATCGGTGTTTTTGCTTCAAAAGTCAAGGCTTTTTGCTTTAAATTATCTAAGATTTGAGGGTTTTGTAAAATTTGAATAAGTTTATTTTTTAAATCTTTCCCATCGCCCGCTTCAAAAAGCAGGCCGTTTTTGTTATCTTCAACAAGTTCGGGAATTCCACCAATACGCGAGGCAATAACCGGAATGCCGCGCGATAACGATTCATAAATTACTGTTGGCGAGTTTTCGTAAATTAAAGACGGAACAATCGTTAAATTAGTTTTTTTCCAAATTTTTGATATATCCTCACCATCCAATTTTCCGTAGACAGTTAGCCAATCACGTGTTTCTGCCATTTTTTTAAGAAGCGGCAATAGTTTGCCTGTGCCGACAACGGATAAATTGAAGTTGAATCCTCCCCCTCCTTCCTCCCCCTCCCGCGGGGAGGGGGAGGTCCCTAGGTCGTTTTCAACGACCGGGATCCCGGCTCCGACTTGTCGGAGCCTAGGGATTGGGTGAGGGCGGGCTAATTCTTCAAGAATTGAAATTAAAAATAAAATTCCCTTTTGTTTTTCCAGCTGGCCAATGTAAAGAAAATTAATTTCATCTTTTTTGATTTCTTTTTTTTCTAAATCCCCCTCCTTCCCTCCCCCTTTTTGAAAGGGGGAGGTCGGGTAAGGGTTTTCCCCCTTTAGTAAAGGGGGATTAAGGGGGATTTCAACGGGATTCTGCTTTACTAAAACTTTCGAATTTTTTCCGCCAAAGGCGGATCCGCCTCGGGCGGAGAAAAACCTATGTTCCAAATAAAAATCTAAAAGCCATTTTGACGGCGAAACAACAAGCAAGGGTGAACCGAAAAGTTTCCGAGTGATAGCGCTCCAAACCAAGCGAATCAATAATCCCCCATTTTCTTTATCTTTTACGATTAATCCGCTTGGTTCAATTAATGAAACGTCGTGAAGCGTGTGAATGTGAGGAATTTTTAATATTTTTAAAAGCATTGGCGTCAAAAGTCCCAAGCCCGTTATGTTCTGCGTCCACACAAAATCGGGTTGTTCTTTTTTTAAAATATACCACAAAACCAAAAAAGAGTGAAGATTAAAAGTGTCTAAAATTCGCCAAATTAGGCGAAAAAATAAGGTGTATTTGCCAATATTAGCAAAAGAGAAGATGTTGAGGGGAAAAAAGCGGTAGATTTTAACACCCCCTCCACCTCCCCCTATTTCCGTTTTGCGGAAACAGGGGGAGGGCGCAAAGATTATTTCTCCCCCTGCCCCGACTTGTCGGGGATAGGGGGAGTTTCCGCCAGAGGCGGATCCGCCTTGGGCGGAAGAGGGGGTTGAAACTTTTGGCAGTAAAGAAAAAAATCCCTGCCACGGTTTTGAGGTAACAACAAAAACCTTGTGTCCGTTTTCCAAAAGACCACAAGCAACCAACTCCGCGATTTTTTCCGCGCCGCCTCGGCCATAAGGTTCGTAAAGCGCGGAAATTATGCACACTTTATATTTTGTCGGGTTTGATTGCATAATACTTAAACAATGCCACCAATTTGTGGCCAACAATATCTCTGCTGTATTTTGTTTCCGCTTCGTATCGCCCGTGCCTGCCCCATTCGTGAAGAGGCACTTCGGTAAACATCTTTTTTAAATTATCGGCAAGCGCGTTTACATCGCCCGGCGCAGACAACAAACCGGTCTTGCCGATTTCCACCACGGCGCGCATTCCCGGCAAATTTGAAACCAGGGCCGGACGCAACGAAGCAAACGCTTCCAAAATAACAATTCCAAACGCTTCCGATGAATCAATTGAAGGCAAAACCAAAAAATCGGATAAATTGTAATATTTTGGCAAATCGCTGTCGGGAACTTTGCCGGCGAAAATAACTTTGTCGGCAAGCAGGGGGGAATTTTTCACCAATTTTTGATAAAATTCTTTCAAGTTTCCGCCGCCAACTATTAAAAGTTTTGAATTACTAACCTGATAACGATTAAAAAGCAATTCCATTGCCGCCAAAAGAGTTGGCAGACCTTTAAAATAATGCGCTTTGTCTAGGGCGCCAACGAAAATGGCGACTTTATCATTTTCATCAATATTTAGTTTTTTCATTAAAGATTTGTCTTTAATATCAAATTGGAATTTGTGGGTATTTACCGATGGAGGAATTTCAACCAATCGCGACGCCGGCATTCTGTTGTCAAAAAAAGTTTTTAAAAATATTGATGACGAGGCGTAATCAACGGTTGTAACAATAATCCGCGAGGCTGCCCGCAAAATGAAAGGAGTAATAAATTTTGTGTAAAAATAAAATATTATTTTGAAAATTCCCTTCCCCTTCAAATCCATATGATAAGTGACAATAAGAGGTATGTGTTTGCCAAAAAATTTTTTCCACAGTAAAACAGTTGATGCTGCGCCTAAAAATGGATAATGAAGATGAACGGCGTCAAATCCCCGCAATTTAAAAATAAGCTGCGGCAGAAAGGCGGCATTGCCGTATTTTAAGAGTGGTTTCAGCCGTTGAATTTTGCCTTGCGGCGCCCCCGCGGTTTTCGCCTTGCAAAAAAGGGACAACCACCATTTTCTCCCCCTGTTTTGCGAAGCGAAATAGGGGGAGTTTCCGCCAAAGGCGGATCCGCCTTTGGCGGAAGAGGGCGTTATATAATTCGGCGTAAAAACCGTAACATCAAAACCGGCTTCTTCCAAAATTTTGACCTCTTCCTCGGCCATTCGGCTTATTCCCGAGGAATATGGAGGATATGTGGGGGTGATAATAGCAATCTTCATACATATAGGACTTACGTGTTTGGTTCTCTCCCTTTACAAAGGGAGAGTTTCCGCCCAAGGCGGATCCGCCTTGGGCGGAAGAGAGGGATTTAAATTTTAAAAATCCCCCTTGCCCCGCAGGAGGCGGGGCTTAATCCCCTCACCGCCTTTGGCGGGACCCCGCCAGGGGGCGGTGGCTTTACGAAAGGGGGAGAAAATGAATCGCGTAAGTCTTAATTTAATTAAAATTTATTCTTCGAGCTTGTCAATATTATATTCTTCGACCGAGCGAAGCCCCGTATAATCACGAAGTAGCTATACGGGGCGAAGTGAGTGGAGAAGTCTGCCCCGTACCTATTGAAAGGTTCTCGACTCCGCCTTTGCTCCGCTCGAACAATACATAATTATTATATCTAACCTCCGACTAAAATAAAACCCCCAACTTGTCATTCCGTGCCCGGCCTGCCCGCCAAAGCCTTCTTGACCCTCGAAGCCTTGGCGAAGTGGGTGGCGACGGAGGGACACGGAATCCAGAGTGTCATTCCTGCGAAAGCAGGAATCCAGTAAAGATTTTCTGGATTGCCCAATCCAGTTAGGCAATGACAATTTTAAAAAATCAAAAACCCCCGCTTTTTTCGGGGGTTTTTTAAAAATTGTGCGAATGTATTGATTTTGGCAATTTATTTTTCGTCAAATCCTCATGATCCTCCTCCTGAAGTCGTGCCGCCACCGAAATGATAGATAGTTGCTTTATCCCCGAGTTGCTCTTTTTGCACATTTGGATCTTGACATACGGCAATATCTACGATTTTGTTCGGATAATTTTTCTTGCGATATTGTTCAGCAGGCAAAATTTGATTATCATCCCAAACTAAAAGCACTATATCAGCGTTACCTTTATACTTAGCATCTTTTTTTAGGTGATGAACTTTATTAAATCCTTGTTTTTCTATACCCTCTTGTGGCGGGGCAATGCCTTCGAATTTTTTTGTCATAAGTTTATTCCTTTAATAATAATGATTAAATCATATCACAAGTTATGTTGACTGTCAAATAAATTGCCAAAAAATTTAAAAAATAAAGTGGATGCGGAATCCAAAAATAGATTTTTTACCCAATTTTAGCGAAATTAAACGGCTAAGACAGTGTCTTAGCCGTTTAATCCTAAACCCGCAGGTCGACCTGCGGGTTTAAACTTGATTATCCCCCAACTTTTCGGGGGCAACCGCGTGTCATTCCTGCGAAAGCAGGAATCCAGTAAAGATTTTCTGGATTGCCCGGTCAAGCCGGGCAATGACAATTTAAAGCTAAACAAAAACCCCCGCTTTTTTCGGGGGTGTTTTGGAAATTAAGATACGCAAGCGTTAAAAATAAAATTATTTTTTTGATTTAAAAGGAGACATCAATACGTTTCCTGTAATTTCAAGAACAGGCAAAACTTTTAAAATAAATCTGATAACAAAAACTAATATTGTATATTTCCAGTTAAGTAAAATTAATGCAAGTAAAAGCACCCAGTCGACCCAAAAAATTAACGCAACCCATTTTGGTAGTGTTGGTTCATCGGGTGGTAAACTACCATCGCGTTTTGCCTGCGTCATTCTAATGTCAAATGTAGTTATCGCCGAAGTAATGGCATAAAAAATAGTTAAAACAATTACGACAGGCGAAGTAAGGGTGGTGTTAAATAATTCAATCATATATTTAAAAAATAATTTTTATTTACGAACTAGACATTCCTTGTTAGGCAAAATAGCGCCTTATTATTTGATATATACTATAATTAAAATAATTTTATTTAACTCGCGAATCCGATACGCCGTGTTATGTGATGGCGTGCAAAAGTTATTCTTGAGAAGACGGTTTCGTTTCCTCTAATCCTCGCGTCACTCTGGAGGGCAATACAAAAATAAACTCGGCCAGTGCAAGTGCAAACTCTATTGATTTTTTTGCATCTTGGTCAGTTGGTAAGGCGGCTTCGTCATCCGCATGTCTTTGATCATTTGCATCAAGACGAACCTGATGTGCCCACCGAGACATCTCTTTGGTTATAACATGATCATCGGCCGCTTGATTTATCCTGTTGTATAAATTTCCTTCGGCATAATTTTTAGCCTTCAACATAGAATCAACAGCGCTGGCGGCCAACATTACAGCACCTGCGGGAGCATGTAGACTGTTTAAGGCTTGGTCGAGGTATCCTCTTGCTTTTTCAGGGATTGAGTCATCGACTTGACTGGTGGTAGGATAAATTTCTGTGACGTAGCTATCAGTTCTATTTGAAGCGGCTGTGACGAGACCGCCGCATCTTGTACATTTATATACTCTCCAATTTCTTTGGTTTCCCCCAGAGTGTGTCGTTGTGACTGTCCCCCACTGTTGTTTCAAACTGGGAGTGTCGACGTTGCAATGAGGACATTTTTGTAATTCAAGTTCTTGTGTTAAATGAGCCATATTTAAATGATTAATTTTTTGTATACCTTCCGACTCGTTATTATGCAAAATGTTTGGCGGAAGTATCTTTTTTTAATGCTTTTTTCAGAATATCTTCAATAAATTTTTCTTTATGTTTTCTGTAGATTTCACCGTCGCCGAGGGCTTTTTTTACTCCCTCTTTTTTGATTTTGATGTATTGTTTAACAACATCAGGGTGTTTTAGCAAGTGATCGCGGAAGCCAATCATTTCTTCCCAATCTTGACCGCCCAATTTCGTAAGATGAATGTGAATTCTTCTTTTGCCTTTTTTATATGGACAATCTCGCCAAAAAAATAATCTTTCGGGAGTTCCCGCGCCCTCAACAAATTCATAACCATTTGCTTCTAATTTCTTTTTGGCTGTCGCCATCTTTGATTTTAAAACACCAAGAACTATGTCTAAAATACCTTTACCGCCCAGGCCGGGAATGGCCGTTGAACCAACGTGCTCAATTTTCACAGACGAACCAAGAGCTTTTGCTAAATTATTTTTTTCTTTGATGAAAAACGCCCGATATTTAGGATTGTATTTTCTGAAAATATACTTTTGCATAATCTATGAGTATTTTGAGACTGTAACAAACTTTCCAAAAGGCGCTACCGTAGCAATTTTACCTAACGTTTAGGTGTGTCTGAAGTTTACAAGGTTTAAATTTGATTGTAAATTTGGAGAAGCGAATGAACGTGAAGCGAAGCCAAATACGCCTTATTGGGAGTTGCCTCTGCCATATTTTTGTCGCACATCTTTTTGATATTTTTCAAAAGTTTCGAGTCCCATATCCTTGCGTCGTTGCTCTATATTTTTTTTATCGAATATTGGATAAGGCTGCCTTTGGCCATCGGAATCTTTAAAAAATTGTGTTCCGTAAATTTGCGGTTTTCTATCATTCACAGCTATTCGATCTTCGAGATACGCAATATTTGCTTTATCAACCTCGTGTTCGGGCTTCAACTTCATGAGTTCAAGACATTTTTTTTGAAATTCCAAATCCTGATCAGCGTGTTGTGCAAGTAACCAAGCAAAAGAGGAGCTCTCTTTGCCAACTTTAGAGATGGAAGGCCAACCTATTTCGTCGATAATTCCTTTAAGTCGTGCTGTATTCCTGAGGTCAATATTTGGATCCCAATTATTTGGATTATCTCCGCAGCGATGACGCATAAGTTGATCTTCTTCGGACATTGCTTTCAATTCTTCCGGTATACCTCGTAATTTTTCTATTTGATTTTTCATACTTTTAGATTTTGAGAGGAAGGCAGAAATGGCGCCTAATCCGTTATTATGCGGAATGTTTGGCGTATAACGCGCAGAACAGTGGAAATTCCCTATTCATTTCCTATTTCCATATATAATGCCCAAATATCACATTTAAGATTTTCGAATAAGGCATCTGCCTCCTCTTTGTTTTTATCGCGCATCATTATTTTAGAAATTAAATCAATTGTGTCATAGAGAGCGTTGGTTGTAGAACTCCACTTGGTAAATGCGCCGTCACGGAAAGAAGATAATTTTTCTTTAATTTCCTTTTTAGTCCCCTCTTCAACTTTAGAATCGTCAACAATTGAAATCCAGAGGTCAAACCTCGTATTAATTCTATTCGCAAATCTTTTTTCAATAATTTGTTTGGTAAAACCCCACGGGGCATCCTCATTCTCGTCAAACAAGTATGTTTTTAGGATTTTTATAACCTCCGGCTGGCTTCTGAATTTGTCTGATTCGGTCCAGCAAAGGCGTTTAGCATCTTCTAAAAATCCGTATTCTACACACTCAATAATTTTATGAATCAATTTATTTTTCCCTGTTTGGTCGGCTTCCCTTAATTTTTGAACTAAAATAGATTGTTTTTCGGGCAGCTCTACTTTTTTTAAACCTAATTGTTCTGGGTTCATAGATTGGCAATATAGGCAGTCGTTTTTCCTTTTCCGATTGCCTTAATCATTTTTATCTTTTTTAATTTTTGTAACTGCAACTGCGCTGTGCGCCGTGGGCAAGATAAAACGTCTTCAACATCTTTCACAACAATACGGCCGACTTGATCCAAAAAATCAATAATTTTTAATTGCTCCGGGGTAAGATAGATTTGTGATTTTATTTTTCCGCCAACATTACGAGCGGAAAGCGGCAGGATTTTGTTTTTTACTTCATCAATTTCTTTTTTAAATCCTTTCGCAAAATATTCCAGCCAAGAAGTGATATCCTCGCGGCGTTCGTCATAAGTTTTGCCTAAATTGATGGCCTTGTAATATGAGATCCGGTCAGTATTGTAATAATCCTCCAAGGCAAACAAACGGCGGAAGTCATATCCGCGTTGATAAAGTATCAAAGTGGCCATTGCTCGCGCGGTACGGCCATTGCCATCGTTAAAAGGATGGATAGCGGCGATTTCCATGTGAGCGATGGCGGCCGTAACGACTGGGTTTATTTCTTTTTTTTCGCTTTCCTTAAGCCAAGCGGCAAATTCGGCCATAAGTTGCGGTACGCGTTTGGCTTCCGGCCCGGTATATAAGGTTTCTTGTGGCATTCCCAAACGTCGCCGCACTACATAAATTGGCCCCGAACGATAATGTCCGCAATACAGCGGAGATAAAGTTTTGTTGGTTACTAATTTGTGGATTTTCAAAATTGTTTTTTCGGTTATTGGTTTTTTTTCCGCCACTGTTTTTTCAATAAATTTTAAAGCATTGAGATAATTTTTTACTTCATAAATATCCCTGTCTGGAGCGTCGATTTTTTTATTGGCGTATAATGCCTCCACCTGTCCCATATTTAAACGATTACCCTCTATTTCGGTGGAGTGGTGAGTCATGCGGATAATCGCTTGGCGGCGCAAGCGTAGTTCTTGCTGGGGCAGAATTTTGGCGCGATCAATAATGCCTTTGGCTTCGGCAATGGCAGTAAGGTCGCGCAAAATTTTATTGGTGAGCTTGAATTTAGGGTTAAACATATTGTGGAATTATATTTTTTAGACTACATCAGTATTATATCACAAAACGACGATTCGCGCAAGATTCGCGCAAGATTCGCGCAAGAAAATTTAAAAAATGAAGAAGACCTATTGTACGGAATGTTTGGCGTGGCTGAAATTTTTGAAATTCTGAAGTTTGGTTTATTTTTTCTCGTCCTTAAATTCACTCTCATCTAACCCCGATAAAAGCAAAATTGACTGAAAAGTCCCGTAAGGTATTTCTTTTCTTGCCATTTTTACGATGACCGTGCGTTTTGGGCTACCGTCTTTGCGGAACTTGGCATGTGAACCTTTCTGTGAAACAAAAAAGAAGCCCTTTTTTGAAGGACCCTAATTACAACTTTCAGTTTTATTGGTTTAGGCATACTTAAAAACAAACGGCGCCAGAACCGGTTTTTCTACTTTGTTTATTTTAGAAAGAGGCATGTCTTCAAAATATAATTCCAATGCTTCCTCCAGAGAGGTTAAGGCCTCTTTTTTGGTGTCGCCAAAACTGGAGACCCCGGTATTTAAGTTCCAAGACACAAAATGTTTTCCCTCTTTCCAAACTACATTTTTTAAATCAATTTTGCGCATATTTTTAATATCACTTTATTACATTGACATTATAAACAATCTTGAAGAATAAGTCAATTTGTGTATTTTTTTGGTTATTCCTCCTAATTCGTTATTATGCGGAATGTTTGGCATAAAATACAATTTAGATTTTGAAATTTAGTATTAAAAATTTTATTAGAAATTAGGAATTGTCTCCCTTCGGGAGATCCCCCGCAGGGGGAGAAATTAGAAATTGCTTAAAGATTATTTTAATAATCTTTAAGCTTTGATATTCCCTCGTGCGCTTGCATTTTTTCAAGCGCTTTGGCTTCTATTTGGCGGATGCGTTCGCGGGTTACGCCGAATTCTTTGCCCACTTCTTCCAAAGTATGGGCTACGCCGTCTTCAAGCCCAAAACGCATTTCAAGGATTTTTTGTTCTCTGGGCGCCAAATCCCTGATAATAGCTTTAACATAATCGCGCAAAATTTGAAGCGACGCCGAGCGCGATGGCGACATTGTTTTTACATCTTCTATAAAATCTTCGAGTTTTGAATCTTCTTCGTCTTCGCCGACCGAGGTTTCAAGCGAAATAGAATCCTGCGAAACTTGGATTAAATTGCGGATTTTTTCCACATCTTCCACCATTTCCGCGGCGATTTCCTCGGGCATTGGTTCGCGACCCAAGTCTTGAATTAACTGCCGTTCAATTTGCTGGAAGCGATTTAAGGTCTCTACCACGTGAACCGGAATGCGGATGGTGCGCGATTGGTCTGCCAAGGCGCGGGTAATTGCCTGCCTGATCCACCACGTGGCGTAAGTGGAAAATTTATAACCTTTGCGATACTCAAATTTTTTGACGGCGCGGAAAAGGCCGATATTTCCCTCTTGAATCAAATCTAAAAGCGACAAACTTTTGCCGACGAATTTTTTAGCGATGGAAACGACAAGGCGCAAGTTGGCCTCAATGATTTTTTTGTCAGCTTCCTTATCCCCTCTTTCCTTTCTTTTGGCCAAAGCAACTTCTTGTTCGCCGGAGAGCAAAGGGATTTTTCCGATTTCGCGCAAATACATTTGTATTGAATCGGCTGAAAGTTCGGGTAAAATGGCCGGATGCTCCCCCTTCTCAAATTTTTCTGGTTCCCCGCTTTTTTTCCGCGCGGCAGGTTTTGTTGCTTGCATTTGTATGTCGTGCTTGCCTCCCAAAAGTTCGCCCCTAGTTTCAACAATAGGGCAGCCCATTTTGTCTAAAACATCCAAAAATTCTTCGTATAACGTCAAATAATCCTCCGCGTAGGGAAAAGTGTGCATTACTTCGTCTTCTGTGGTAAATCCCCTCTTGCGGGTTTTGTTGACAAGCAGATTAACTTCCTCTGTTGTCGGGGGAATAATTTTTTCAAATTTTTCAAGAATTCTTTTCTTTTTTTGTCTTGGCTGGAATTTCTTTTTTGGCCGAACTAAACGGGACTTAATTTGTTTTGAAATAAATTTTTTCTTGTGTTTTGGCGCAATTTTTTTTGCCTTTTTTATAATTTTAAAATTTTTCTTTTTTTTGAAAGAAACAAATTTTTTAAAAAATTTTTTAAATTTACGTTTGGCCTTAACTTCACCTTGTTTAACTGGTTGTTTTTTCATAAAGAGACCTACGAAAATACGAATCTTTTACGAATATACGAATTCGTAAATTCGTACCCATATTCGTAATTTCGTAGATTTGATTTTCGTAATTTCGTAGATTTTTATCCAATAAGCGTATTAAACTCGTCAAAAAGTTGTTTTGAAAGTTCTTTGTCGCCCGCCTTTTCAGCCTTTTTTATGCTTTCTTCCAAAATTGCCCGTTTATTTAAAACAAAACACTGCCGCAATTCATCGGCCGTTTTGATAATTTCTTTGTCTAATTCTTTTGCATCAAAAAAATTAAATTCTTTTTCGCCAAACAAGGCGATTTTATTGAAATTTTTTGCCCCGCCGGCATCGTTTTCGTTAATTACGGCTTTTAAGCCAAAAAAGTCCAGCGTCTTATTGCTATTATAATACTCCACGAATTGCCTGTAAAGCGGTTCGTACTCGGGCGACATAACCTCGCCAGAAATTTTGCTTATTATAAATTCAAATTTTTGCGGCGCGTAAAGCCCTAAGGCAAGCAACCTTTCTGACAAAAGACCGCACCTGTTGTTTTTGCCAAACTCCGCCGTTTCGTTGTGTTCAATTTTTTTGGTTTTAAGCGATGTTTTAACGCGTTTTAATTCATCAAAAAGAATATCTTCTTTTACATTGGTGGCATTTCCCAAAACATGCATCCAATGCGATTGGCGCACGGCTTCCGGAAGTTTGGCGATTTCTGTGAGCAAGGCATGCACCGATTTTGACTTTTCATCAAGAGATAAACTTTTTTTAGAAAATAGATATTTATCAAAATAATAATCCATTACGTCTTTGGCCTCCGTAACCGCCTTTTTCCACGCTTCTTTATCTTTTCTGATGCAATCATCGGGATCTTTGCCGCAACCGTCGGGAATTTGAATGATTTTGATGTTAAAACTTTTTTCCAAAGCGATGTCTATGCCTCGTTTGGCGGCGATTTCGCCTGCTTCGTCAGCGTCAAAACTTAAATAAATATTCGCGGTAAAGCGTTTAAGCAGATCAAGCTGGCTTTCGGTAAGCGCCGTGCCCGACGAAGCGACTGTGTTTTTAAATCCAAATTGATGGCAGGTAATTACATCCATATTTCCCTCAACAATAATGGCAAAACTTTTTTCTTTGATGAAATTTTTAGCCTTTTCAAGGCCGTATAAAACCCTGCTTTTATCATAAAGCGCGGTCTGCGGGGTATTTACGTATTTTCCGCCTGCCTTTGGGTCGTTTTCCGCCGAGGGCAAGATTCTTGAAGTAAAACCCACAACATTAGAATAGCTGTCTTTAATCGGAAACATAATCCGGTTTCTAAACCTGTCATACCAGCCCAAGGCTGGCCCGCCTTGGGCGGGGTGGCCAACTTTTGATTCTCTTCGAACCAGTAAGCCAGTTGCTTCTATTTCCATTTCCGTAAATTTTGCTTTTTTAAAATGATTTAAAATCGTGTCCCACGAATTCGGCGCGAGGCCGAGCTTGAATTCAATTACCGTATCCTTGTCCAACCCTCTCTTTTTTAAATATTCACGCGCTTCTTTTCCCTCTTCGGTAAAAAGATGCTTGTGGTAAAATTCCGTTGCCGCGTCAATAATTTCTTTTAAGCGGTTGGCGCGTGTTTCGTTTTCGCGGGCAAACGCCGATGTTTCAAGTTTTACCCCGGCTTTTTCCGCCAAAATTTTTAACGCTTCGGGAAATTCAACTCCCTCTAATTTTTGGACAAATTCAAAAATATCGCCGCCCGCGCCGCAGCCGAAACAATGCCAAATCTGCTTTTCGGGCGAAACAAAAAAAGAAGGCGTTTTTTCTTTATGAAATGGACAAACCGCCCTATATGACATTCCAGCTTTTTTGAGCTGAATGTAATCCCCAAGCGTTTGGACAACATCCAGCTTGCTTTTTATTTCGTCTACCTGATTTATCATACCCAGTATATCAACCTTGATATTAAAGCGTTGTTTGAGAGAAATGTCTATTTTTGACACCGAAGCCGCACTCAATTTAAAATGCGACGATTATTTTTAAATTTGTTAGATGCCTCAAAAATACTCGTTGAAACAAAATTTAACAAAAACTGCAATTATCAATTAAGATTAAGCCCCGCTGCTATCAAGGTTGTATTACTGGGAATACCTTGTTATTACTATTTTAGTATATTTAGATTAAAAAAACAAGCCCCATCAGACAATTTAGTCTGATGGGGCACTACACAAATACTGTGGTTTTATCCCATGCTTTCCGCCGCGATTTTGTTCAGTTTTTCAAACTCCTGTTGACAATATTTGGCATTGTAAAGGCCCAATCCGCATGGCGGAGTAATTAAATCCCCTTTTTGAAAATCTTTTATGTCTTCTTTTTTGGAAATTCCCCAAGAGATTCTTTTGCCACTTCTATAGAGAGGAGACAGGGTAATATCAAATTTTTCCGCGACATATCCTTCGGATTGCGCGGATCCGCTCGCTTTGACGAGCGGAGAAGCGTCAAAACTGATGATTTCAATAATTTCCGAACGGAAAAGTTTGTCCCAATCCATATTTCCGCAAACATGTACGCCAAAAACCATTTTGAATTTATTTCCAAACGATATTTTTAGAGTTTCAAAAATCGGAGACCACAAGGTTTCAAAGTCAAACGGAACGTAACCCAATGCCGGCTCATCCAAAAATATTATCACTTCGTCGGTTTTTAATCCGTTCAAAATGACAAAAAAATGCTCGCACACTCTTTCAACAGCTTCGTCATCATAGCCTGAAAGAAATAAAGTCGCCGGGCCGACGCACTGGATTTTAACTATATTAAATTGATGCTTCTTAAATTCTTTCAAACAGCTTAATTGTCCCGGATTTTTAATATATTCAAGCATTCCGTCTCCCAGCTTGGGAAGTTCCGGCAAAAAAGGAATGTCGTGTTTTAAACTGTATTCCACGGACGAAATTATGTTTTTAAATGGTAAAGAGCCAATTTGGGTGATGATTTTTCTTTTTTTATTTTGCATTTTCTCTCCTCCTAAATTATGGTTTTATTTGCTTTGTGAATTTTCCTTCATATTTGGCGCGCCCCGCGCATTTTAAAAATATCATTTGGCAAATTTTTATTCCGGGGAGAATTGCCAAGGGCGCGTGCCCCAAATTAACAATTTCCAAAACCTGGTGATTGGCAATGCCGGGCTGCATAAAACTCGCGGTAACATGGACAGCAAGCCCTAATCTGGCAAACCGGCTTCTTCCCTCAAGCAATCCGGCGATATTTTGGGCCAAAGTTATTTTTTCCTTTGTTATTCCCAAAATCATTTCGCCGGGCCTGACAATGATGAATTTACCATTTTTAACAGCAATCAATCTGGTTAATTCTTCAAAGTTTGACCCGCTTTTTACGTGGAAAATTTTTGACCGTTTTTTAAAAATTCTAAAATCATTTCCCAAAGTTAAATCAATTGAGCCCGGGCCCACGCTTGATTTATCAAACGGTTCTATTTTTATCAGCCCTTTTTGAATCGCCTTTTTTAGTTCTTTACCAACAAGCACTGACATATTATATAAAGTTTAAAAATAATTAGTGACTAAATTATAACACAAAAACACCCTCTTTTACAAGGGCATTTTTATTATAGGAATAAACCGTCTCTCTTAGCGGGGCGAGTGCGTTTGATGGTGTGGTCCTTGAAATAACTTAAGAAATGTCATTGCTCAACTTGATTGGGCAATCCAGTTAAAATTTACTGGATTCCCGCTTTCGCGGGAATGACAAAATCAACCCACACCTCAATTTTACCTCACGGTTTCGCGAGTGGTTTGCGGAATAATTTAATTTATTTGACAGCCGTATTTACAGCGGCGGGACGCAATTGAATAGTTTGCGCTGTTATGCTGCCATCGGAATTTATGCTGCCATTTGCCGTAATACTTTCCCCAACTTTTAAATCTTCCGGCGAGCCGGAGGCGGATTTTGTAATTTGGGTGGTGTCGGAGAAAAAGATAATTTTTGAGCCTCCGTCAATAAGTTTTACTGTAATACTTTTGTCGTCTTTTGAAATAATCTCTCCCCCAATCATTCCTCCTGCCGTTCGTGTTCCTTTTTGCATGCCGCCAGCAGCGCCAGTGGCGCCAAATTGTTGAAAGCGAGCCTGACGTTCTTCTTGCGAAAGATTGGCAAAATCCGCAGCGCTCCCCCGCATCATCCCCGTTGGATTTTTGCTCTGGGCGTATTTCATTCCTCCATAAAATGAACCTGCCCCGATTGCCGCCAAAGCAACAATGGTGATTATAAGAATTTTTTTAGACATAATATTTTAAAAATCCTAAGCACTAAATCCTAAATTCTAAACAAATCCCAATGACTAAAATTCAAAACAATTTAAAATTTTGAAATTTGGAATTTGGAATTTGGAATTTATAATTTGTTTAGGATTTAGATAGTTTGAGTCCAGGATCTAACGCAACATATTTGGCGCGAAGCGCTAATAATGCTAAATTAGATTCCTATGACAAATTATAAAAGATTAAGTGATTTAGAGCGAGAGGAGATAAGTCGAA
>Ga0265296_1002879_pt1 | contig 16685 bp, 22 predicted proteins | sample MunlanPumphouse1_FD_189073 | JGI IMG/M metagenome (GOLD analysis project Ga0265296, IMG submission 189073) | Groundwater microbial communities from a municipal landfill in Southern Ontario, Canada - Pumphouse #1 | ecosystem: Environmental > Aquatic > Deep subsurface > Groundwater | place... | reverse complement strand
TCATTCAAAATTCTAAATTATTATTTCCCAAATAGTGTTTTCGCGTATTCCCAATAAGCCGGCTGATTATTCGTCTCCTTCTCCCAGTACCACCACTCCGCACCCCAGAGATAAAAAGTCCGGAAACCGGCCTGGCGGGAGAACTCAATAATCTCTTTGAACTTTGTCAGACTCATGGTCCGGTCTTTTTCCTCCCGTGTCATCTCTTTGTAAGAAGTCGGGCCCCAGGGTTCGGCCGCCAGCTCAATCACTATCCAATCAAGAGGCTCGGCAAACCAGCCGGTGAGGCGCTGTTTGAAACGAAAGAAGGCGGGCGTAATCGGATAGTGAATATAACTTTTAAAAAAGCGGGAATAAGTATCGCGATACATGGTGGTGCCGAAAATATCCGCGCGCTTCGCGGCCGGAATCCAGACAGACAATTCTCCCGAGTCGGTAATAATAATCGGCCGGCTGTCAAGCGCTTTCACTAAAGCGATTTCCTCATCCAAAAAATCAGGATCAAGTTTCGGGCACTCGCCAAACTGATTTAAAAAAGGCTCATTTTCCACCTGCCAGGCAATAATATTGGCGGCGCCGCGATAATGCTCAACTGCCGCCTTTAGATATTCAAGCAATTCAACCTCTCTTTGCTCTTTTGACAAGCCGACCGCCCAAGCAGGAAAATGGCATTCCGGCCAGCGGGGCAGGCGTCCGCCAATCGCTAAAATCACGCTGGCACCCCGCGACGTAGCCTGACTCACCTGCCAGTCCAAATCGCTCCAGTCAAACTCGCCCGGTCGCGGTTCCACCTCGTCCCAATAGGCCGAAAGACGCAACCGCCTAACTCCCAGATCATCCAAAATAGACAAATAAGTCTTCTGCCAGTCAAGCCCCAGGTGCCGCGCCTGTTTGACGGAAAAAGTTACGCCATAGACTAACTCGTCTTTATCATAGGCCTTGCCCAAGCTAAGAATCAAAATAACCAGCATCAAGCCGAAAACTATCAGTAAAATATTTTTGAATCTTAACAGGCGTTTAAACATAAATAATCGTCACCTAAATCCCCCAAATAAAATTCGGGTCTGTCGCTTTGAGAATAGAATTCAAAACAAATATCGTCACACCCCAGGCGGCCAAAATAATCGCTAAACCGATAGTGCTGGTGCGCAACTGTTCTTTTGCTTCCGTTACTTTGCTTTCATCCCCTTGGGCCATCATCCATTTGTAGCCGGCAAGCACAATCAAGGTTAAAAACAAAATTCCTAGTAATCCTAAAAAAGCTTGAATTACCTTTGCAACCACCACCCGGATATCCATCGGTGCGCCGCTTGTACTGCCGAAGGCCTGAGGAATTTCTGTCCCAAAACCCTCTTGGTCATCTAATAAAGCGGCGCTGGCGACTTGCGGCAAAGAAAAAATTGCTATTTGCGACACCAGAAACAGCCAGAAAAAAATTGATAGTAGCTTTAAAGAGGTCTTTTTTCCAATCATCATAAAATTTACTTAAGTGTATATTAAAATATATTGAAATGTTGGCTTAAAGCTAGCGATATTACTATTAATTATAAGCAAAATCGGCAAAAAATGCTACAATATAGACATAATGCGAATCTACGAATTCTATGCGTATGCTACGAATAATAGCAATACAAATTAATTTGCGGCATTCGCATGTTAATTCGTAGGTTAGCATTACTACCATGACTCTAGCAAAAAAGGTTGCCCTAAACACTATTGTCCAGGCGGGCAGTAAAATTATTTCCACCGCCTTAGGCTTGATTACGGTTGCGTTGATCACCCGCTACCTCGGTCCAAGCGGTTTTGGCGAATATACTACCATCATCACTTTTATCTCTTTTTTCGCCATCATCGCTGACTTGGGCTTAACGCTGGTCACGGTGCAACTGATTAGCTCGCCTCGCTTCGCGGGCGAAGCGGGCGCACCCGCTACGGTCTCAAGCGAGCAAGCGGACCAATCGACGAATAATCAAGATAAAATCTTATCCAACCTCTTCAGCCTGCGCCTCTTGTCAGCCATTTTTTTCTTAGGTTTGGCGCCAGCAATTATCTGGCTCTTGCCCTATGGTCAGGAGATAAAAATCGGTGTGCTGATTGCCACCGCTTCTTTTTTGTTTCCTGCCCTGAACCAAGTCTTGGTCGGCCTGTTTCAAAAAGAATTACGGCTTGATCGCGTTTCCATCGCGGAAATTGCCAGCCGGATATTGTTATTCGCCGGCGTCTTCGCAGTAGCACGTTTTGATTTTGGTTTGTATGGCATGCTTTATTCTCTAATCTTCTCCAGCGCGCTAAACTTCATTTTACTCTGGTTTTTCAGCAAAAAATATGCTAAAATTAGGCTCGATTTTGATAAAAAGCTCTGGCTGGAAATTATCAAAAAAACCTGGCCAATCGGTTTAACTATTTTCTTAAATCTAATTTATTTGCGCGCCGATACGTTAATCTTATCGTTCTTGCGCAAGTCTAGCGAAGTCGGCATCTATGGCGCCTCATACCGGGTAATTGATGTGCTGATTACCTTACCCTTCATTTTCGCCGGCATCGTACTGCCAATTCTAACCGCCGGTTGGCAATCAAATCGAGATAACTTCAATGCCGTGCTGCAAAAATCTTTTGATCTGATGATACTACTCGCTTTGCCGGTTGTTGTTGGCACGCAATTTGTCGGTACGCGCATTATGACCATTGTCGCCGGTAAAGAATTCGCGCTTTCCGGCGAAATTCTTAAAATTTTAGTTTTAGCCGCGGGCATAATTTTCATTGGCACGGTTTTTTCGCACGCGGTCATTGCGATTGACCGGCAGAAAAAAATCATTGCCGCCTACGCTTTCGTCGCCGTGACGGCGCTAATCGGCTATTTGATCTTCATTCCCCGTTATTCATACTACGGCGCGGCCTGGGTGACTATTTACAGCGAACTGGCGATCGCGCTGGCTGCCTATTTCCTGGTAAGGCGCATTACCGGCTTTCGCCCGAAACTTCAAGTTGCGGGCAAAGCGTTCTTGTCAAGCTTGGCAATGGCGTTCGCTCTTTCACTGCTGTCAGGACTGAATCTGATATTTCTGATAATAGTCGCGGCTGTGCTGTATTTCTTCTGCCTTTACTTGTTGAAAGGCATCACCCGCGAACAAATTTTAGAATTAATTTCCAAGGGTTGAGATCGACTTGCTGCTTAATAATCTTTTCTACTGCAATTTGAAATTTTGGCTACAAAATTATAAAAGCTCCTCTGCTTATATTCTATATAAACATCGTCGCTTTTCTAATTTTTCGCTCAAAATTTCTTCATTTCGTGACGAAAAATTACTAAGCAACAAGTCTAATGAACGAGCGCAAAAAAATCTTGATCCTTGCCACAAGCAATGGTTCATCCGAATTGCTGCCGGAATTGATTGACGAGCTGCTTCCGGCCGGCTTTGAATTTTCTTTGCTTGCCGAAAGAACTTCGCCGTTCCATCAGTTTTTTTCGGAAAAAAAATTGCCCTGTGCGCGCGTCTGGTTCGGGCCGAAAAACCCTCTTGCCTTTCGTCTCCTACTGCCTTGGTTAAATTTGGTCTGGCTGATAAAATTTATTTACCGCCGCTACCGGGGCGAGCTGGATACTATTCTTTGTTTGGGCGCTCGCGCCCGGATGACGATACTCGGTCCGGCGCGAATTTTAAAAATAAAAACGGTCTGCCTGATTTTGCCGGAGAACGAACTACCACGGGCCGGACGTGCAAAAAAACAATTGCTAACTGCCACCCGCGACGCTACCTTGACGGTTTTTCTTAATAGAACCCGAGAACAACTTTTGCGCCTCGGTTGCCGGCAGGAGACTATTAAGCTGATCTCGCCGGCTATCCGCCTGCATCAGCACAAATTTCAGGAAAATATTTTTCATAAAATCGCGCAGGCTGAAACACAAACAAAAAAATTTTTTAATGTCGGTTTGGTGAATGGGCTGGAGACCGAAGAACAGGTGAACGAGCTGGAACTGGTTTTTCAGGCGATCAAACAAGCACGACTGATTATTCCGAACATCCAGCTGATTGTGCTTGGCGATGGCCGGCAAAAAAAGAAGCTCATCTGGCTGGCAAAAAAAATGGAGCTGGAATCGCTAGTCTGGCTGGTCGGCGAACAAAAGCACTTGCGCAAGTGGCTGGATAGTTTTGATGCGTTATTAGCAATCAAAACCAAACCGGCACTTGCTGACTTGCTGTTAGTGCTCAAAGCGATGGAAGCCCAGCTGCCGGTAATCGCGCCGGCCGATGTCGGCTTTGAGGAGCTGATTGACGATGGCGTGAGCGGTTTGCTCGCCGAGGACGGTTCAAGCGAAGCTCTGGCCGCTCAAATAATCCGTTTGAAGCAGGATAAACGGTTAATGATAAGGTTGCGCCAGGCGGCGCGCGAGCGGGTGGAAAAACAATTCAATTTAGACCGCGCCGTTGCTATATTTAAAGAAATGCTATAATAATTATATTTATGAATTTTACGGTAAAAGAAAATCAAGCCGGTGTCAGGCTGGATAAATTCTTGACCGAACAGCTCGGACAATCACGCAGCCGGATTCAAAAAATAATCAAAGCCGGCCAAGTTTCGGTTGAGGGCAAGGTTGCGAGCGCCAACTATCCGGTAAAAACCGGCGAGCTGGTAGTTTTGAAAAAACCTACAGCGGAAAAGAAAATCAACATGAAAATGGCGCTTATGAATTATGAAATCATCGCCCAAACCCAAGACTATCTGGTAATAAATAAACCGGTCGGCTTATTGATGCATGGCACGCCGGAACTGAAAGAAACCAATCTGGCTGATCTCTTGGCCATAAAATATCCGTCACTCTCTAAGGTCGGCGAAGATCCTTATCGCCCGGGCATTGTCCATCGAATAGATAAAGACGTCAGCGGCCTGGTCCTGATTGCCAAAACACAGGATTTTTTTGAAGCGGCAAAAATGCAATTTATCAATCGCGGTATCAAAAAAAGTTACACTGCTCTAGCGCACGGCAGAATCAGCGCCGATCAGGGCCTGATTGATTTTCCGATTGATCGCGCCGCCGCCGGCCACAAAATGGCGGCCCGGCCAAAAGGAACTGACGGCCGGAGAGCAATCAGCGAATTTGTGGTACTTAAAAAATTCAATCACTTTACCCTCGTTAAAGTGACGATTAAAACCGGCCGCACGCACCAGATTCGCGCCCACTTCTCCGCTTATAGCCACCCATTAGTCGGCGATAATCTCTATGGCAACAAAACGGCCAAAAAAGTGAACAAAAAATTGGCCACCGCCCGTGTTTATCTGGTGGCGGATGAGCTCTCCTTCACCGATTTAAACGGCGAACGAAAAAACTTCAAATTGGAATTGCCGGCAGATTTTAATAACATCTTCAAACAAATCAAATGATTATTTCAGTCGGCGGCTACATGGGTTCGGGCAAATCAACTATTGCTAAAATGCTCGCGGCAAAGCTCGGCTGGCCGCGTTATTACATCGGCGACATCCGCCGACAAAAGGCGCGCCAGCGCGGCCTGACCTTGGCCGAATACAACCGGCTCGGCGAAACCGACCCCGCAACCGATTTTGAAGTTGATGAATACCAAAAACAACTCGGAGAAAAAGAAAATAATTTCGTGATTGAGGGGCGCACTTCCTGGTACTTTATTCCTCATTCCTTGAAAATTTATCTTGATGTCGACAAGCGGACGGGGGCGCAAAGAATTTATAACGACCTGCTCCAATCCAAAGAACGGAACGAGGCGCTAAAATTGGATACGTTGGAGGAGGTGATGGAAAGTATTTCCCAGCGGGAGGCAAGCGACCGCTTGCGTTATAAGAAATATTACGATTTCGAGGTCTATAATCCTTCCCACTATGATTTTGTGCTTGATACCACCAATTTGACCATCGAAGAAACCTTTAAACAAATTTGGGAATTCATCAAAATAAAGCTAACCATGGTTGACCCTGTTAGACAAAATCATGATTAAAATTTGAAAATGCCAGTAATAAAAAATTTGGGTTGAATGCTCGCACCGCATTAAGGTCTAACAGAGTTGACAAATAATCGCTTTTATTATAATATCTGATAAGTAATTTACTACGGGAATAGAACTTCTGCGGTTCTATTTTTTAATTAAAAGGTCTGTCATCGAACACCATTTTGGCTGCAATTTAAAAAATTCGGCTAAATTTTTTGAAAAATTTATCTCGAGTTTTTGAAATATCGCTTCAAAAGCGTGTTCGACGACAAACCTTAAAAAATATGACAGAAAAACAATCAATCGCCGAAATCGCGGATAATCTTAAGCCGGGCATGACGGTGCGCATCTTTCAAAAAATTAAAGAACTCAATAGCAAGAATGAGGAAAAGGAGCGCCTGCAGTATTTTGAGGGCATGATCATCGCCAAAAAACACGGCAAGGGCGTGAACGGCACCATCACCGTGCGCAAAGAAACTGACGGCGTTGGCGTGGAAAAAATTTTTCCGCTGAATCTGCCGACCCTGACCAAGATAGAAATCAAAAAGCAGGTGCAGGTCAACCGCGCCAAACTTTATTTCCTGAAAAGAGGCTACAAGAAAAAACTTAAAGATAAAAAAGTCGCATAAAACGACTTTTTTGCGCGGGTGCTGTAATCGGTAGCCAGGCGAGATTGAGGTTCTCGTGCCGCAAGGCGTGGAGGTTCAAGTCCTCTCCCGCGCACCATATCGGGCGCATAGCTCAGTTGGTTAGAGCGCTTCGTTTATTCACCCCGTTAAATCCTTGGATGGTTAGCTTCCACCTACGCTGAAGCTTCGGCGGACAAGTATATTAAGTATACGGTCGGTGTTTATGGGGCCTGCCCTACGAAGCCTTGGCGAAGTAGGGATGGTTAGCTCAATTGGTTAGAGCGCTGCGTTTACATCGCAGAGGTTATAGGTTCAAGTCCTATACCATCCACAGATTACATCCAAATTTAACGGGGCAGGCCGAAGAGGTCCAGGGTTCGAGCCCTTGTGCGCCCACCCTTCGATAAACTCAGGGCAGGAAAAATAAAAACCCGGCCGTAGGTCGGTGTTTTTTTGTTAAATGAAAAAGCCCGTCGATCGCTCGAACGGGCTCTTTTGTTGCTTGGGAAGCCTGCTCTTTTCTAGCAGACTCTCCATTTCATTCCCTGGCCACCCAGGAAAATCGGCACGCCTTCGTATTCAAAAGGAACGAGCCAGGGCTTCTTCTCGATCGTAAGTGTCCCCTTACTCACCGGCAGGCCATAAAACTGCGGCCCGAAAACGGACATGAAGCCGCCGAGTATGGGGAGCGCACCTTCTTCTTCAAAAATCTGGCACAACAGAGGCAGGGCGACCGGCGCGGAAAAGATACCCGCAGCAGGATTTGTTCCCCGCTTTTTTTCCAGCGGGTGCGGCGCGCTGTCTGACCCGAAAAAGAACTTCGGATCGCCGCTGGTCATGGCTTTACGCACCGCCCGCTGGTCCTGTTTAGCCTTGGCAATCGGCTTACAGTAATTCAAACTGTTGACGATGTTGCCCGCGTGAGCATCACGCTCATGATCGGAGTAAAGCCCTGATCCGCTTTCAATATCTCATCGCGATAGGCAACCAGACGCTTCGCATTATCAACCGGCTCGGGCACCAAGTTGCCCATCACCACCGCCCGTGGAAAAACGCAGGAGGTGAACGGCAACACATTGCGGAGCATCAATCCCGTCCGCAGATGCACATGCGCATCAAACGGCTTGGGAATGGTTATCTCTTTTCGGCTCATGAACGCCTCCGTTCAGCTAATTGATATGCGCGATCGATGCAAGGTTTGACGTTCCAAAACCGCAGGAAAGCAACCGATGAGATTTCAACTGCGTCCGCCCCGGCTAAGACCATGCGATTCACGTCGTCCGAGCAAAGAATACCGCCACAAGCAGTAATCGGCATAGTGATACCGTCGGCGCGCGCTTCCTTAATCCAGGTTTCCGTGATCGGCAGAAGCCATTTCCCCGAAAGTCCTCCCGATTGCACAAACCCTCGCTTGACGAGCGGAGAGATACCGGAAGGGGAAATCCATCGCCAATGAATCTTCTCAGGCAGCATCCCCCAGGGGATGGTGTTGGAACAGGTGATTGAATCGAACACACCCGATTGCTGGATGATCTTGACCGCCTGAATCGGCGTCATGGCGTTGATCTTGAGGTCAATCGGGATGTCACCGAGAATCGCCCGCAAGACCCTGCCCAAGCCGATGGCTTCATTCGCCATCTTGAATGATGGATCATGCTTGGTATTCGGGCAGGACACATTGAGCTGGATGCCGAACTTACTCAAGAATTTACCATTCAAAATAAATTCCATAAGCAATCTGGCAAATGCCTCAGTTTCGTCCAGCCGCGTCTGTATTTGCTCCGGCGTCCCCCTAATGGGCATGAATGAGATGAAAAACGTATCCAACAGTCGTTGCCACCGACCAGTCTCAAGTAATGCTTTCATGCCCGGATTGCTCAAACTGACCGCGTTGATAGCGATTTGCAGAAGATGATTGACATAAATACACCTGGGAAAACGCTCAATCGGCTGGAAATTTTCATCCAGCGGCATGTTGCCTTTGTTCGGATCAAGGGTTCCCGTTTTTGAAGTAAGCTTTGCTCCGGTGAAATCAAAGCCGTCAGATAATATCTTCGGCAATTTTTTTATTTCCTCGTGATATCGATATCCCTCGCCAAAATTACTCATTGTTCCCGAAGCTACTCTTACCGGTCCGAAATTCACTCCGCGCGAAACGAGTCCCTTCATGTTCCCTCCCCGGGGCCTAGCCCTTTGTATTATTTATTACTATATTTTCAATGAACCTTGGTCATTTTTATATGACAATATAGTTTAACATTTTTAACTGTTCTGTCAATTTACCCCGTTTGCCAAAAAGCCGATTTAAGGCTAAGATAGAGCCATGAACCCCGTTAGATATGAGGCGGGTATCATGTAAATAATATGGCAAGAAAAATATCTAACGGGGTGAAATATGCAAGTCATTCGGAAAAAGATACCTTTAATTTCGCTAAAAATTTCGCTAAAAATCTAAAGGGCGGAGAACTGATCGGCCTGGTCGGCGAGCTCGGCGCAGGCAAAACCGTTTTTGCCAAAGGTCTCGGCGCCGGTCTCGGCATCAAGCAAAAAATCACCAGCCCAACTTTTGTCTTGATGCGAATCTACCCAGTTAAAAAAAGGAGTATAAAAAATTTCATCCACATTGACGCCTATCGCCTTAAATCAGCCGCCGACCTTAAGGCAATCGGCGCCCAAGAATATTTTTCTGACCCCTCGTCGGTTGTGTTGATTGAGTGGGCCGACCGGGTGAAAAAAATTATTCCTCATGCGATGATAATAAATATTGAGATAATAAAATCATCACGCTTAATAAACATTGTTAAAAAATAATTATGGCGTTCCAACCAAATAATCTAGGCGAGCACGTTAGGCCGGGGGAAAATCCCGCTAGAACTTATGAAAAAAGTCACGCTTTGCCCGAAAAACAGCTAACCAGCGCCGAACAAACGGTGCAAAATTTTTTTAGCGATGACGGAGAATATAAGACTGGAATCGTCGAAAAAAGAAGCAAGACTTTTTTAAACCAATTTCCCTGGCCTGATACTAAACAAAAAAATGACGATTGGAATTACATCACCGATAAACGCAAAACAAGAAAGGACCACACAGAACGCTCAGAAATTTTTGAAAACATAATCAATTTAACAGAACGAGCCGGCTGGTTCGGCCATGATTGCGAGGTGACCTCAACCCATGAATACGACGACGTCGCCAACGGAACTGATTTAGTGGTAACTTGGTATAAACAGGAGGCCGGCGGAAAAAAAATTATCGCGCAACTTGCTATTGATTGCACTTTGACTGAAGATAAGCTGGATGAAAAAGCCGATAAAATTATCAGCAAAATTGATCAGGGCGAACTTACTAATTTACGCTACTTTAAATCAAAACATCTGGGAATAATGGGACCGCTTAAAAATTTACCCCGAGTTATAGTCAGACTTGAAAAAAGCAAGCTTGATGAACTGTGCCGCGTGGCTATCAAAGAAATAAGTAATTTAAAGACGGGGTCCAAAGATTTCAGAACTTATTACGCTCAACTGTTATTCCTGATGGAAATTGAAAGCCAGCTTAAAAGTCAGGAGCAATACATTAAAGAAATGGAACCGGAAAAAAATAACAAAAAAAACCTGCAACAACTTAAAAAAATTGTTCTGAATACAAAACAAGTAATTTCTAATCTTATTCAAAATAAAAAAGGCTCTCTGGACGGGGAATCAATCCAGAGAGCAGTTCGCGAATTCAAGCATCCTTTTTCCGGACGCTCCCGGCTTCGGCCGCCGGTTGACGTCGGGAATTGATGGAAACCACCTTTTCCCTTGCCTCGGCCTCCGCCCCTTTTCCTTGCCTAGCCCTTTCTTTTGCCCTTTCAAGAAAGGGCGTGAAAGGAGTAAAAAGAGGTCCATCCTTCATTTTCCGCCCCTCCTTAGGTTGATATTATTAATGAATTCAACAAGGGATGAATTCAACAAGGATTGATATCCTGACTTATTTTTTGATTTTTGTCAACTGTTTTAACTTCCGCCAACAATAAACCGATGATACCGATTATGATCATTATGTCCGCCACGTTAAAAACCGAATAATATTTCAAACTGAAATAATCAATGACATGACCGTACTTCAGCCGATCATACAGATTACTGGAAGCTCCCAAAATAATAGCTAAATATAAAACCGCCTTAAGGTAGGCGGTTTTTTTTATTTCAATAATAAATAAATGCATCAAAATAATAATTATTAAAACGATAATGACTTCCAGCCACCGGCCAAATAAGGGCAAAGAAAAAGCGATGCCTTGATTTTTCGCCAAAACGATACGAAACCAGGCTCCCAATAAATTAATTTCCGGCCTAAAACTAACTACCCAGGCTTTAAGTAGGCGGTCCAGTACAACTAAAAAAACAACTGCCGCGAAGAGGGCTGTTGTTTTTTGCCTATCGTTCAACATATTATGCTTATGATTTTTGCAGCTTGGTTTTACAATCAATGCAGGCACTTGCTACGGGTCTGGCTAATAATCGTTTCTCGCCAATTTCATTGCCGCAATATTTACATATACCATACGTGCCTTCTTCTATCCGCTTCAGGCTGCTGATGATATCGCGTAAATTTGTCTCCAACATTTCTTTGGTCGCGAGGTTCGTTGTGTAGCCCTCAATCTCCTGGGCGTTTTCATCAGGCTTCTCTCCGAACACAGGAAATTTCGCCGCATGATCAGTAGAATTATTGGCAACCTTATTAAGCTCAAGCTCAATTTTTTCTTTCTGGGCCTGCAATTCTGTTTTAATTTTAGCAAGCACCTTCTGGTTAATTTTTGCTTCCTTGCCGGACATATGTTTATTAGATGAAAAAACCCTCAAACGAGGGTTGTTAACTTAACATCATTATATCAAACTTCAGCCGTTTGGCAAGGGAATGGCCGCTTTTCAAGCGAGATCCGTCAATTCGCTATCGCTTCACTCAGGATAATCGTCTCCAAGACGAGATCCTTCGCTACGCTCGGGATGATCGTCTCCAAGACGAGATCCTTCGCTACGCTCAGGATGAATTAGTTTTTCTGCTGAAAAACTAATTCAATTTTAAAAGGGGCCCTGCGCGGGCCTCGAATATATTAATATATATAATTTAATAGGCCGCGAGAGCCCCATCCCCAAGAGCCTATTTTTAGCCATCTAGACGATGGTTTAAAAAATCCTGCCTCTCGAGGAAAGACTGTTCGCTTTTTAGCTGACTTGTCAAAGCACTTTCCACCGAATCTGTGGTAAATGTCGGAATTTATTCAGGCACCTACCGCTCTTTTGTTTTTGTTTAATTTCCTTTGACCGTGTCAACACCGGCCTGGAAGTTCAGTGAAAAGCAAAAAACTTTTTCCAAAATTGCTTTGGGAAGAGTTTTTTTGTTTTGATTTTGATTTATATTTAAAGATCTTTTTATTGGCTATTTTGTTGGCTATTCAAATTATAGCATAAAATGTTCAATTAAGCAACGATATGCTTATAACTGTCAAGACAACCATTAAAATTGCTAATATAAAATAAAATAATAAAATATAATCTAAGTCAACATATACTTAAGTCCACTAATTTGTAGACTTAAGTAATATTTATCCACAGCTCTTGAATAATACTTATTAAAACTTAAGTCCACATTTCTGTGGACTTAAGTATTTAGGACCAGGTGTGGTTGTTTGAGGTCACGGTGGGAATCGCCACGGGATGAACCAGTGGCGCCCGGTCGGATGACTGGGCGAACCCACAATAAGAATAATGAGGCCAGGATGGGAGTTGCACCCACGCATAACAGTTTTGCCCGCTTCGCCTCTTTCTTTTACAATGAAGCTTGATGCTTATTTTAGAGGTCACGGTGGGAATCGAACCCACGGTAAGAGTTTTGCAGACTCATGCCTTACCACTTGGCGACGTGACCATGATTTTGAATCATCGAAGCGAGGCGAGCAGACCGTCGCCTTACTGCTTGGCTATCTGGCCATATTTAATTAAGAGTTTTGTCCCGCCTCAGCGGGATCCCGCCTTTCTTATAATTATTTATAAGCGCGGCGGGACAGACCGTCGCCTTACTGCTTGGCTATCTGGCCTAATGTGAAGTTAACTGTTTCAATATAACAAAAATATTATCTAAAAACAACACTATCGGCTCTTGATCAACAAAAAACCCCGGTTGAATGGGGTTTCTGCTTTATTCTAACCTTTATATTTTTAATTAATATTTTCCACCACCTCTATGCGCGCGGTTTTAATGCCAAATTTTATCGCCTCGCCCTTATCTTTAAACCAGACGTCTAGGCGTTCCGGATGCCGTTTATTCATCCGATCGCGCACTACAAACACCCGATTGCCGAATAATTCAGGAATCCGCACCTTGGTGCCAAATTTAAGGAAATTTGCCGCAATCGTATCCTCAACACCATGCTCGCAGACATTAAAGCCATTGGCGGTGATGCACGGGCTATTGTCTGTTTGCGCCACTTCCGAGGTATAGGCAGTCAGTTGATGATAGCCATGACTAGTTGTTTTTGAGTCAGTAATGTCCGGCAATTGTGCTTCATTCTTTACAATTTTAATCCCAATCGCTATCGGCGTGATTTCATTTTTTACTTCGTCTAAAACTAAATTAACCGTTTCGTTGGCCTGATCAGAATTAACTTCTAAACCAGACTTAAGTCCAACAAACCGTAGACTAAAGATGTCTTCCGGGGCAATTTCTTTGGCCATGATCGGATAAGGGTAGAGAACAAAATCAAAAAACAGGATAAATGCTATACAACGAATAATTATCCGTTCTAGTTTGTTAAGCTTCCTTGATTTTAGTAAATTTTGGCTAAACATAGCTGAAAAAAATATATTTTGCTAATATTAAATAAAAATGTGACTAATCTGTGGCGATTTATTTCTTCAAATATTTATCTTTTACCTAAAATTAGGCAAATTAAAAGATCCTACCATATTCGGTAGGATCTTAACGTTTTGAAAAATCATATCAACTTAGCACACCACCCCTAAAAAGTCAACCCTGTTAAATCCGACAAGGGTCGGTGCGAAGCAATTTAACAGGATCAACGGTTATGATAAAATAAATAAAATTTGCTATTGACATATTTTTAAAAAAGTAATATAGTATAAAATCATTACGAATTTGTTCTGTCAAAAATCAGGCTTGAATGCCCTAAAATTAAAGGAGGAAGTGCGATGAGAAAATCGGTTCTTTTTTCGGTGGTAATGGGACTTGCGCTGGTTGGTGCCGGTTGTTCCCCGGTATTATGGAATGTGCCGGAAAAAACGTATTTGAAGGGCGATCTTCGTTGGTACGCAACCGACGCGGACTCCCTCAACCGCAACATCAGGGGTCGGTTGGCCATAACTAAACTGGCCAATCAACCGGTGCAAACCGCTACCTCGCCGGAAGGTGTGGCGCAGGGCTATCTGGGCGTGGTGGCAAATCTGGACCGCTACTATCCAGTCAATATTTTGATTGAGGGGCCAGAAACGAAGAGTTATTATTTGGACCCGGGGAAGAGTGAAGAGGATTATCTGATCCCCGGCACCTACGTCGCGACCGCCTACCGAAGAGGTTTGGTGGTCGGCAGGCGGGTCTTTCACAGTGAACCGCAGGAAAAGCGGTTAAACGGGCGAAAGGTTCACTGGTACCTTGTTTACAACTCTTACAACTACTGGTAAAAAAACAGTTAACCAATAAAAAAGCGCTTCGGTGATCTGCCGAAGCGCAATTTTTTTATTTTTTAAAATATATTTTAAGGACTGCTTTCCAATCCTCCTCCGGCGCCTCCGCCCGCTGTGTTACCCAAAGCTTTAATAACAAAATAAGTAATTGAATAGGCGGCAACGATAATTATTAAACCGATAATCGCCGTTCGAATCGTGTCCTTCGCCTTGGTTACTTTTTGTTCATCTCCAGCCGCGGTCATCCAGTGGTAGCCGGCCAGAACCATCAGAAAAATAAATATAATCCCGAGTAAACCAAGAAAGGCTTTGATTGCTGTTGCGACTACAGAACCAATGGTTGCCGTTGAATCATAGCCTGCATTAAGTTGTACTGCTGTGGCCTGTTGGTCCATCCTATCTTTTGTCCCTGCGTCCAAAAGCTGCGCAGAAGAGGTGTGAGTTAAGAAAAAAATGGAATAAAATCCAAAAAGTAACGAAATTATAAAAATTAAATTTTTTTTATGGAACTTTGATATCATTTAGTTTGGTTAAATAATTTTTTTAATAAAGACCCAAATTGCATAGGCCGCAACTGTAATTACCAAACCAATTATCGCCCCCCTGATGGTGTCTTTTGCTTTGGTGACTTTCTGCTCATCGCCATGTGCTGTCATCCAATGATAGCCGGCATAAACCATTAAAATTATAAAAATAATTCCGAGCATCCCTAGAAATGCTCTAACGACCGTGCCAACTAAAACGGCGGCCGTAAACTCATTGGTCGTTGCTTCGTATCCGCCGGCTGGCCCTACTTTTTTCAATGTATCCAATGGCGCAGTTTGAGCAAATACTAAAAAGGGTAAAATGAGCAAGCTGACCAGAAAAGCTAGGGGAATCAAATTTTTTATGAAATTTATTTTTTTCATAACTATTTATTACCTCATACTAAAACCCACCCGGCGTCTGCAGCACATCCACTGATAATGCTCTAATAACATAAAAACTGATTGCATAAGCGCCAAGAACTACAACTAGGCCTATAATCGCGGCGGTGATCGTTTCTTTGGCCTTGGTGACTTTTTGTTCATCTCCATGCGCAGTCATCCAAGTATAGCCGGCGTAAATCATTAAAATTAAAAAAATTACGCCAAGTATGCCCAAGAAGGCTTGAATAACAGTGCCGATTATCGTATTAACGGTAGAGGCATTAGTCTCGGTTTTATAACCACCCTTGTCGGCGACATTGCCTAATAAACTTCCGTCAAAGGCGTTTTTCAAATTAAAATCTGCGGCGTATAAAGGAATTATGTTAAGTAAAAAAAATGAGAGGGTGATTACGACTATAAACGAAAATATTCTTTTGTGCATATAATTTCAGTTAATATTTTTCAAACAATCAGACTTTTTCTGCAAAAACCGATCCGACAAATAAAGTTATTGCGTATGCTCCAAGTACGACGACCAAGCCGATTACCGCACTTTCAATTAATTTTTTCGCTTTATCAACTTCCGCCTGGTTGCCGCGCGCCATCATCCAAAGATAACCGGCATAAATCATTAATAACAAAAAAATAACTCCGAGGAAGCCAAGAAAAGCTTTAATCAGTATTCCGTAAAAATCCACCGGTGTTCTTGTCAGGTCGGCATAGCCTATGTTAGAACCGGTGCCCAATAAACCGCTGTTTATTTCAAATTTGGAATAGTCGGCCGAAACAAAAGATCCGTGAAAAAAAACAACTAATAAAACCAAAATTTTTATATATATATATAAGAATGCCCGTTTATATGTCATTTAATTACCTATAATTTTTTTGAGGCTTTAAGTTCCTCCCACAAGAAAATCACCCAGTACTTTTGTAATCGCATAGGCCGCCAAAGTTATGATTAAACCGATAACCGCGGCGATTATTATATCCTTGGCTTTGGTAACAGTCTGTTCGTTGCCAGCGGCGTTCATCCACACCGTTCCCGCAACAATTATCAAAATCATGAAAGCCACACCGGTAAAGGCAAGAAAAAAACCGACTATTCTGCCTACTTGGGTAGAAAGAAAAGTATTTGCTGGAGTTAATTTCAACTCATTTTTCCCCGGTAAGTCAACTTTCTCAATCGTATTATCAAGACCGTAATTACCGTAGGTTTCTGCTGCAACAACTTGCCCTCCAGCCAGCAAAAACGAAAAGCAAATTAAAAAAGCCAATAAAAACCCCCACACCCTTGCGGATGCGGCAGTATTTGATAATCGCTTCTCACGATATTTGATGTTCATAAATAGGTTAAATCCTCATGACATTTTGGGTGTGGGGGTAAATATTGCCCCCTTTTTGCGTGATTGCGTAAGTGATTGCATTATAATTGCTCTTTGCATTGCTCCGAACACAAAATACTTCTGCTCGGAGCAATGCAGACCGCTTGCCGCGGCCGGCATTGGATAT
>Ga0265296_1002878_pt1 | contig 16687 bp, 16 predicted proteins | sample MunlanPumphouse1_FD_189073 | JGI IMG/M metagenome (GOLD analysis project Ga0265296, IMG submission 189073) | Groundwater microbial communities from a municipal landfill in Southern Ontario, Canada - Pumphouse #1 | ecosystem: Environmental > Aquatic > Deep subsurface > Groundwater | place... | reverse complement strand
GAAGTCCTCGCGCAGCAGCGGCTCGCCGCCCGTGAGCAGGCACCAGACGGCGCCCATGCCGGCGGCCTCCCCGGCGATGCCGAGGATCTCGGCGGCGCTCAACTCCGCCGCTTTGGCGGCGCGGTCGCCGGCCGGCAGGTTGATGTAGCAGTGCCGGCAGTCGTTGTTGCAGCGCGCCGTGACCTCGAGGTCGAAGCCCAGCGGCGCGCGCTTGGCGCGCAGCTTGCCCCAGAGGCCGAACTCCTGGATCTCGATCCGCTGCTCTGACACCGCACGGCTCCTTCGCCACGACCGAGAAACCTGGGCGCGATTGTCCGCTTTGCCGGCGAGGCCGTCAATTCAGGGTCGTCACCGCCCTCCCACGGGGATCGCGAACCGTTCTGGCCGGCGGGCGCCTTTCGCCGCCCGGGCCGCCCGGCTACTCTCAGGGCGTGAGCGCCTCGGCCGGCGCCTCGGCCGGCTCCCCGCCTGCCCAAGACCCTGGAAGGCTGTACACATGCATGGTATTCTGTACGGCATGGACGAAACGAAGATGACGGTCCGTGTCTCAAAGCAGACGCTCGAGGACGCCAAGAGCTACGCACGCGAACACGGGACCACGCTGACCCGCCTCGTGGTGACGCATCTCGAGCACCTCCGCAGGGAGGCCGATCTGCTGCGCGACGCACCCGTCACACGGCGGCTGGCCGGCGTGCTCCCACCGGAAGCCTCGCGGCAGGAGCACCAGGACTACCTCGAGCGAAAGTATGGCTAGGCGGATCCGCGCCCTGCTCGACGCCAATGTGATCCTCGACGTGCTCCAGCGGCGCGAGCCCTTCTTCGACGACGCCGCCGGAGTGGTTGCGGCGGCCGAGCGTAGCGAGATCCAGGGCCTCGTGGCCGCCCACACCGTGACCACCCTGTTCTTCCTGATGGCCAAGCATTGCTCGCCTGACACGGCCCGCGTCCAAATCGGCGAGCTCCTGCGGATTCTCCAGGTGGCCGGCATCGACCAGGCGGTGATCGAGCACGCGCTGGCTCTTCCCTACCCGGACTTCGAGGACTGCGTGCAGATGGCCGCCGCCGAGCAGGCCCATGCCGACTTCCTGGTGACACGCGACCGCGGTCTCTATGCCCTGGGCCCACTCCCGGCGCTGACGCCGGCTGAGCTCACCGCGCTCCTCGGCAGCGCCTGACGGCCGGGCGTTCTCCGCGGAGCACCCACGCTGAGTACTCCGGGATCGGCCCACTGGCGCGTGGCGCGCCGGGGTCAAGGGGACGTGTACGGCTCCCAGACGTAGGGGCGCTCGTACTTGCCGATGCAGCACTCGAGATCGGCGACGGCCTTGATCACGCGCGCCGGGTTGCCCGCGACGACCATCCCGGCCGGGACGTCGTGGACCACGACCGACCCGGCGCCGACGAGTGAGTCCTCACCGATCTCCACCCCCGGCAGAAGGGTGCTGTTGGCGCCGATGCGCGCCCGCCGGCGCACGGTAGGGCCACCCGCGCACTCACGGTAGCTCGGGCAGTACATCGGGTGCGGGTCGTCGGTGAAGACGACATTGGGGCCGACGAAGACGTCGTCCTCGATGGTGACCAGCTCGAGGAAGCAGCCGGTGTGGATGCGGACCCGATCGCCGATGCGGTTGCCGAACTCGAGCACGGCGTTGGTGCCGATGCTCACGCCGTCGCCGATCAGGTTGTCCTCGCGGATGGAGACCCCTTGGCCAGTCTGCAGGTCGTCACCGAAGACGCTCCCGGCGTAGATGGTGGTGAAGGGCCGGATGGTGCAGCGGGCGCCGATGCGCAGCTCGAGCTCGCCCTCGGCGCGCCCGCGGGGTGGTTTGCCGAGGACGATCGGAGCCTGCAGGTCGGCGCCGGGCCCCAGGGTGACGCCCGGCGCGATGCGGATGCCGGCCGCGGCGCCGGAAGCGGCCTCCGCGGCCGGGCTCGCGCCGGAAGCGGCCTCCGCGGCCGGCCTCGAGCCGGAAGCGGCCTCCGCGGCCGGCCTCGCGCCCGAGCCGGCCGCCTCCGGCTCAGGCACCGGGCACGTCCGTGAGGTCGATGGGCTGCCGGCCGCCGTGGTTGCGCAGCGACCGCTCGGCGGCCTCCAGCGACGCCACCACGCGCAGGCCGGCGATGCCGTCGGTGATCGGCCGCCTCCCGGTGGTCACGCACTCGATGAAGTGGCTCGCCTCCGCGAAGAGCGGCTCAACGTTGTCGAGCTTGGGCGCCACGATGTCGCCGGTGCGGTACGAGAGGTGGAACTCGCCGAAGGTCTCCGGGTCCTTGTAGTCCACGCCGTGGTCGAACACCTTGACCTTCTCCACGCTCTCGGTGTCGTCGTAGAGCGCCATGCGCTGGCTGCCGACGATCACCGTGCGGCGCAGCTTGACCGGCGAGAGCCAGGCGATGTCGATGTTGGCGATCACCCCGGACGGGAAGCGCAGATTGACGAAGGCGACGTCGGGGATGTCGGGGACGACGCAGCCCCGGCCCGTGACGTAGACGCTCGAGGCGGCCTCGCCGAGCCAGTAGTAGAGGATCGAGAGGTCGTGGGTGGCGAGGTCCCACACCACGCTCACGTCCCGCTGGTGCAGGCCCAGGTTGACGCGCGACGAGGTGATGAAGTGGATGTCGCCGAGATGGCCGTGCTGGATCAGATCGCCGAGCTTGCGCACCGGCGGGCTGAAGACGAAGGTGTGGCCGACCATGAGCGTGAGCCCGGTGCGGTGGGCGAGCTCGACGAGTGCCTGGGCGTCGGCGGCGTCGCTGGTCATCGGCTTCTCGACGAAGACGTGCTTGCCGGCCTCGAACGCCGCCTTGGCGAGCTCGAAGTGGGTCGAGATCGGGGTCGCGATCACGACCGCGTCGACGGCGCCGTCTTGCAGCACCTCGTCGTACCTTTCGGTCGTCGCCTGCGCCGGGTAGCGGCGCCGGGCCTTTTCGAGCGCCTCGGGGTTTGGGTCGCAGACCCACTTCACCGAGGCGCCGGGCACCTCGAGGTAGTTGCGTAACAGGTTCGGGCCCCAGTAGCCGTGCCCGATGATCGCTACCGTCGTCATTGTGGCCCCCCACGAGTCGTGGTCATGCGGCTCCGTGCCCCAGGAGGGCCGCCGGCACCGTGTTCAGGCACAAGGAGGCGTCCACCAGGAAGTAGCGGGCGGAGTCGTACAGGATGTCCTGGAAGACCATGTCGTCGAAGGAGACCCGGCTCCGCCCGTCGACCTGCCACACACCGGTGATGCCGGGCTTCACCTCCAGTCGACGCCGATGCCAGGTCTGGTAGGCGGCCACCTCGTAAGGCAGCGGGGGCCGTGGCCCCACGAGGCTCATGTCGCCGATGAGGACGTTCCAGAGCTGTGGCAGCTCGTCGAGCGAGTAGCGGCGGAGGCGGCGCCCGACGCCGGTGACGCGCGGGTCGTCAACGAGCTTGAAGACGTCTTCCTGCTCGCCCTCGACCGACTGCGTCCGCGCCTCGGCCTCGCCGTTGATGAGCGCGTGCATGTACTCACAGTGAAGCTTCTGGTCGGCCCCGGCCCGCATCGTGCGGAACTTGTAGAACTTGAAGGGCCGGCCGCCGAGGCCGATGCGCTCCTGCGCGTGGAGCACCGGCCCGCGCGAGCTGAGCTTGACCGCGACGGCGATGGCGAACATGAACGGCGCCAGCGCGACCAGCGTGAACAGCGAGACGACGACGTCGAAGGCGCGCTTGAGGGGCGCCCGGCCGCGCTGCCCGGGCACGCGCCGGGTGCGCACCACCGGCGCCTCGAAGAGGTCGATGAGCAGGCGCCGGCCGGCGAGCGGGCGCAGCCGGTTGGACACGACGTACACCGTGGCCCCGTAGCGCTGCCCCGTGGCGATGAGCTCCAGGGTCTGGCTCAGGGTGAGGCTGCCGGCATCGACGAACAGCGAGCCGTACGCCGCCCCACCCGGCCCCGAGGCGCCGCGCAGGAGCTCGGCCACTTGGGCCACCACGCGCTGCTCCCGGCCGCCGTCGACGAGCGTCACGTGGTTGAAGCCTTTGAGCATCGTGAGGCGCTCGCGGAGCGGCTCGGTGCGGTACGGCCAGCCGACGACCAGCGTGCCGCCCATGTCGGCGCGGAACTTGGGGGCCAGCACCCGCGAGAGGAGGATGGTGCGCACCAGGCCGGCGAACAGGAAGAAGAGGGCGAAGGACGGCACCACGATGAGGCGCGACTCGAAGGCGATCGGCAGATGGAGGAGGTAGACGATCGCGGCGCTGATGGCCGCCGACCACAGCACCGCCTTGGCGAGCGTCAGCACGTGCAGGGCGCGGTGCGCCATGATCTCGCGCTCGTAGAGCCCCAGGGCGTAGAACACGACGAAGGTGATGGTCAGGGGCACCAGCATCGACCAGCTCGGCGAGACAGCCGTCTTCTCGCCGGCACCGACGCCGATGTCGTCGTGGAGCGAGAGGGCCAGGCCGTAGGCGATCAGGCCGAAGCAGAAGTCCGAGAAGAGGAACCAGCGGGCCGGCTGCAGGCGGCGGCCGGCGGCGGGAGCCGCCGCGGCGACGGGCACGAGCCGGGGCTCGACCAGGACGGCGGCCTCGACTTCTTCCGTCCCCGGTGCCCGCATCGCCATCGTCTACCCTCCCCCTTCTGTGTCCGTCAGGCGGCGCCCGCTCAGGCGAGCGCCTGCCCCAATGCCGCGACGACGTGAGCCCTCTGGGCCGCGTCGATCTCGGGAAACATGGGCAGCGACAAGATGCGCGCCGCCCGCCGCTCAGCTACCGGAAGGTCGCCTGTGCCGTAGCCAAGCCCGGCGTAGGCCGGCTGGAGATGCAGCGGCACCGGGTAATGGATGCCAGATTCGACGCCCCGCTCTCCCAGCCGCTGCCGCACCCCGTCCCTATCCTCAAGCATCACGACGTACAAGTGATGAACGGCCCCGACGGCCCCGCTCACCTGCGTGACCGTCACGCCGTCATTTCCCGCGAAGGCCGAATCGTAGTCCCGTGCCGCCGCGCGCCGCGCCGCGTTCCAGCTTGCCAGGCGGCGGAGCTTGACGAGCAGCAGCGCCGCCTGCAGGTTGTGCAGCCGGTCGCAGTACCCGACCACGCGGTGCGTGTACTTGTCCTCCTGCCCGTGGTTGCGGTACAGGCGCACGAGGTCGGCGGCGCCGGCGTCGTTGGTGGTGACCGCGCCGCCGTCGCCCAGCGCCCCGAGGTTCTTGCCGGGGTAGAAGCTGAAGGCGGCCGCGGTGCCCAGCGAGCCCACGGGGCGGCCCTTGTAGGTGGCGCCGTGCGCCTGGCAGGCGTCTTCGACGACGGCCAGGCCGCGCTCCGTGGCCACCCGCAGGACGGCGTCCATGTCGGCCGGCTGCCCGTACAGATGCACCGGGATCACGGCCGCGGTGCGCGGCGTCACGGCCGGCCCGATGGCCGCCGGGTCGATGAGGCCGTCGCCCTCGCGGCAATCGACGAAGACGGGCGTGGCACCGACGTGGCTCACGGCCTCGGCGGTGGCGATGAAGGTGTTGGCCGGGACGATGACTTCGTCCCCCGGCCGCACCCCGGCGGCCAGCAGCGCGAGCTTGACGGCGTCGGTGCCGGAGCTCACCCCCACGGCGTGAGCGCAGCCGCAGAGCGCCGCGAACTCCTCTTCGAACCGGCTGAGCTCCGGGCCCATCGTATAGGCGGCCCTGTCGATGACCGAGGCGATGACGGCGTCGAACTCAGCCCGAAGCTCGGTGGCCTGACGTTTGAGGTCGACGAACGGCACGCGCATGGCAGCCAGTCCGTCGCCCCGGCTCTCGGTCGTGGCGCCCGCAATGGCCACTGTGCCCCTCCGGTTTGGCTGGTTCTCGAAGCTTATCGTACCCATCGGCGCGGGTGCTCTAAAAGGGGTACATCCACCCAGGAGTTGCCACTTTGGACGACGTTGACGCTCTAATGCCCCGCCGCCGGCCCCGCGGGCAGCCTGAGGGGCGGCCTGGGGTGGCGGCAGAGGCCGCCGGGCCACAAGCGTAGTCTGGCGTGTATACGAGGGTAGGAACGGCCGCCGCGGGCTGGGCGCTTACTCGCCGGACGGCGTTCCGGCGGCCGCGGAACCGACGACTACGCGGTGATCCGCGTTCCGGCGGCCGCGCGGTAGGCGGCCTCGTAGGCGCGCGCGATCTCGCCCCACCCGTACCGCGCGCTCACCCACTCGCGGGCCGCGTCCGCCGCGCGGCGGCGCGCCTCGGGAGCCGTTGTGAGCAGCTCCGTGAGGGCGGCGGCCAGGGCGCCCGCGTCCCCGGCCCGGAACACCGGGAAGCCCTGCGGCAGGATCGACGTGTTCTCGGGGATGTCGCTGGCCAGGGTCGGCGCCCCCTGGCAGAGCGCCTCGAGCAGCATCATCGACATCGCCTCGACCTCGGAGGGGAAGACGAAGAGGCGCGCGCCGCGCAGCAGCCCGAGCACCACGGGCTTGGCGTCGAGGCGCGGCACGAAGCTCACCGGGAGGCCGCCGGCCAGGGCCCGGAGGCGCTCCTCGTACCCCGGCGCGTGATCGAGGTCGCCGACCACCAGCAGCGGCGGCGGCTCCGGGAGCCGGGCGAGCGCCTCGAGGAGCGTGTGGCAGCCCTTGGTCGGGTCCACGCGCGCCGCCGCGAACAGGAGGTACTCGCCGCGGGCGAGGCCGAGCCCCGCGAGCAGCCGCTCGGCGCCCTCCTCGTCCACCTCCTCGCCGGGGTCGACGCCGTTGGGGATGGCCGCGACCTCGCGGCCGTACCGGCGGCTCAGCGCCTCGGCCTGCACCGCCGAGACGGCCGTGGCCCGGCTCGCGAGGCGCACCGAGAGGCCGTCCACGGCCCGGATCAGCGCCTTGGCCGGGCCGCTCCACTTCTCGCGCAGGTAGGCCGGCCCGTGGTTGGTGGTCACCACCGGGTAGCGCAGGCGCAGGAACGGCAGGATGAAGCCGTTCTCGGCCCCGTGCAGATGGACGACGTCGTAGCCGCCGGCGACGAGCGCGTGGGCCGCGCCGGCGAGCTGCAGCAGCACGGGGCCAAGGTACTTGTGCGCCGCGGCCGGCAGCGCCACGACGCGCACGCCGGCGACGACGCCGGAAGAGCAGACCAGGCGGCTGCCATACACCGTGACACGGTGGCCCGCAGCCGCCTGACGCCGCGCCACGGCCTCCACGACGCGCTCGGTGCCGCCCCGGGACGGGATCCCCTTGGAGCCCAGGTGGGCGATGCGCACCCTCAATCCCCCAGGTCGACGGGCCGCCCCAAGGCCACCCTGACCTTGTTGCGCGCCACCCACCACACCACGCCGGGCAGGTTGTGCTTCATGGCCGGCACGGCCGTGCCCGTCATCCAGCAGCGGCGCTCGCAGGCCTTCACCTCGGCCCGCACCCGCTCGGCCTTGGGGCCGCGCCAGAGCTCGTCGAACCCCATCTCGTGCAGGTTGCCCATGCTCAGGTCGCGGCCGTTGCACGGGTAGACCTCGCCCCACGGGTCGAGAAAGAAGATGTCGCTCCCGCCCGTGCATTCGAGGCGGCGCGGGGCGCCGGCGACGAAGTCCACGAGGCCGCGGTTGAGGTAGGCGCGGAACCACTGCTTGGGCCGGCGCGAGCGCAGGAAGGCCTCCATGAGGCCGCGGATCGCCGCCTGCACCTTCTCCACGTCCCTGATCTCGTTGTCGTCGGTGTGGAAGTAGTAGCTGTTGTGCGGCACCGCCTGGGCGAACTCGGCGTCGAGATCGTCGACCATGCGGTAGAGGTCCAGGAGGTCGGCGGCGTTGTCGTCCTGGATCGTGACCGCGAAGCCGAGGTCCTTGACCCCGGCGTCTCGCAGCCCGTGGAAGCTGCGCAGGGCGCGGTGGAAGCCGTCCTTGAGGCCGCGCACCGCGTTGTTGGTCTCTTCCAGGCCCTCGAGACTGATGCGCACCGTGAGCTCGGGGTGGCGGCGGCCGATCTCCACGAGGCGGTCGGTAAAGTAGCCGTTGGTGGAGATCTCGAGGCGGTGGGCCTTGGGCGCGAGGATGTCGACGATCTCGCCGAGGTCCTTGCGGAGCAGCGGCTCCCCGCCGGTGAGGTTCACCCGCCCCATGCCGTCGGGAAGCTTGCGCAGCAGGTCGGGCGTGAACTCCTCGGCGACCCGGGTCGGGAACTGCCACGTCTTGCACATGCGGCAGCGGGCGTTGCAGCGGTAGGTGACGATGATGGCCGCGTCCATGTGGCGCGCAAACCTCCCAGACTGCCCGGCAGGCTCAGCCGGCCCCGGCAGGCCGAGTGTACACCACGTCTTCGAGGAGGCTCAGGAGCGCCTTGACGTGGGTCTCCGGGCTGTAGCGCGTGGTGGCCAGCAGGTGCGCTGCCCGGCCCATCTCGGGGAGGTGCGGCGAGTCGAGCGCCACCCTCAGGGCCGCCGCCAGCGACACCGGGTCGCCGGGCGCGAAGAGCACTCCGGCCTGGGTGTCGCAGACCATCTCGCACATGGAGCCGAGCTCGGCGGTGACCACGGGCGTGCCGCAGGCCAGGCTCTCGAGCAGCGAGTTGGGCGTGTTCTCGTACCACAGCGAGGGCACCACCGAGAGCTGCGAGCTCTGGAGCAGCTCGACGACGCCGGCCTCGTCGAGCTGGCCGGCGAGCGTGACGCCGGGGATCGGCCGCTCCCGGAGGCGCTGCTCGAGGGAGCGGCCGCAGGGCGTCTCGAGGTCGCCGGCGAGCACCAGCTCGACGCCCCGCAGGCCCTCGCGCTGCAGCAGCTCCCAGGCGTCGAACAGCGTCACCAGCCCCTTGATCCGCTCGATGCGGCCCACGAAGCACACGCGCCGCGCCCGCTCGCCGAAGGGGCGCGGCACGCGGGCCCGCACGAGGGTCGGCAGGTGGTGCAGCTTGCCCGCCGGCAGGCCGCCCGCGACCATCTTCTCGACCATCACCCGGCTCGGCGCCACGAAGGCGTCGACGAGCTCGAAGTAGCCCTTGCGCCGGGCCCACTCCATGGCCGCCGCGTTGACGGCCGAGGCGCCCAGCGAGCCCTGCACACAGCGGAAGGGCACGCTCGGCCAGGGGCTGCGGCCCACGCAGAGCTCGCAGATGCGGTCGGCGCGCACCAGGTGCGCCTGCGGGCACACCATGGCGAAGTCGCTGAAACGCACCACCGTCGGCACGCCGGCCTCGTGCAGCGCCGTGAGCACGGCCGGCGAGAGCTTGCGCATGTAGTGCAGCACGTAGGCCACGTCGGGCCGCGCGTCGCGCAGCAGGCGCGCCAGCGACGCGTGGACCTCGGGCGAGTAGAAGGCCCGCTCCAGGGCGCGGCGCACGCTGCTCACGGTCCACGAGTGCTGACGAAAGCGGACCTCGTCCTCGCCGGCGATCGGCGGCACGAAGTAGTCCGCCCACGGCGTCGGCTCGTTGCGGCTGTAGCGGACCGAGAAGGGGATCACCTCGTGCCCGCGCGCCTCGAGCAGCTCCTTGACGCCGAACAGGTAGCGCTCGGGCCCGCTGGAGACGAAGTAACGGTAGTTGATGAGGCAGATCTTCACGCCAGCGCCTCCCAGTAGACTCGCTCCAGGCTGCGGACCATGCGCGCGACGGTGAAGCGCTCGCGGAGGCGGGCCCGGCCGGCGTTGCCGAGGCGCCGGGCCAGCTCGCGATCCGCGCCCAGGGCGCGCAGGCGGCCGGCGAGAGCAACGGCGTCGCCGGCCGCGACGAGGAAGCCGGTCAGGCCGTCGAGCACCAGCTCCGGGTTGCCGCCGCCAGAGCCGGCGACCACCGGCAGGCCGCAGGCCATGTATTCCATGATGGCGTTGGAGCAACCCTCGCGGTGCTGGTCCTCACGCGACATGAGCACGCCGATGTCGGCCCCACGGACCAGCGGGAGGACCTCGAGCCCCGGGGCGGCGAAGGCAACGACGTCGCGCGCGACGAGGTCCCCCGCCTCGGCCACCAGGCGGGCCCGCTCGGGCCCCTCGCCGAGCAGCAGGAAGCGCCAGCCCCCGGGCTGCTCGGCGGCGAGCACCCGCGCCGCCGCGATGAGCGTGGAGAAATCCTTATGGGCGACCAGGCGGCCGGTCATCACGACCGTGAGGCGGGCCGCGGGCGCGCCGGCCTCAGGCGCGTCGCAGAGCGCCCAGCGGGCCGGGTCGAAGGCGTTGTACACCACCCGGCCTTTGGCCGCCCCCACCCCCCAGGCCCTCAGCCCGGCCTGGCTGTTGGCGACGATCAGCGTCGCCCCGGCCATGCCGGCGCGCAGCGGCAGCGAGCGCCGGCGCCGGGCGATGCCGTTGCGGATCGTGCCGTCGACGATCGGGATGCCCAAAGCCGCGCACACGGGCGCAGCGGCCAGCGACGACATCCAGTCCCAGGAGTGGACCACGTCAGGCCGCCACCCACGCAGCAGGCGCCAGAGGTCGGCCGCCGGCCGGGCGTCCAGGCGGCCGGCGCGGGCGCTGACGTCGACCCGCTGCCCGCGCTCCCTGATGACCTCCGCAAAGGGGCCGCCGCCCATCGTCCAGACGCGGCGCTCCCAGGCCTGGGGCAGGTGCTCCATGATGAGTGCCAGCTGGCGTTCGGCGCCCCCCGCGGGCAGCGCCTCCTTCAGGAGCAGGACCTTCACGGCCGCCTCACAGGGCACCCGCCGGCAGGCGGTCGAAGGCGGCCAGCTCGCGGCCGGCGGCGGAGAGCGTGCAGAAGGCGTGCCCACGCCGCCGCGCGGCGCCGAACAGGCCCTCCAGCAGGCTCAGGAGCTCGTCGACCGACGCCGGCGTCGGGCGGTACGGGCTCGCCCCAGGCATGAGCTCGCTGGAGTGGACCATGAACACCGCGTACGGCAGGTGGCACCGCTCGGCCTCGTCGAGGAGCGCCAGGAGGTCGCCGGCGCCGTACTCGGGCCGGGGCCGGAACCAGAGGGGCTGAGGCCGCCGCCAGGCGTGCAGCCCGCGGCGCGCGAGGCGCAGCGGCCGCGCCTCCCAGTGCTCGCGCAGGGCGCGGCAGCGGCGCGTCGCCGCGTAGGTCGGGAGGATCGTCACCGGCAGCTCGACGAGGCCGCGGCCGCCGGCGGCTCCGCCAGAGCCCGTGCCGGCTCCCGGCGCGCCCGTGCCCACTACCCGGAACGGGTAGGCGGTATGGCGGCGGAAGTCCGGCCCTCCCCCCCACCCCGGCCGGCCCGGGTTGCCGGCCCACGACACGGACGGCGTCACCGACGAGTCGACGATGTAGCCGAGCCCGGCCAGCAGGCGCGCGCCCGCCGCGTCGAGGCCGAAGCGCCCGGCGCGAAAGGAGGTCGGCGGCGCGCCGAACGCCGCCTCGATCTGTGCCGTGAGGGTGCGGAGCTTGGCCGCGAGGAGCTCCTCGCCGAGGTGGCAGGGGTACGTGTGCGCCGCGTCGTTCCAGGCGAGCCCGGGCTCGACGCCGAAGGGCGGCGTCGTCCACGGGTGGAGGTGGGCGCCGGCCTCGGCCGCTCCGCGGCCGGCCAGCGGCGCCAGAAACGCGACGGCGCGCTCGTCGGCGACGATCTCGCTCGTGAGCAGGTAGGTCGGCGGTGCCTCGTGGCGCTCGCAGAGCGCCTGGAAGGGCGCCCACCAGGCGACGTTCCTGGTCGTCAGGGGCGCGCCGTGGCGCCACTGGTCGTCCGCCTCGGTGTCGACTGTGACGACGACCTTCACGGCTAGGCCTTGTCGCCGGCGACCTCGGCGGCCACGCCCTCGAACGTGCGCTCGATGCCCGCGGCGAAATCGACCTTGGGCTCGTAGGCCAGGATCCGCCGCGCCAGGCTGATGTCGGCGAAGGAATGCTTGACGTCGCCCGGGCGCGGGGGCGCGAACTCCGGCTCGAGCCTGCGCCCCGAGACGCGCGCCACGGCGGAGATCAGGTCGAGCACCGTCTTCGGGTCGCCGCAGCCGATGTTGCAGATGCCCCCGGCGGCGCCCGCGGCCGTCGTCGCGCTCAGGGTGGCGTCGACCACATTCGCGACGTAGGTGAAATCCCGGGACTGCAGGCCGTCGCCGAAGACGAGCGGCCGGCCGCCCTCCAGAGCGATCCGCATGAAGCGCGGCACCACGCCGCTGTACTGCGACGTCGGGTCCTGGCGGGGACCGAAGACGTTGAAGTAGCGCAAGGCCACCGTCTCGAGCCCGTACACGCTGTGAAAGGCGTGCGCATATTGCTCGGCGGCGAGCTTCGAGACGGCGTACGGCGAGATCGGCTCCGGGACGAGGCCCTCGTGTTTGGGCATCGTCGCGTTGGCCCCGTAGATCGACGAGGACGAGGCGAGCACCACGCGCCGCACCCCGGCATCGCGGGCCGCGAGCAACACGTTGAGGGTGCCGGTGATGTTGGTCTCGCTGGTGGTCAACGGGTCCTGCACCGAGCGCGGCACCGACGGCAGCGCCGCGAGGTGGACCACGTAGGCGGCGCCTTTGACCGCGTTGTGGGCGCGCTCGTAGCTGCGTACGTCGCCCTCGAACACCTCCACGCCGCCGCCGACCGCGTCGAGGTTGCCGCGGCGCCCGGTCGAGAAGTTGTCCAGGATGCGCACGGTGTGGCCGCGGCGCAGCAGCTCCGCGACGATGTGCGAGCCGATGAAGCCCGCCCCACCGGTCACCAGGTACACCTCACTCATGTGGTTCCTCCTCCAGCAGGAAGGCGGCCCGGGAACAGGCGGCCAGGATCTCGTCGAGGCTCGAGTCGGCGTCCGCGTCGAGGCCGAGGGCCGCGAACCGCGCCAGCACGCTCCGCGTGCCGGCGCCCATCGCGGCCGCCTGGCCCTGCGAGACGAGCCAGCCGACGAGCTCGTCCATCTCCTCCACGCGGCGCGCGGCATGGCGCGGGTAGCTCGGGAGCAGGCGTTCGACCGTCTCGACCGTGCCCGGGTAGAACTCCCGCAGGACGCGCAGAAGCTCTGCGCCCTGCCCCAGGCGGTCACCGGCCGCCATGGCCTCGAGAAACAGCGCCACGAGGCCCTTGTTGAAGCCGGCGAAGGCGAGCTTGAAGGCCGAGGCCGTGCCCACCTCGGGGCCGAGGACGGCGCAGGCGAGGGCGCCGCCCAGCAGGGTCGCGAGACCCTGCGCCGCGGCGCCGCTCAGGTACAGGGTGGTCCGCCGGCCGAGAGCCTTGGCGCTGCCCACGAAGGCGCCGTCGACGCACGCGCAGCCGGTGCCCTCGACGGCGGCGCACACCTCGGCCACCGTGGCCGGCGAGACCGAGTTGGCGTCCAGATAGACGGGCCGCCGGCCCGTGCCCGCCACCGCCGCGGCGAAGGCTGCGGCCGTCTCCGTCGCCGCCGCCTGCGGCACCAGCGAGACGACGAGGTCGGCCGCAGCGACGGCCTCCTCGAGGCTGGCCACTGCCCGTATGCCCGCCGCCTCGGCGGCGGCCAGAGTCCGCGGGCCGCGACCCTCGAGGCGGGTGAGCACCACCCAGCCGTGGTCCACCAGCGCCTTGCCGACCGCGCTCCCCATCTCGCCCGGGTAGAGCACGGCGGCCGTGCGGGCCATCACGGGAGGGCCCATGACGTCACGCTCCCTCGCCCGTCCAGCGCCCGGCGATGCGCCGCGCGTTCAGCACCGCCAGGGTCCGCGACTTGAGCTTGAGCCGTACCCACGAGGGCTTCGGGTCGGCGAGCGAGAAGTACGGCAGCACGGCCGGGTGGGCGATGCCGCGCAGCCACTCGCCGAACCTCAGGCGCCCCTGGCGCCGCAGCTCGAGGAAGGCGAGGAAGTCGTCCAGCGGGTACCAGAGGTGCAACCCCGTACGGTACGGCCGCTCGCTCAGCGAAGGCTGCGGCAGGCCGGCCACGCGGTTGTAGACGAAACGCGCGAGGTCGTAGCCGCTGGCCGCCACCAGGCCGTTGGCGGCCGTGAAGCGCGCGTTGACCTCGATCACCTTGAGCCGGCCGTCGCGGGTGTCCCGCTTGAACTCGACGTTGGCGACCCCCCGCAGCCCCACGTGCCGGAAGAGCCGCAGGCCGAGGTCGCGGACCTCCGGAGCCCAGTCGGTGACGTGGTGGCAGGCGAAGCCCTCGTGCTCCGGGAACCGGCGGATCACGCGCTTGGTGAAGTGGAATTGCGGCGCGCCCGCCTCGTCGAGGTAGGTGTAGTAGCTGCAGAGGAGGTCGTCGGGGCCGGGGATCATCTCCAGCAGCACCACCTCGACGCCGCCCTCCTGCGTGCGCCTGAAGGCCGCAAGCAGCTCGTCAAGGCCGGCGGCCATCAGGTACTTGCCCTCGTGGATCCGCTTGAACTCGTGCGAGTGGAGCGGCTTGATCATCAGGGGGTACGCGTACTCGTCCGCGTGGGCACGCACCTCGGCCTCGCTGGTGGCCGGCCAGAAGCGCGGCGTGGGCACCCCCGCCGCGGCCGCCAGGCGGTAGGTGGCGAGCTTGTCGAGCATCGCCCGCTGGGCCTCCACGTCGCAGACGTCGAGCAGGTACCTGGCGGCCAGCTCCTCGCGATGCTCGAGCAGCAGCTCCAGGCCGTCGTCGTTGCAGGCCAGCAGGACGGCGCCACGCAGCGCCTCCGACTCTGGCCCCAGCAGGTAGCTCAGCCACGCCTCCTGCAGCGGCAGCGACGGGTCGGTCGGGAGGCGGCGCGCGTACCTCGAATACGAGGGCACCGCCCCGGGGCGGCAGAGCAGGTGCACCTCCACTCCGGCGCCCGCGAGGCTCCGGATGACCGAGATCGCCGTGACCACGTTGGCGCCGACGAGGATGGCCGGAGGCAGGCTCACGAGGCCGACTCGACGAGATGCCGCAGGATCAGCGTAGCGACGGGCACTCGCCCCTCGCGCTTGTAGTAGTGGTAGTAGTAGCCCGGCGAGGCGTTGACCTCGATGACGACGCCGCCGGCGTCGGCGAGGGGCCGGGACGGATCGGGCGTGATGATGTCGACGCCGGCGAGGCGGGTGCCGACGGCCGCGGCCGCCCGGGCGCCCGCCTCGACGAGCGCTGGGCAGAGCACGTCGGCGGCCGAGACGTTGTCCTCGCGGCGGTTGTCGTTGACGACGTGCTTGAGGAGCGCCACCTCGCCGGCGGCAGGCACGGACTTGAGCGTACGCCCCGCCTGCCGCAAGGTGTGCTTGAGCTCCCCGTCGAGCTTGATCAGCGACTGGCAGGCCTCGATGCCGCCGGCCAGCCGGCGGCGGTTCTCGGCCGCGATGAGCTGCTCGAGCGTCGCCACGCCGTCGCCCACCACGGTCGGCGGGTCGCGGCGCACGGCGTCGAGGAGCTCGCCGTCGAGGTACAGGAGCCGGTAGATGCCGCCGGCGACCATCTCTTCGATGAGGAGCTCGGGGCCGAAGGCGCCGCCGTAAGCCATCGCCCGCGCGAGGTCGCTGCGCGTGGTGACGGCGGTGGTGACGCCGATGGCGCCGGAGGCCCGGGCCGGCTTGACGACGCAGGGCCGGCCCAGCGAGCGCCCGAAGCGCCAGGCGCGGCGCAGGTCGTCCGCCGGGCAGGCGAGATGGCGCGGCACCGGCAGGCCGCGAGCGGCGAGCAGGCGGTACGACAGAGGCTTGTCGTCGGCGACCGCGGCCGTGAGCTGGTCGTCCAGCGACGTGAGGTTGGTGCGGGTGCGCAGCACGACGGCGCCGCAGCGGACCTCGAGCAGGGCCCGGTCGAGCACCGTCACTGACCCGCCAAGTTCCCGCGCGGCCTCGTCCCACACCTCACGGTAGAAGCCCGTCCGGCTGGCGACGACCTGCTGCTTGGTCGCCGTCCGCTGATAGAGGCGGCGGCGGACCTTGTAGTACAGCGACGCCGTGCTCAGCACCTGCCGCATGATCGAGTGGGGCGTCAGGGCGGCCCTCCTACGGCGTGATGACGCAGCCGCGCGCGGCGAGCGCGTCATCGACCCACTGGTTCGAGAAGTCGCCCTTCTGGATGGCGGCGAAGTACCGCTCGTTCTTGCCCTCGAAGGCGCGCAGCCGCGCGAGCACCTCCTCCGCGTCGTCGCGCGGCACGATGACCACACCGGCCACGTCGGCCACGACGATGTCCCCAGGGTTCACGACGATGCCGCCGCACTGGATCGGGTAGTTGATCTCGCCGGGGCCGTTGTGCCACGGGCCCGTGGTCGTACCGCCGCGGGCCCACACCGGGAAGCCGAGCGGTTCGATCCTGGGGAGGTCGCGCACGTAGCCGTCGATGACGAAGGCGGCGATGCCGCGGTGCTGCGCCTTGGCGCACACGAGGTTGCCCAGGGTGGCGTTCACGCTCGTGCCGCCGGCGTCGATGACGACCACGTCACCGGGCTGCGCCACATCGAGCGAGGCGTGGGCCATGAGGTTATCGGCCGGGTGCACCTTGACCGTGCAGGCAGGGCCAACCACCTTGCTCGCCGGCCCCGTGAGGCACCGGATGGCCGGCGCCAGCGCATACAGGCGGTTGAGCTGGTCCGAGATGTCGGGCGTGTCGAAGTCGGCGAACTGCCTGAGGAAGGCGGCGTCCAGCCGCTCGAACGAGCTCCTGATGCGGAAGCCGGGGCCGGGGATGATCTCGGCCGCCTTCGGCTTGTTCACTTTCTCAGGTGCCATGGCGCGCTCCTTCGCCGCTTCTCTCCTGGCGGCCATCGTAACAGAGGCCCGGGCAGGAAGGGCCGGGCCCGGCCGCGATCCAGCCTGAGCGGCAGGCACCGAGGCCGGGCGCGGGCACCGAGGCCGGCGGCCGTCAGCCGGTGGCCAGCCGCTCGAAGAGCTCGCAGACGCGGGCCGTCGCGTGCGTCTCGCGCACGTACTCGCGCCCGCGCTCGCCCATGGCC
>Ga0265296_1002877_pt1 | contig 16688 bp, 13 predicted proteins | sample MunlanPumphouse1_FD_189073 | JGI IMG/M metagenome (GOLD analysis project Ga0265296, IMG submission 189073) | Groundwater microbial communities from a municipal landfill in Southern Ontario, Canada - Pumphouse #1 | ecosystem: Environmental > Aquatic > Deep subsurface > Groundwater | place... | reverse complement strand
AGTTGGAACAATAAATGCTGCAGGATTATTCACAGCAGTATCAGCTGGCACAACTACAATCACAGGAACTGCAGGAACACTTTCAACTTCAACAGTTGTAACTGTTTCAAACGTGGTTATTCCTGATGTAACTGCACCAACAACACCTGTTATAACTTCAGGTTCTGCTACAGGTACAATTATTATGCCAGCTACAGTTTCTTGGAATAATTCAACTGATGCACAGTCAGGACTTTCAGGATACTTATATGTATTTGATAATAATTCAAGCACAGTAGTATCTACAACAACAGCAGGTGTTGCAACAACAAGTGCAACTACAACAACAAGTTCAAATCCAGGAACAGTATGGTTCCATGTTGCTGCTATAGATAACGCAGGAAATATTTCTGGAACTGCAAGCTACGGACCACTTGTATTATCTGATTCAGCAGTACTTTATACAAATTCAACAATCGGCGGAACATTCTATAATTTGTTCTCACCAACACTTGCTCAATCAGTAGTTGCATCAACAACAGGTACAACAACAATTACAAATTCAACACTTTCAACATTCTGGAATGTAAATAATTCAACACTTACAAATATATCAATCAATGATGTAAACTTGGATGCTGTTGTTTCTTCAAATTCTACATTCATAAATGCTGACGTTGCAAATTGTGCAGTTATAAACTCTCTTGTTAAAAATTATTACGCAAGAAATTGTTATGTTGCATTCTCTACAATTGATCCATCAAGCGGTTTGAATATGTTCATAAATTCAACAAGTACAAATTCACAAATTTATGCTTCAGATATTTATGATTCAATAATTTCAGATTATTCTTACATTGCAACTTCAACAGTCTCATCTTCAACAATCTCACAATCAACAGTATTGGATAGCGTTGTTGCAACATCAACAATAAGCAATGGTTCAACAATAGATAACAGCAATGTATCTCTATCAACCATAAACAACTCACAAATTTCAAGTTCAACAATCGCATCTTCAACACTTACAAATGTTGTTGCAGCAAGTTCAAGCATTACAAATACAGTATTGTCTAATGCAACTACTACAAACGCAGTTATTGATAGCGGAACAATTTACAGCGGTACTATCACAATAGGCGGAGTAACTTATGTAATCACAGTACCTACGCTTATTAGCTCACTAGGTTCTACAGATACAGTTGCTCCAGTGATAACAATTCTTGGTTCAAACCCAGAAAATGTTATCGTTGGAAATTCATACACAGATGCAGGCGCAACAGCATTCGATGCATTTGATGCAACTTCAACATTAGTTTCAGCAACAGGAACAGTTGATACAAGCATAGTTGGAACATACACAATTACTTATACATCAACAGATGCTACAGGTAACAGCGCAAGTTCTACAAGAACAGTAAATGTAAACCCAGTAGCAGTTCCAGATACAACAGCTCCAGTTATTACAGTACTTGGATCAAATCCAGTTACAGTAGTTGCAGGCACAGCTTATACAGATGCAGGAGCAACAGCTCTTGATAATATAGACGGAAATCTTACAGGATTGATTATTACAATAAATCCTATAAATCTATCAACACCAGTTGGAGTATATACAGTCACTTACACAGTTTCAGACGCAGCTCTAAATAACGCAACAGCTACAAGAACAGTAAATGTAGTTGCAATACCAGATGTTATAGCACCAGTTATCACAATACTTGGTTCAAACCCAGTAAACCTTACAGTAGGTTCAACATACACAGATGCAGGAGCAACAGCTACTGATGATGTGGATGGAGATATTACTTCACACATAGTAACAACAGGTCTTCCAATAAATACTTCTGCTACAGGAACACAATACGTTGTTTATAAGGTTATAGATGGAGCAGGAAATACTGCATCTGTAATGAGAACAGTAAATATAATTGCAACACCAGTTGATACAGTTGCTCCAGTAATAACAATTACAGGAGGAACACCTATAACAGTTTCATTAGGTTCAGTTTATTCTGATCAAGGTGCAACAGCAATGGATGCAGTAGATGGAACAACAACAGTTACAATATTATCAAATGATGTAAATACTTCTGCCACAGGAACTTATGCAGTTGTTTACTCAGCAACTGATGCTGCAGGAAACAATGCTACAGCTACAAGACAAGTAAATGTTATTGCGGCACCAGCAGATAATATTCCACCAGTAATCACAATTACAGGAGGAACACCAATAACAATATATGCAAGTTCAACTTATACAGAACTTGGAGCAACAGCAATAGACAATATTGATGGTCCAGTCGCAGTTTCTGCAACAGGAACAGTTGATGTAAATACAATCGGAGTATACTCAATCACTTACTCAGCTACAGATGCAGCTTCAAATACTGCTACAGCAATCAGAACAGTAAATGTTGTTGAGGCAACATCAACAGATAATATTCCACCAGTCATCACATTGATTAATGGAACACCAATAACAATAACTGTAGGTTCAACATACACAGATCAAGGAGCAACAGCAGTAGATAATATTGATGGTCCAGTCGCAGTTGTAACAACAGGAACAGTTGATACAAGCATAGTTGGAACATACACAATTACTTACACAGCAACAGACACAGCAGGAAACATTGCAACAGCAGACAGAACAGTAAATGTAATTGCAGCACCAGCAGATAATATTCCACCAGTAATCACAATTACAGGAGGAACTCCAGTAACAGTGCTTGCAAGTTCAACATACACAGATCAAGGAGCAACAGCATTTGATAATGTAGACGGTACAACAACAGTCATAACAGCATCAAATGATGTTAATACAAATATTATCGGATCATACTCAGTTGTATATACATCTACAGACTTGGTAGGAAATATGTCATCAGCAACAAGAACAGTAAATGTAATTATTCAAGATACAATTGCTCCAACAATAACAATTCTTGGATCAAATCCAATGGATGTTATAAGAACGCTTCCTTATGTAGAAGCAGGAGCAGTAGCAATTGATAACATTGACGGTTCAACAACAGTTGCAATCTCAGGTTCAGTAAATACTTCTGCTACAGGAACTTATGCAGTTGTTTATACAGCAACAGATTCTTCAGGTAACAGCGCAAGTTCTACAAGAACAGTAAATGTTATTGAAGATAATATTGCACCAGTGATAACAATTACAGGTTCAAACCCATTTAACTTAACTGTTGGTGGAACATACACAGATCAAGGTGCAACAGCAGTAGATAACATTGATGGAACAGTTACTGCTACAACAACTTCAAACAATGTAAATACAACAGTTGTAGGAACATATGCAGTTGTTTACTCAGCCACAGATGCAGCAGGAAACAGCACATCTTCAACAAGAATAGTAAATGTAAATGCAGCAGATACAATCGCACCAGTAATAACTATAGTAGGTTCAAATCCAATTACAGTATTAGTTGGAGCATCATACACAGATGCAGGAGCAACAGCTCTTGATAACATTGATGGAGTAAGACCAGTAACATCAACAAGCACTGTAAACACATCAGCTGCAGGAGCATACACAGTTACTTACACATCTTCAGATACACTTGGTAATACAGCTACAGCTACAAGAACAGTAAACGTAGTTGCAACTCCAGACGTAACAGCACCAGTTATCACAATACTTGGTTCAAATCCAGTATCAGTAACAGTTGGTGGAACATACACAGATGCAGGAGCAACAGCCACTGACAATGTAGATGGTAATATTACTTCAAATATTACAACTATAAATACAGTAAATGCTGGAGTTATAGGTTCATACTTTGTTAGATACACAGTTACAGATGGAGCAGGTAATACAGCTTCTTCAACAAGAAATGTAAATGTAGTTGCAGCACCAGTAATTCCACCAGTAAACAATGGCGGAGGCAACGGAGGAGGTCCAGAAGTAGTACCTGTAACAGTACCAGTTGTTACAACAACCCCTACAACAACACCATCATCTGATACAGTTGCACCAGTAATAACTGTAGTAGGTTCAAATCCAACATCAATAACAATCGGTACAGCCTATGTAGACGCAGGAGCAACAGCATATGACAATGTAGATGGAAATATTTCACCAGCAAACATTAGTGTAATAAATTCAGTCAACACATCATTTGCAGGATCATATCCAGTTGTTTACACAGTAAGAGATAATGCTGGAAACGTAGGATCAGCTACAAGAACAGTTGTTGTAAATCCAGTTAGCTCAACAGCAACTACAACAACAGGAAATACAGGAAATGAAGTAAATTCTGGAACAGAAACAACTGGCACAGGAATACAGATTCCTTCAGGTGTAGGAGAATTGAATCCTATACAAGGAGGGGAAGTTTCAACAACAACTTCTACATCTTCAGAAGCCACAACAACAGCAAGCAAAAATAATGGATTGTTTGCAGCTGTAGCAGAAGGTTTCTCAAATATTCCAAACAAGCCAATCATATCTTTGATACTTCTTGCAATAGTATTTACAGTTGGTTTGATTTTCTACAGAAGAAATAATAAGAATACTCCAAATACTCCAAACACACCTAACAATCTTCCAACAGGAAATACACCGGAGAATTTATAAGATTTCTATTCTGACATCTAATGTCGGAGAAGTGGAAAAAACAAAAGGCGGTGCGCGAAAGCGCACCGCCTTTTGTTTTTTAATTTGATGAACTAATTTTTTAATATTTAGTCTATTTGACAGTACACAATAAAAGTTATCAACAATTTTAATTTGGTGAATACTAAAAAATCATTGTATAATAATATGCGTTTATAAATTATTAATGTAAAAACATTTTAGTCAATTGTTTTCCTGCATTATAAATAACTCAATAATAAAAAAGTATGAATTTTAAAAAACAAGGTATTTTTTGTTTAATAGCGTTAGTAGTAAGTGGATTTTTAACATTTACAGGAATTGTATCTGCTTCCTCACCTACAATCACTAGTATTACACCAGCCACAACAACAACTGCAGGCGGAGACAGTATAGTTATTGCTGGAACTGATTTTGCAACTAGTACAGTAACCATTGGTGGCAATTCAGCAACTGTTACTGCTTCAAGTACCACTTCACTTACAGTAACTGTTCCAGCAACAAGTACAGCAGGTTTAGCAAATGTTGTTATTCTCAACGAAGATGCTGGTACAGTATCTACGTCAACTGCGTTCACTTACATTTCAGTTCCTACAATTTCTAGTATTTCACCAGCAACAGGTACAGCTTCAGGTGGAACTTATATAACCATCACTGGAACTCAATTTGCAACTGGTGCAATAGTGACTATTGGTGGAGCTACAGCCTCTTCTACTTTTTTGAATAGCACTACGATTGCAGTAACAACCGCAGCAACAAGCACAGCAGGTCAAGCACATATTGTTGTTCTTAATGCCGATGCCGGTACTGTATCAACTACAACCGCTTTCACTTATATATCGGCTCCTACAATCACTAATATTTCACCAGCAACAGGTACAGCTTCAGGTGGAACTTATATAACCATCACTGGAACTCAATTTGCAACTGGTGCAGTAGTGCGTGTCGGTGGTTCTATAGCCTCTTCTACTTTTTTGAATAGCACTACGATTGCAGTAACAACCGCAGCAACAAGCACGACAGGCCTAGCAAATATTCTTGTTACTAATCTTGATACCGGATATGTATCTAATTCAACATCATTTACTTATTTAGCAACTCTAAGTAATCTTACTATCAGTTCAGGTACTTTAAGTCCGACATTTTCATCAAACACAAATTCTTATTCTGTTACAGTTCCTACTGGTATTACTAGCGTAACTGTTACTCCAACAGCAACTCAAGGCGGTTCAACTATTACAGTTAATGATGTTGTTGTTACTAGTGGTTCAGCTTCTGGCGCAATATCACTAAATGTAGGTTCTAACACAATTACTATAAAAGATTCTATAAGTAGTAGTAGTACCAATAACTATATTATTACTGTAAATAGAGCAGGTCATCGCATCATATCAGTGACTGATGGAGGAACATCTAGTGGAGCAGAAGCCACAGTTGTTGCTACAACAACAGCTTCCACAACATCCACCTCCACCTCTACAACCTCATCATCAACAACCGTATCCCTAACATCACCTTCAACCATTTCACTAGGATATGTATTTACTAAAGACCTTACAATAGGAAGCAAAGGAGCAGATGTTACAGCTTTACAGCAACTCCTTATTAATGAAGGACACCTTACTATGCCAACAGGCACAGCTTATGGTTACTTTGGAGCTTTGACAAAACTAGCTGTTATCAAATACCAGAAAGCAAAAGGAATTGCACCAGCAGCAGGATATGTTGGTCCAAAAACAAGAGATATTTTAAATAATACTCAATCTTCAACCACAGGAGCTTCACAAGATGTTTCCAGTATGACTTTGAAACAACTTCTTCAAATGTTGCTTCAGATCGGAGCCATTGCTTCAGATAAAATAGATGCAGCTAATAAATTGATAAATAGTTTATAATCAAAAACACAAACTCAAATAACAAAAAAAACCACTGGAAGGTGGTTTTTTTTGTTTATTAATTTTACTTTATCTTTTATCAAAAATTTGTTAAAGTGCTTTTATATGTCACTATCAATCGGCATGGTTGGAACACAACTACACTTTCAGATAACAGAATTCCATTTTATTTTGAAATTAAAATAACCCCAAACACGAACTAAGGACCGAAAAATGGAAAAAATAAGAAAAAACGGTCAGGTCATTGCTTCCGTGTTTTTTACTTTGATTTTGGCAACATCAAGCATTGCTTGGGGGCCGACAGGACACAAGACGGTTGCGTACATTGCCGAAGATCATTTGACAGCCAAAACCAAACAAAAAGTTTACGGAATTTTAGGTCTGCATGATGGGGAAGACCTAGCAACGGTTTCTACTTGGGCTGATGATGTAAGAACCAAACCTAAATACAAAAAGACAGCAGCTTGGCATTATATTAATTATGATGTGCGCACAGAAAACAAACCTGAAGACTACATTAAATATAGTAAAAACGGTAATGACATCATAACCCAAGTACAAAAAGAAATTGAGGAACTTAAAACAACAAGCGATTCCGATAAACAAAAGGAAAATTTGAAATTCCTGATTCACTTCATCGGCGATATTACTTGTCCGGTTCATTGTGTTAATGACCGGGATAACGGCGGAAATTTAAAAATGGTCAAGTTGTATAAGCCGGCCGGAACAGGCCGGGGTAATAAGATGAAGCTACATGCGGTATGGGATAGGATGATTGAATTTGAGAATGAAGAGGACCCGCGAGAATTGGCCAGTAGCCTTGAAAAAGGCATTACGAAAACAGACATCAGTAATTGGGAACGCGGAACATCTATGGATTGGGCTTTTGAAAGCTCTACGATAGCAAAAGACAAAATCTATAAAGATTTCCCCAACCCCGGCCCGACAGCTGGAACGATCAGGTTATCGAAAGATTACTATTCAGAAATGCGCCCTATATCAGATGAACAGATCGAAAAAGCGGGGATCCGGCTTGCAGCAACTTTGAATCAAATCTATGATAAATAATGATAATCAAAAATGATTTATAAGCAAATAAGTGATAAGAGAATTTATTGTTTTACTGTTAGTTAAAGATTGCAATTACCTAAAGTAAAGAGTATAAAGGCGGCGAAATATAGGAGTTAATTTTAAAAAGAGAAAGCGGGGCGATCAGAATGAAAGGATTTTGGAGTACCTTGTTTGGAGGTAGTGATGATGAAGGAAGAGATATAAAAGTTCGCGAAAATGACGAAGACAGAGCTAAACAGGTTTCTGACCGATACACTGATACTGGTGGTGGCAAGCATATTCACGAAAGTTCAACACTGGATACAGCAAGCGGAAGCTACAAAGAATACCGAGGCGGAGAAAATTCTGATGATCGAAGTTACAATAAAGGTAATAATGATTCTGATAAAGGCCAGTCTGGTAAAAAATAGCTCAAAATATTAGGCGCCATCTATTGTTTTATTAAAGGTTGTTAAAAAATCGTTCAAATACATATCTAAAAGGTAATATTTACATTCTTTGATATTAATGAAATTTCGAAATACCCTATAACTTTCATTATTGAATATATCGTCAAATTCATAAAGAAATACCGCGAAAGGGTTTAATAAACCTTTTAAGAATTCACTTTTGAAATAGGTCGTAACTATTTTTTCATTAAAAAGACCCCGAGCGTTTTCATAAAAATCTTTTTGTAGTAAAGCTACAACTTCATCAATGTTTTTTTTAAAATCCCGTAATAATTCAATATCTTTTTGTTTTAATCCTGTCATGCAATTATTCTACCATATAAAAAATAGCCAATGAATTTCATTGGCTATTTGCTTACTTACTCTTCAAAGAACATTTTTTTCCATCATGGATATATATGTATCGTCGTTTCCAACGATAATATGATCCAAGAGGCCAATCCCCATAATCTTGCCTGCCGACTTCAACATTTTTGTGGTCGCAATGTCGTTTGAGGAAGGCGTGGGGTCTCCCGAAGGATGATTGTGAAAAAGGATGATGGCATGAGCATTGCAAAGTATGGCTGCTTTGAAGATTTCCCGTGGGCATGATTCAGCTTTGGTCAATGTTCCTTTAGCCACTTCTTCAATTCCCAAAACATGGTTTTGGTTGCCCAAAAGAACTGCCACAAGATATTCACGGTCAAGAGACTGCAACTCTTTCTTTACGCATTCAACCACTTCTTTTGGAGAATGCGTCTGCACGATTTTGACTCCTGATTCCCTTATTACCTGCAACCGTATCAGGTGCTTTTTGTATAATTTTTCCATGATTTACTCCTTGTCTATTCCGTCTTGATACCAGTCCTCATAAAACACACTTCTTCCTTCCTGATAGGCGGTAAGTGGTTTTGTGCTGCCAATACAACCGCCGCAGATCAAACCGTAGTCGGTCAGATACGCAGTCTGTACAGCCGTTCCTTTTTCGTCTATCAACAAGGTATTACAGTAATCGCAAACTCTTGGTTCACCCGCACCTACTTTGACTTCAATTACACCATCGTCTGGAATGCCAAACTGCTCTTGAATGTCTCTAATGTGTTTTGGATATTTGCTCATGTGTTTAATTCTCCTTTTTGATTATTTTTTCGACCTGGAGTAATTAAACCTCCCCGAAGGGATTCACCTTAGACGTGAGAACTTGGCTTGCTCGTCACTTGACACAAGCGTCAAGTTCTCACGTCTTATTTTGATTTGCTTTTGACTTTAAAATCTAGTCAGGTCGAGAAAATTAAAAATCAAATCTATTTATGATCGAAAATAAAAAAGCAAAAACAAGAAACAGACTCCGCTATTGCCGTATGACTTCAAACATGAAGCAACAAGACATTGCATATCTCATGGAACTTGAATCAACAGTTATTTCCAAATGGGAACAAGGTGAAAGATTGCCAGGGATTTATAACGCGATTGGTTTAGCAATTGCCACCGGCTGTCTTGTTGAAGATGTGTTTTATGACTTTTGGAAAGAATGGCAGGAAAGGATTCTGAAAAGACGAAAGTTGCTTAGTGCAGTTGAGAAAGCAGGGGAAAGCAGCAGTTATACACAGAAAGTAAATAAAAAAGACTTTTAAGTCTTTTTGTGAGCAAAAGTTATCAACATCAGTTGACGGAAGAGTCATAAATCAAGAGAACGATAACGTCGATACGATTATATATAAAAAAAACGAAACGATATGAAAACAAACAAGAACAAAATAAAAATGCAGGAGGACGTTCTGGCTTTAGAACTTGCCGTAGGACTTGGAGATACAAAAAGTCTTCAATATTACCAGTCGGTAACAAAAAAACATGAAGAAAAGATATTGAGAGAAATATTCAATAAAGTCCGCGCAATGCCAGATGGAAAAATCAAGAAAACCAGAGGTGCGCTATTTAACTATCTTTTACAACTCAAAACTCAAAAAACACCAACAACAAATGAAAATCAAAACAATAATTGCGATTGACCCTGGAACCAGGTATTGGGGAATTACAGTTTTAGAAAGCAAGAACATTGTAATTTCAATAGTCAAAACATTTAAGACAAAAGGGTCTACCAAACACAGGATACAAGAAGCTAAAAATGTCTTTCTCTCCTTACTCGACAAGTATGTTCCTCACATACTTGTAATCGAGAAACCTTTTTATTTTTGGAGCAAGCAATCAAACTGTCTTAATAAAATCATTGAAGAACTCAAGAATACTGCCAAGAAACAAAAAATGAAAGTCTATGTGTACTCCCCAAGGACTGTCAGGAAGGCAGTCTGCAATGATGGGAATACAAGCAAACAAGATGCGGCCAAAGTAATCTGTTCGGTTTATTATCCCGAATTAAAAATCTATCTCAACCAGAACAAGAAATACAAAGAAATTTATTGGGGTCATATGTTTGACAGCGTAGGATTGGGAGTATGTTATTTGAAAAACCAAGAAAAAAACAAATGAAGATTATCGAGTTATTTATCCGGTGGTGCAATAAACGCACCTTGTTGCATTAAAAGGTTTTGGGTTTCGATATAATATTCAGTATAGGGATGAGGGAATTTTTCTGCCACGGTTTGATAATTTTCCAGAGCAAGGAAGTATTGTCCCGTGGCTTCATTGTAAACGCCCATTTCAGCTTGCGCCGCAAGATTGTTTGGGTTGATTTCTAATGCCTTGGCCAGAACATCGCGGCCTTTGATGAATTGGTTTTGTTGGAATAAAGCAATGCCTTGGTTTATCAAATCCGCTTCCAGGCCATTGCCGGAAGGTAATAAGGGTTTTCCTTTAAAACGTTCCGGGTCAAGAAACCGTGTGCTTTTCCAGCCTGGAAAAAGTATTAGGTGGGGGTTTTTCCAGGGTTGATTTTTAGATTCTGCCGGGATGTTAAGCTGAGATAAAATTAGCTTTGCCGGGGTAGGGCGATCTTTTTTTTCAAAAATAGCAGACTTGCCAAAAAGTCCTAAAAAACGGTAATGAATTTTAAATGGGTCCATCCAAGGTTCTTGATCTAACCGGAACGCCCAGGACGTAAATACAATGAACGCGGGTTTGGATTTTCCAATATCCGAAATGAGTTTATTATATAAATGGGTGCGTAAATCAAGCGGCGTGAAATATAAAATGTGATTTAAAACAATCCCGGATGCGGCATTTCGCTTGCTATAAAAATAAATACCAGGCGCTAGACCCCATTGATAAAGTGTTTCGTCTGGCCGGGTTAAAGAACCTAGTAATTGACCTAATTGACGATCATCATCTGGGCGAAGGTTCGTAAGTGTCGGGGCTGGTTTAATTGAAAAGGTCTGATTTTTTATTTGGAAATAGCTCAAATAAAAAACGGGGATTAGAACGGTAATGCCTACAATGATTTTAAGGCTGCTTTTCCTCGAAATTAAATAATCATTTAGATTTGAACAAAACATGGCGGCCATAAGACAGAAAAAAGGAACGAGAAGTTGATAATAATTTGGATGCGGTATGTCTCTGATGCTTCCGGTCATGAGCAGGCAGCCGGTAAAAATGATTAAATATAAGTAAGCGAAACGTGATGAGAAAAATTTAATCAGATTGAGTGCGATCCAAAGATAGGAAAAAATCACCAAAACTAATATTTCTTTGAGATAGGGAGAATAAAAAAACTTTGCTGAAAAAAGGTTGGTTAATTCATTTAACCAAATATTGCCAACGTAATTTTTCATAGCGACATAATTGACGTTCCAAAAGTCTATGAAGCGATTTTGCGAATAAAAATATAAAAAGATAATGGCCCATAAAACTACACTTGGCAATATCAGTGAACTTAGTTCTTTCAAGGCGGGTAATTGTTTTTTTCCTTTTTGAATTGAGGGAAGTATCAAGGCAAGGCAAAACATTGCTGAAATAAAAACAACATTGGTTTTGTAGGCCGATGCAATGGCTAGGGCCGAACCTGTTACCCATAGCCAGTTTGTTTTACCCTCGAAATATTTAAGGTAGCTCCAAAAGGCGATTAAGATAAATGTGCTGATAAAAAATTCGGTATTGGGAAAATCCATGTCTAGTACCCTGGAATTGGACGCCAATACCCAAAACACTGTGCCGATCAGCGCAGTGGTTTTGTTGTTGGTTTTAAGCAGAATGAGGAAAATGAGGATGAGGGAAGCAATAGAAAAAAATGTGCTGAGAAAGACGATCGCAGGTGTGCCATAGCCCCAGATTTTTTCGGCCAACATATAAGTGATGTAAATAGCAGGCGGTTTGTTGTCAACTAAGTCAGTATATAAACGCTCGCCTTGAAGCATACTATGGCCAATATAAGCATAAGCGGAATTATCGCCAGGAAGCGTGAAGCTTAAAAAATGCAGGCGGAATAAAATATTTAAACCGATGAGCGCGGCGAGAATGGCAAACATGGCCCATTGGGATTGTTTTAACCGTTCGGAAAACAACAGCATACCTCCAGAGGTAATTCAGATGAAAAACCTATTATTTTGCATCAATATATATTAACATCGACGCGGAAGATGGATACAAAAAATATTTTAGGATAATAATACAAAAATGATAATGCAATTACTATGAATCTTTTTTGTCTAAATAGTAAGACGAAAATGCTGAAATTAAAATCGGCTTATAAAGCGGGAATGGGGTTCAGATGAACTTGGGGAAATTAATCTGTTTTACTTGTTGTATGGGGTTACTTTTGGCCGTGCCTTTGAGATTCTATGCTTACCAGACCGATCAGGCGGCAAGTGTTGTAATTGGCCAAACTGACATGAACACTGGTGGTTACACCAGCCCGAGTGCGGCAACTTTTTATCATCCCGGTAGTGTTGCCATGAATGGCTCACGAATTTTTGTTGCCGATAGCGGGTGGAATCGCGTTTTAATTTTCAATTCTGTTCCTACGGCTAATGGTGCTGCGGCAAATATTGTTGTGGGCCAAACTTTGACGAGCGTGAGCACTTCGGGATTAGCGGCGGATAAGCTCAGTGATCCTACCGGTATTTATAGTATAAATAATCAAATGTTCGTAGCTGATTTCGTAAATAACCGTGCGTTGATTTATAACCAAATCCCTGCCGTCAATGGCGCTTCTGCCGATTATGTCGCTGGTTCTACGGATATGACGACATATAAAGGTGGGGTGACTACACAATTGTTTTCTGGACCGACTCGCGTAAGTAGTGATGGAAGTAAGTTTGTTATTGCGGATCAGCATAACCACCGAGTTTTGATTTATAATTCGATTCCTGCAACAAATTATGCACCTGCTAGTGTTGAAATTGGTCAACCTGATATGACCTCAAACGGAGTAAATGCCGGGGGAAGCGCGGGAGCGAATACGTTAAATTATCCCTTTGGGGTTTGTATTTATGGGAGCTATCTTTTCATTGCGGATACCTCAAATAATCGAGTGCTGATTTTTAATTCAATTCCTGCAACAAATAACGCTTCGGCAACTTATGTGATCGGACAGGCAAATATGAATTCAACGTTGGCTAATCAGGGCATTACCCCGGCAGCTAATACATTAAAAGGCCCTACGGATGTTTTTTATGATGGATCGAAGCTGTTTATTTGTGACCAGCAAAATAACCGCGTTTTAATATTCAATCAAATCCCTACTTGGAACAATGCCGCCGCAGATGTGGTTATTGGTCAACCGAATATGGCCTCTACTGCGGTTAATCAAGGTGTCGGAGTTACGGCAAACTCTTTGAATAATCCCTACGGAGTATATTCCGATGGTACGGAACTTTTGGTGGCGGATTACGATAACCATAGGGTGTTAATTTATTCAGGCCCACCAAGAACTTCAACGCCGACTTCAACCACCACCTCAACCCCAACAATAACTTTAACCCCTACTATAACGTTGACCGCTACAGTTACGCCCACTATTTCGGCGACTTCAACCATAACTCCAATTATTCCGACGAATACACCAGAACCGACCATTACCCCCACGCCCAAGCCTTCGGTATCTGATTTTCAGGGGCAGGTTATTGATTCCAAATATTTTTACGTCTATCCCAACCCAACGCATGGGGTGAATGTGAAGTTCCGTTTTTTCCTCCCCCAAAGCGCGGATGTGAAAATAAAAATTTTTACGACCTCGGATGATTTTGTTTGGGAAACCGGAACAAGGAATTATCCCGCAGGCTGGAGCGAGTTAGTCTGGAATGCCTCGGGCATGTGCAATGGCGTGTATTTTTACCTCGGCGAAGCGTGGAATGATAAGGGGCGGGAAAGAGTCGTGAAGAAGTTGGTGTTGCTCAAATGAACACTTTTACACGGAGCTGTTTTTTAGGCGCATTATTCAGCGGTTTAATATTGTGCCTGACTTGGCAAGCTTGGGCCGAGGGTGATGATTACGGGCCGGGTAGAATTTTTTTACGCGAAGGAGCAGGCGCTCGCGCCAGCGGTTTAGGCGGAGCTTTTGTGGCCGTGGCTGATGATGCTACGGCTGGGTATTGGAATCCTGCCGGACTGTCGCAAATGGACTTGTATATTTACCAAGCAGGGTTGCAGTATAATTTTTTATCCCGTGATAGGAGCGCGAGCTTATTAAGCTATGCGTTTTATTGGCCTGGTGCAGGCAATTTTTCCGTAATGTGGATGAATTATTCCATAGGCAATATTGAAGCGCGTGATGAAAACGGCGATCAGCTTAGTCCGATCACCAGCACGGAGAATACGTTCCTCCTAAGTTATGGCCGGAAAATGTATGAGTGGGTCAATGGATTAAGCTTGGGACTGAGTTTGAAAATGCTGCATCAGAACATTGCCGGTTATTCCGCCTATGGTCCAGGACTGGACGCAGGCGTTTTGTGGCAGCCGCTAATGTATTTGGATCATATGGTAGGCGTGAATGTTCAGAATTTGTTGCAAAGCGCACGCTGGAATGATTCGGGTGTGGTGGATGCTTCACCAGTAAATGTAAAGATCGGAACAGCTTTAAAATTTTTTCGGTCCTCTGAAGAGCTTTATTTCAACCATTTAATTCAAACCATGGACGTAAATATTTCCGAACATTTCCGTGTGGATTTTCGGACCGGCATTGAGTGCTGGTACACCAGGGACTTAGGTATGCGCGTGGGATACAGCGGCCAAGAGGTCATGGCTGGAGCATCATATCGCCCGGAAAATTTTGAAATTGATTACGTGTTTCATTATAGTTTGGGAGAACTGTCCAACAATCAGCACCGGGTTTCGTTGTTGTTGCGTTTCAAATCCTCTCCAGTACCGTCCGCTGAGCGCGCGGGAATGCCGGAACTAAAGGAAACCCTAGAACCGGAAGTCACCATACATGAAGATTCCACGCCGCATAACGATGCCAATGCACCTAAAATTGCGGCAAAAGTTTTGGAGATTCAGCGTGTGGGCGGCAAAGCTTATAAAGTTATTTTAAACGTGGGTGCAAACCAAGGGATTCGACGGGGTTACGAAGGCTCACTGGTGGATAGCGGAGGCCAGACTGTGGCAGGGATTATCGTACAGCAAGTTGATCCGAAGTTGTGTTTGGCTGAAATTGCCGGGGTGGCGAAAGATGTGCCGAGCGACGCGACGGCGATTATTCGGCTGCCGATGGAGAAAAAAGAATAATTGATAAAATCACTTTTAAAAACAAATAAGCACCAATTTGTTCCTTGGTATAAAACCATTATTTTAATATAAAATATATGGAGGAAATAAAATGCCGAAGCATATTAAATCCGTGTTTTTGAAAGAAAAAATATTCAGCATTGTCATAACGGTTATCGGTATTGCAGGCACATATTTTTGTTCCTCGCCTCCGCCATCCCCGCCAACAGGAGCTAATGCGTATTTGATGATGGTTCCAGGCGGAAATTTTATTAAAGTTATCCTAGATCACTCACTTTCAGTTTTTTTCGCCATACTCACAATATACGGCATATTAAAAATATTAGATTGGACATTGTTTGCAAACGTTTTGAAGAATGAGAAGATCATTGACCGCTGGTCAACGCTTATACAAAACGAGCAAGGAAAAATGGAGCAAGTCTATAAAGACACCGAGGACAATATCAAAAAATCAGAAGCTCCCTATGTGAAATATGAAAGAGTGAAAATCAGCGCAAGCTTTCTCAAAGGGTTATTCGGCAACAAAAGAGTATATCTGAAAGTCATCAACCAAAAATATAAAAGCTATAAAATATATGTTGGAGCCAGAGACTACGGCAACAATCTTGACCTTTGCTGGTATTTGACCTATGAGCCGGGATTAATATCAAGAATCCTTGAGAAGCTATTGCCCTTTTTATCTTCTAAAAAATTAGTATGGATACCCAAACTGGACTTATTTGCCCAACAAGATTTGTCCTCCTATACCACCGTCGTTCATCATTGCTTTATGGAAGCCGTTGAAAAAATAACGAAAGGCACAGGGCAAGTGATTGACAGGAAATCAAAAGGCTTCTTGGGGATTTCGTAAGTCATGGGATTCTGGGCAAGCTTGTTCGGCGAAGCGGAACAAGTAAAAGTCGTTACGGAAGAGCCGACTCTCCATGACGAACACATACCTAATACATTCAACCTTGGCTGGCATTATTCAGAAGACAAGAATCAATACCAGATGGCCAAGATTACCAATAGCGATAGAAATTCTCACTTCTATTGCATCGGCGGAACTGGAACCGGCAAAACAAAATTCCTTGAATATCTAAT
>Ga0265296_1002875_pt1 | contig 16695 bp, 14 predicted proteins | sample MunlanPumphouse1_FD_189073 | JGI IMG/M metagenome (GOLD analysis project Ga0265296, IMG submission 189073) | Groundwater microbial communities from a municipal landfill in Southern Ontario, Canada - Pumphouse #1 | ecosystem: Environmental > Aquatic > Deep subsurface > Groundwater | place... | reverse complement strand
GAGGAGCCTGCCCCGCATTTTGCGGGGGGCGACGCGGCAATCTCACGTACTATTTATTAAAATTATAGATTGTTTCTGCAATGAAGGTTTATTCTATAAAATTGTTTGTGAGATTGCTTCGTCGCTTCCGCCTGCTGGCGGAGCTCCTCGCAATGACAAATATTATCTATGGCAAAAAATCATAAAAAAAATAAAAATGGCTCTAAAGGGAAAAAAATCCAGCGGCCGAAAATAAAATCTAAGACGAAAGCCGTGTTTAAGAAAAAAAAAATAATTTTTAAAAAAAACTATAAAAAGCCTAAATTTAAGAAACCAAACCGAGAAAAGAGGAAGCTTAAAAAACTAAGAGAAAGAGAAGAGCATATTATAATAAAACCGACCGAAGAGCAGATTAAGGATTTGATTATTAAAGGCCGTTCGCGCGGTTTTCTTACGGAAACAGAATTATTGCATATTTTTCCCGAGATTGAAGAATATATTTATGATTATGAATTAACTTTAGAGGTTTTGCAAAAAAACGGCATCCAGATAATTGAAGATACGGGCGGATTTTTAGGCGCGGGCGATGATATAAAAAATAAATCCGGGCAAATCGTCGGTTTTAGCGAAAAGAAAAAATTTGATATTTCTGAATTAAGCGCTGATTCCATCCAGATGTATTTAAGGGAAATCGGCAAAGTGCCGCTTTTATCCGGCGAAGAAGAAATTGAATTGGCCAAACGTAAAGAAAAAGGCGATAAAGCGGCTGAGAAAAAAATTATTGAAGCCAACTTGCGTTTAGTGGTTTCTATCGCCAAAAAATTTACCGGCTCCAAAGGTTTAAGTTTATTAGATTTAATCCAAGAGGGCAATATCGGCTTGTTTCGCGCCGTGGAAAAATTTGAATACCGCAAAGGCTATAAATTTTCCACTTATGCCACTTGGTGGATTAGACAGGCGATTACGCGCGCTTTGGCCGATCAGTCCAGAACTATCAGAATTCCGGTGCACATGGTGGAAACCATCAATAAATTTCAGCAGGTGCAAAGGCAATTGATCCAGGATTTGGGGCGCGAGCCCCTGCCTGAAGAAATCGCGGCCGAGATGGGCGAAGAGATTGATAAAGTAAGACATGTTATAAAAATATCCCAAGACACGATTTCTTTGGAAACTTCCATCGGCGATGACGACGAGGATTCGACTTTGGAAGATTTTATTGAAGATGTTAAAAATTTGACGCCCGACCGTTCGGCCGCTTTGCAATTATTAAAAGATTATGTCAAAGAAGTTATTGCCGAATTAACGCCGCGAGAACAGAAGATATTGGAAATGCGCTTTGGCTTAGTTGACGGCGTGGCCCATACTTTAGAAGAAGTCGGCCGCGAGTTTGATGTAACGCGCGAACGCATCAGACAGATTGAAGCCAAGGCTCTAGAACGTATTCAAAAGCATTCCGGTATAAAAAAATTAAGGGATTATTAAATTTATAAATAAATTATTTGAGAGATAAAAAAGACCGTCCTGTTTTAGAGGACGGTTTTTGTTGGGGCAGATTTTTATCTGCATAATTTATAAATTTCTTCTTGGCTAACAGTCTTTCCGGTAATTACCAGTTCGGAAATTGCCAACAAGGAGTTAAGCCTGAAAAAACCGTGATATTTTCGATATTCTTCAGACAGAAATTTTTTGGCTAATTTTATAATATCATCAGCCAAATTATATTTGTCCACTTCTGCTAAAATGCGGATAGGATCAATTTCGGATATACTGATTAACCGACTTTGCCTGATAGAAATTTCCATGACTGGAGATAACACATCTTTAGCGTCTGAGAGATGTTTTTTGGTTTTGAGCCAGTTTTTATCAGCCGCTGATTTTGTCGCTTTTTTTATCAGGGGTAAAAGTTGATTAATCTTTTCTCGGTAGGGTTTGGGCCAGTCGTTATTCAGAAAGAAAGCTAGCCGTTGGAGTTTTTCGGCTAGACCATGACATTTTTTATGGCTATTTCCGTCGGCGTTTAAAAGTATTTCTAGCCCTTTCATGGTTCTCTGAATCGCCATATCCATTTGTTCTTGTGCGCGGATTAACAGCAGGCGCCGCATTTCGATGTGCGGCAGAATGACATGCAGTTGTTTGAATAGATTGGAAAATTCCGATGAAATTTCTTGGTCATTTTGCGAGCCCCTTTCTTCGAGATATTTTTCGATAATGTGGTCTTGCTGTCTGATGGCGCTTTTTATCTCCGGAAGCGTTTGCCAGATGAGTTCGCGGCTACGGTCTTTTTTTGTGTGCCAGCGCGAAATGCTTAGACAACCGTCTTCCTCGATAATAACGCCGTACTTTTCCAAATCAAAAGACCAGTTAAACTTCTTTAATTTACGAGCCAATTCCGCCCTTTTTTCATAATCAGTTTTAATCTTTTGCACCTGGTTGTTCATTCTCTGAAAATGGTTTTTAGGAATAAAACGCGGAGTGGGCAATTTTTTTAGTTTGCCGCCAATAACTTTAAAGGGTACTTTTTGGTCGTCGTATATAGCGGTTATTTTCGCTACACTCCAATCTCGGCCAAGCTTAACTTCGCTCAACCCACTAGGCATAAAATTTTCCATAACCATTCCTCCTTTTAGATGGTTGTTGGATAAATCTATTCAAACCCTATTGTTTAATATTGTTTAATGAACACGGTATTTCAACTACAAAGTATAATAAATTAGCCCTTTTGTCAATCTATCAAGTTGACAGATTTAAAAAATATTATATAATACCAACATAACTGCCTAGAGGCAGTTTTAGTTTGACGCTATAAATATTCCCGGGTAGCGCAGCGGTAGCGCAGCTCGCTGTTAACGAGTTGGTCGTCGGTCCGAATCCGACCCCGGGAGCCAGTTCGCATACGCCTGCCTTCGGCAGGCAAGCGCCCACTCAAATTCAGCTAAAAATTCAAACTTTCCGCCTTGCAAAATAAAGTTCGAGCCGATATTTTTTAGAAATGCTTTGAATTGGGAAAGATCGCTTTCGTTGGCGGTCTTTTTTGCTAGCTTTGAACGCAAAATAAAATCTCTCATTGGTTCGAGCCAATTATCGCCCTGATCGTTAATTTTTTTGATTTTTTCCTCCAAGCCGATTTTTTTGTTAATCAGTTCCTCTTTCTTTTTTAAATAGTCATTTTTATCAATTACGCCCTCCAAATGAGAATCAAGCAGATTGTCCAATTTTTGCTCTATAGTTTTAATTTCCTCATTTAAAGAATTAACCAGGGCGATAGATGATTGGGCCGTTGTCGTTTTCTCTTTATTTAATTCATTTAGCATATTATCAGCCCAATCATCCGGCAAAGAAACTTTTTGCATAATATTTTTAAGCTGGTCGGTCAATAGTTCTTCTCTAATATATTTTTCAGCGCAACTGCCTTTTTTCTTGGTACAGCGGTAATAGATATGGCCTTTGTGCTGTTCGGCCGTAATCGCACAGCCGCAAGCTCCGCACTTCATAAAGTCGGTAAAAATATAGTTGTGTATTTTCTTTTCATGGTGTCGGCCTCTTTTCCTTAGCATTTCCTGCGCCTGGTCAAAAAGTTTCTTAGTAATAATTGGCTCGTGCTTGCCCTCGTGCAGTTCGCCTTTATATCTAAACACGCCGTAATAAAAAGGATTTTTTAAAACGAACAACATCATGCCCGGACTTACTTTTTTGCCGTTGTGGCTGGTTAATCCCAAACCGTTAAATTTATCGGCTAATTTTTTAAGGGTATACTCGCCGGTAGAGTAGAGCTCAAAAATCTTTTTTATAAGTTTATGCTTTTCGGTGTGGATAACTATATTATGGTTTTTGTAGTCGTTTAGATAACCGAGCGGCGCCCAGCCGGGATAAACTCCGTTTCTTAGCTTTTGCCTTAAGCCTCGTTTTACATTTTCGGATAAGTTATCTATAAAATATTTGCTTTGGCCGAAAGCTATGTTAAGCATAAACTTTCCCTGGGGCGTGTCCTCAAACCAAAAAGAGGGGAATTTAAGAGATTTTATTTTGCCCGTATCAACCATATAAATGATTCTACCGCCGTCAATCGGATTTCTGGCTAAACGATCCGGATGCCAAGCGAGTATGCCGTCAGCCTTGCCACTTTCAATCAAAGCTAGCATTTCGCCGAATTTCATTCGGCCAGGTTCTTTGGCAGTTTTTGCCTCGCAGAGCGAGGCGGCGATTTCAAGTTTTTCTTTGGCGGCAAATTCTTTTAATTCGGCCATTTGGGATTCTATGGATAAAATTTGTTTGTCGTCCTCGTCCGTTGATTTGCGGGCATAGAGAATGTATTTCATAAATTTGTTCCCCTCCTTACGAAGGAGGGGTTAGGGGAGGTTAAGAAAAAAGAAAAGTTTGCTTTTGGCTGGCAAGGCGGAAAGTTTGAATTTTTAGCTCAATTTGAGTGGGTGCTTGCCTGCCGAAGGCAGGCGTATGCGAACTGGCTCGGATTTTATATTAAAGCTCGAAAATACTTCAAGGAAAAAGCGGACTAAAGCGGCTCACCCCCGCACCCCGCCGTTTAAGTCCGCTTTCAAGTTCCCGCAAGGTTCGGGCAAAGCCCGGCTTTAAAAAACTGCCAAAGAACCTGTAAAACAATATATCATTAGATATAATCTGCGTTCGCTCGGAAATAAAAGTGAACTTTTATTTCTCTCGCTCACTTGATTATCTGGCTCGAACTTTATTTTAAGCCAAAAGCAAACTTTTCTTTTTTAATGCCAATCCGTAAATACTGGCCACCACTACCTTGACATTTAATATTCCATTTTGTCATATTACATTTTAGAATATATCATATAAATAGATATAAAGCAAAGTATGAGCAGCAATCTTTATTCCAAGGAACATAAAACTATAGTTGAAAAATTAAAAAAAGCCCGCCATGAAGCGGGTCTTGATCAGGTTGAAGTAGCAAAAAAGCTGGGCAGATCACAGTCTTATTTATCGAAAATCGAATCAGGACAGCGCAAAATCGACGTTGTTCAATTGCAAAAATTTGCGAAGTTTTATAATAAAGAAATTAATTATTTTTTAAAATAATTACGCCAGAAGAGATAAGAACAAAAAGAAAACGTCGTGCTATGACTACCGAAGCGGCTAGACGAGTTAAACTTGCCGGCCATGAGGCGGAAAAGGAGTTTGCCGATCTTATTGGTGGTCAAATTTATCCTGGGACAAGAAAAAAGGATGTTATTGACGCACAAAATAATATACATTCAGTAAAAAGTGGGGATAAAAAATGGCAATTTTTTTTATATGTTAAAAAACGCTTTGAGGATAGTATTGGTTTCTTGGGTGCGCGGCTTTTCGTAGATTGTATAGATAGCTTCCCGGAAGCGCGGAAAAATTATCTTAAAGATAAAATAAAATACAAGTTAAATTTACAGTCCAGGATGCGCGCACTTAAAAAGTTTTTAGTAAAAACTAACCCGATTTTTTTTCACAGCAACAAACTGATTTTTTTTCAAGAGGCGATTTTTCATAGTAGCGAAGTGGATTTTTTCACTATCAAAGAAAATAATTTTTTTCATATTTTTGACTCTAACGAAGTAATTAGGACAATTGATGATTCCACAGTTGTAGCTAATTCAAAAGCGATACAAGATGATCAGATGGACGATCAGAAGGTTATTTTTAAACTATCTGATAAAGACATTACCATTGGCGAAATCGAAATGAGAAATGATAGCGAAGTTCATTATCGACAAGTTAAATTTTGGATGGACCGTGAAAAAACACTTGATTTGCTCAAGAATAAAATAAAACCCATAAGAAAAAAGTCCGAACGAATTATTGTATATGGAAAAGCCGCTAGCAGATTTAAGTTATAGATTTAATTTTTAGGCGGACAATAAATTATTATTTCGTGCGATTCTTTTATATGGTTGCCGTTCCCATTTTTTCTATTTAATCCTATTCTCGTTTCCCCCTGTCCCATAGTATATTGCCAACTAGGGAAAGATTGCTGGAAATCTTTATAGTATTCCCTTATTGTTGAGCAATTATTATAGGAAAGTATAAAACCTCCTTTGTGATTTTTTAGTAAATCTCTAAGTTCCTCGTGCGGAAAGCCATTGTGGTGCACAGGGATATTTCTCATCGGGTAAATACCTTTAAACATTTTTGAATCTTTACCGATATAATATGGCGGGTCGCAATAAAGAAAATCGTTTGGACACTTTTTTATCACTTCTCGAAAGTCTGCACATTCTACTTTTAAGTTATTGGGGTTGAAATCTCTTATTCTTTCTAACATTCTTTTATATCTAGTTTCATTTAAATAGATATCAGAAGCCCATCCCATAAACCCCGGACCATAAGACAAATTGAAATTATAAACGTAATAAACCGATAAAGTTAAGGGGTCTAATTTTACTTTTTTCTTCCAAACATCGTTTAAGATTAATCTTATTTTTTCAAAGGTTTTTTTGTCGGGTTTCAACTCTTTCAGCTTTTTGTATAATAGCTTCGGTTTTTCTATTTGATATTTCCAATAATTGCAGAGAATATCAAAAATATCATAGCCAATTACCTCAAGTTCGAGTTCTTTACTTAAAGCAATTTCAATTGATCCTCCGCCAAAAAAAGGCGAAATAACCCTTTTTATATTTTCCGGTAATAGTTCAATAACATGACCAACGGCCAAACTTTTCCCGCCGGCGTATCTAATGGGAGAAAGAACAACTCTTTTATATTTATTTTGGCTATTAGGGTTAGAACTTTTTATTCGATCTAAAAAAACCTTTTTTTTATAGGCGAGCGTACTGTCTTGAGATGTATTTTCTATATTTCTTATAACTTTAACGACAATGCCGCGCACCTCAACATCTTTTCTAAAAATTGGTAGCATCGCCTGATTGGCCGGCTGGAGTCTAAATTTATTTTTTTCCTTATATATTTTTTTTAAAGTAGCTTCATTATCGTCAATAATAGCAACCACAGTCTGTCCGTTTTCCGCCACAGATTGTTTTTTTATTACCACAATATCACCATCGAAAATTCCTTCATCAACCATACTATCCCCCTTTACTTTTAGGGCGTAGTAATTGTTTATTTTATTTAATCCGCTAGCGTCGATAGTTATTGTTTTTTCTTGATATTCCAAAGCTTCTATAGGTTGGCCAGCTGTAATTGTTCCAATTACTGGTACTTGTATAGTATTAATTTTATCGCATATTTCTATTCCGCGCGAAATATTATTATTTTTTTTAATATATTTTTTTTGTTCAAGCGTTTCTATGTGCTGATGAACAGTAGATAGCGCAGATAATCTAAAATGTTTTTTAATTTCTTCAAAAGTGGGGGATATACTATGTTTTTTTATATACTCACGTATGAAGTCTAAAATTTGTTTTTGTCTCTTGGTTAGGGTAGACATAATTATTTGACATTATTTATCCACATGTTATATTTATAGTATATACCGAAAATTTACCGAAGTCAAAATATAGATACATTCATTAAAATTAAATAGAAAAATAAAGTTCCGTATGGGCAACAAATACAAAATTAATTTTTTAGTTTGGATTTTTTATCAAACTGGAAGTAAATTTCGTAATTTTATATTTCGCAAACGTTTAGGTAAAAAAAGATGGTCTGCGAAGATTATTTTTTTCATAATGAGCCTTTTCGAGCTATTTGAGCAAAGAGTATACATAAATTCCGGAGAAACAGGAAGATTTGATCACTATGTGTCTAGGCTTTTATTGAACAGATGGAGAATCGCTGAAACAGGTACAGATAAAGGTAAGATATTTTGTTGGTCAAGAAGCAAGAATTCTATTGAAAAAGTAGCTATTAGCAAAGTGGCGGGAGAAATAGATTGGGATATGGCAAATGCAAAAGGAGTTCCTAGCGATTTTATTCGTAAAAAATTATTTGCTGAATTGTTAGAAGATAAAGCATCAGATGTTATTAAATTAATAAATAATTATAGTTTCCCGGACCTAACTTATTTAGAAGAAAGTACTCTTGCGGTTTATGTAGCCCATCAAATAACGAGAGTGCCCTTGTTTCATGACTATCTTCTGCGCTTTCTTTCTGCAGGGTATTCACAAAAACTTATAGAATATTCTGATCTAGGAAATAAGGAGGCCCTTCTAAGAAAAGTCGCTCATAATGAAATTAATATAACTTATGAGCAATTGCAGAATCAGGTTAAAATAATAGGCGGTGGCAAACCACAACGTTTGTTATTGTCTTTGATTATTGCAAGTGATATAGCTGAAAAAATCGGAAGGAGAAATTTAAATATTTTAGAAGTTCCGGTGAAGAGTAATGATGAGTTCGTAGTCTCTGATAATCCGGTGGTATTTCTTGATTTTGAACGCCACTGTCAAGTACCCTTTTTTTAGACAGACAGTCTCATTGGATTTCCCTGGTTAATTAATTTGATATTTTGGCAATTTAATCTTTGAGCGAACACGGCTGGCGGACATTTTAAGGCAGAGTGTATTCTCCGGTTATTGTAATAATATATTTGCGCGGCAATGGCCTCATAGAGCTCGCCCAAAGTCGGATAGATTTCCGGATGCCCCAGCTCCAGTTTGAAGCCGGAGTAAAACGACTCCTGATAGCCGTTCTGCCATGGGCTAGACTTCTCGCTCATTGACGGTCTGATATTTAAACTTTTTAACAAATTAAGATATTGCTTGTCCCGGTATTCCGAGCCTTGATCGCTATGGCTGATGGCCGGAGCCGGATTAAAGATGACGGCATCGAGTAGCGCCAGGGCGGTTAAATTTGCATTATGCTTGGTTGATACCGCCCAACCCACCACCTGTCTGGTGAAAATATCCTCTACCGTGGCCAGATAGATGAACTTGCCGAAGTACGGCAGATAGGTAAAATCTTTAGCCCAAACCTGATGCGGAGCACTGATGGTTAATCCTAAAATCAAATTGGGGATAGCCATGGGCGCTTGGCCTGAATCCTTAGGCTTACTCGGCTTTTTCCGCTTTCGCTTAACCTTGAGACCGAATAATTTCATCACCCGCAAAATCCGCTTTTTATTTACGTCTAAATGATCAGCGATGCGCTTGTGGCCATAGGCTTTATGGTCAGACATGACTTTTTCAATTTCAGCCTTTAGCGCCAAATCCTTGGCCGGCAATTTTAATCGGTAATACAGAGCGGAGCGGGAAACGCCCAATTGTCTGGCTAATTCAGTTTTGCTGTTCGGCGGCGCCAGCTGGTTAATAGCCGCGGCCATATCGCCTTTTTTTCCCCAATTTTTCCTGCGCCGTCAATTGGCCGATAATTTGGAGCAGAGCGTCTTTTTCCCGTCTGAGCTTGGATAGCTCCAACAACGCGCCCGGCCCTTGGGCGGTTTTACGGAGCAGATTGTAGATTGCTTTAGGAACCACGCCATATTCTTTGGCTAAGTCCGGAACGCGCTCGCCTTTTTCCTTAATCCGGCTGATAATTTCTTGTTTTTGTTCTTCGCTTAATGTTGGATACCCTTTGGGCAGATGGTTCTTGTTAATAGTTATTATTAACAGGGTATCACGGTGAGACTATGTGTGCAGTATATGGGGTACCTGCCAGTTGCAATGTTGCATTCCCAAATAGCTAGAGCTCCGGTTTCGTTTTTTTAAATTCAATTCGAGCTTCGGCGTAAAATCGGAGCCATAGTTAGCCGCCTTGTTAATCAGGCGGTTTTTTGGTATAATTAAAATAGCCGGAGCAAAACTATTAGCCTTATTTTATTATATAGAAGTACTATATAGTCTAATAATTAAATTTAAAATAATGAAAAAATCATATTTAATAGCCATAGTACTAGTGGTTGTTTTATTAATTTTACTAGGCGCGAGTTATTGGTATTTGCAATCAAAAAAAAGTGGTGTTGAAGTTATTATTGAACCAGCCAATGAAGAAGTTTTGCCGTCAGTTTCCACAAACCCATTAGATAATAAACCTAATATTAATCCAGCTGATCAAACAAACCCGTTTAAAAACATTAAAATTAATCCCTTTGAATAAATAATATGAAAAAATACATTTTAAATTTTTCTATTTTGATTTCAGCAGTAATTTTTTCGGTTATTATAAATAATGCCGCTGCCCAAAGCAATGATATTTCCTCTGACGCCTTATCTAAATTAACTTATCCAATTATAGAATTAGGCGGTTGCAAGGATCGGGCGGATTGTAAAATTTATTGCGATGATTCCGCTAACACGGCCGCTTGTGTTAGTTATGCCGAAAAAAAGAACCTTTTATCTCAAAAAGATTTGCAGGTTGCTAAAAAATTCGTAGCTGGCGGGGCGAAAGGTCCCGGAAGTTGTACCGGCAAAAAAGAATGTCAAACTTATTGTGAGGCTAAGGCTCATATAGACGAATGTGTTTCTTATGCCGAAAATAATGGCCTGATGTCAGCACAGGATTTACAAAAAGCTAAAAAAGTCCAAGCCGCAATTAAAAAAGGTGTGAAATTTCCTGCCTGTAATAATAAAAAAGAATGTGACGCTTACTGCGAAGAGTCTAGCCATATGGAGGAATGCATCACTTTTGCCCAAGAGGCCGGGCTTTTTAGTGATCAGGAATTAAAAAACACCCAGAAAGTTTTGACTGCCGTAAAGCAAGGCGTTAAACTGCCGCCGTGTAAAGGCAAAGAGGCTTGTGATATCTATTGCGCTGAAGCAAGCCATGCCGATGAGTGTGTTAATTTTGCCATAGCGGCAGGACTCGTGACTTCAGAGGAAGCGAAAATAATAAAGGAGACCGGCGGTAAAGGGCCGGGAGGCTGTAAAAATAAAAATGAATGCGACTCTTATTGCAGTGTTTCTGGTAATCAAGAATCTTGTCTAAATTTTGCGGTGGAACATAATTTAATATCTCAAGAACAGTTTAATCAGATAAAACAAGGTGGCGGTCCGGGTGGCCCCGGAGGCGGCACAGGCCCCGGGAATGGAGCCGGTCAAGGCCAAGGCGGTCCGGGGATGGGTTCAGGTCCGGGAAATGGAGCCGGTCAGGGCGATCCGGTAGGCGGCCCTAATCAAGGCCAAGGTTTTAATCCAGGCTCTGGTCAAAACAAAGGAGGACAAAGCCAGAATACTAATCCCAATCCGGTGAAGTGCATTGAAGATTGCGAAAGTGTCGGAAGGAGTTGTATGGGCCAAGCGGGCGAGAAGAGCAATGCTTGTCTTTCAAAAGGGACATATTGCAGGACAGCGACCTGTGAGACTTTTGGTGCCGGAGGTACCCGTCCTACGACGCAGGAAGAATGGAATCGGTGTGCTTCCTATTGTAGGACGATAGAGGATAATTGTTATGCCGGGATTTCTCCAACAGATGGTGAATGCAGGACAACGAAGGATGTTTGTGTTATGAACTGCCAAAAGGCGGCAAAACCTGTTAAATCGACTCCTCCAGCTCAACCTAACCAACCAACTAAACCTACTCCGCCGAGCCAGCCTTCACAACCATCTCAACCAGGCCAACCTGCTCCGCCATCTCAACCCAACCAACCTTCACAATCAACTCAACCAACTCCCCCTCCGCCTCCAAAGCCTTCTCAGTCAACCATACCCACCCAACCTCCTATGGGCAAATGTGGTGACGGAATTTGTGGACGAATGGAACAGGCTGATCCCACATTGTGTCCTCAAGATTGCGGTGGACGATAGAGTATAAATAATTAAAACCTAATTTTAAAGCCCCGAGCGCTGGTTGCCTTTGGGCTTTTTTAAAATAAGTGGCCAGTGTTATAAAAAAATATGGGTATTTTTAAAAAAGTGTTATAATATAAACAAAATTATAACATATTAGGCTTATGAAAAAAAGGCTGGCTTATCTAATTATTAGCTTAGTGGCTATTAGCGCTTTAGCCGCAGGCAGTTATTATTTTTATTACGAGAATAGCGTTAAGGATATTTTCTCTTCCCTAGAACTTATTCAGGAAAGTTTGGCGGAAACGGTGATCATAAAAGAAGCCGGGGATCTACTGCAAGCGAAAAATAAAAATCTGACCGCTGATTATACCTGGGCTAAAGTTGAAACCATAGCCGTCAATCTGGCGAATCAGATCGCGAGTTTAAACGGTAATTATCGTTTAACCGAATATAAAAAAGTTGCTACCATCTGGACGGTTAAAATTCGCGAAGCAGCCAAAGACCAAAAAACCTGGCCAGACGTCCCGGCTCAACCTGGTGATTTTATTATTAAACTTAGAAACAATGAGGCCGGACAGCTATTAATAGAATCACTGGCTAAAATTAACGAACTGGTTCAATTTGGCAGTGATGCCGTAACCAGAAAAGACAAACAAACCATGCGCTATGTGGCGGCTAAACTATTAGTGCAAAAACATTGGCTTAACGGTTTGGCGCATTACGAGGAAGCCGGATATTTTGCCGGTTTAATCGCTCCGGCTTACGTTTATGCGGCTACGGAACTAATTGATTGTTCTACGGCTACCCTGAAAGATCGGCCATGGTGCATCTTAAGGGCGAATAGGCAACTTACTGATATCCAAAATAAAATTGATGGCCTACTGGTCGTGGCTATCGCTTATAGCCGGGGTAATGCCGGGGCGGAAAAAAACTGGAATGAAGCCACTAAACAACTGATGGATATGTTTAAAGAGCAAGGATTACTGTCACTCGGGACGCCGTTGGCTGTGGCCGAAATTATGCAAAATAATAATCTTTTGCCGCCAGATACATCGACGACGTTGTTAAAAGTGCAAACTTACCAGGATAATTGTTTAGCCAACGGCGGTAAACTAGGCGGCGTTGATAAAAGTAACGGCCGACTGCCTACCTCGGAAAATGGCAATTATTGTAAATTTAAAGATCAAGAAAAAAATTGTTGGAATTTTTTGACCAATTCCGGAAGCTATTTTGCCGGCGGAGATGATGGTTGCGAGCAGCATAATGTTTTGCCCGCTGACACCGGACCAAATTCGCCCGCGGTAGAAGGCTCCCCGTCCATAGAACCGCCGGCGCCGACCACCGGAGCAAAAACAGAGGCGCCAAAAACACCGGCTAAAACTTCACCAAAACTGCCACCGGTTAATTTACCTAAAATTCCTAATGCAAATTTTTATTTTTCCGGACCGGGCTATACTTTGACCGGCCAAGTCGGAGAAAAATTTGAGCATTCATTCTGCTATCCTGACCTGTATAATGTTAGCGACCTTTGTGGCACAGCTAATACAACTGTGCCGTCAGGCGGACATCCGCCATATCATTTTCAACTGGAGAGCGGCTTCCCGCCATTCGGTTTAACCCTAAATTTAAACGGTATTTTAAACGGTACGCCCACGGCCGAAGGCGTTAGAGATTTTAAAGTTTGCGCGGTTGATCTTGATGGAAAATCCATGTGTACGCCGGTAAAAGTAGAAGTTAAACCCGCGACGCCAACGCCTGTCCAAACGTCATATATGTGGCATGGAAAATACGAAGTGACTGCTTGGTCATGCACCTGCAGTGATGAGAAGGGCAATACATGGGCTTCCGGTCCGCCGCACTCTATCTGGGAAGTTGATGAGAGAGGCCAGCTGTGCGGAGTGGAAGATTGCGCTATAGTCTCGCCTTCTGGCGGCTACTTTCTATATAATGTCTATCGGCAAGCCTGGGGCAATACTTATCAGAAAATAAATTTAACTTTCAGTCTGTCCGGCGACCAAGCGACTGCAAACGGCGCCTACTGGCAAAAATCGGAAAGAGTGGCAGCAGAATTTTCAACACAAGTAGAGCCAGGTACAACAGTAATTTGCAATTCAACTTGGTCTCTCTCAAGATATTCTAACTAATAAATTTTATGCGTTGTACAAAATGCGGAAAATTTTTACCCGTGTTTACTAAATTCTGCCAAAAATGCGGCCAAGAGGTAAGTCCGGAGCAGAAAAAGAAAGCTTCAAGGAATCAGCTGATCGGTTTATTCATCGGTTTTTTTGTAGTTACCTTTTTAATTTATCTCTTGAATTTAAACCATAAAGACAATATTCCGGACAGCCAAGCCTATGGCACAGCCATGGTCGCTTTGATTATATCGGAAGCTTGTATTCTTATCATGTTGCCGATCATTTTATTGGCTAAATTGATTAAAAAAATAATCGCTTTAATTAAATTTTCTTTTAAAAATCCTAAATTTTTACCTATTCCTCTGGTAATTATTATAGTCATTGCCGGCTCCGGCTATTTTTTTTATGATGATATAAACGATTTTTTTTATGAAATTTTTTACGGCTCTGGCCAAGATCCTTTATATTTAGTTCAGGATAATTTAACCTCGGCCGCGGCCGTAAAGATTTACGGAGATGCGTTTAAAGCCGGTTCGCCCGCTGCCTTTATCGGTAAAAATGATATTGTAGCTAACGCCGAGCAGTCTATCGCGCAAAAGATAGTTAATTTACGCCTGCCGGCAAAATTGGTTGATTATAAAAAAGTCGTGACTGTCTGGCCGGGCAGAATCGCCGAGGCGGCAGGGGATTTAAGCAAGTGGAAAGACCTACCCGCTCAACCGGCGGATTTTACTTTAACCATCAGTCCGGCAAAAGCTAAAAAATATTTACAGCATACGGTTGAACAGCTTATATTATTAAAGGAGTTCGGCGATAGCGCAATCAAGCGCCAAGACCGCGAGGCCATGGCCTACCTAACGGCGAAACTGCTGGTTCAGGATCATTGGCTTAATGGACTAACTCACTCTAATAATAGTTTTTTCGCGGGATTGTTTAAGCCGGCGCTGGCTTATTCAAACGACGCGAGAAAAATTTGCTATCAGGTGAAAGGCAAAGATATCTGCGCTAATGAGGTTAGGCAAATAACTGATAACCTTTATCAGGCGGCCTATGATTACGTCAAGAGTAAAGACCAAGCGGCTACTACCTGGACTAAATCATGGGAGGCGGCCGTTAAGGATAAGGGCTTATCGCTCGAGGCCCAAGCGTTAACTACGGTGGGCAAAGAGCAGCCGAAATATTCGCCCACGGTCCAGGCCTTTCAAGACGATTGTTACGCCAAGGGCGGAAGTTTAAGTAACGCTAAACCGGAAAGTGACCGCTTACCCACGGGCGAATCCGGCTACCGCTGCGACTATAAATCGGTTTCGCTTAACTGTTGGGATTTTATAACCGATACGGGAGGCCGCTACGGCGCTGGCGATGACGGTTGTCCGCAAAAAAATCTAATACCTAAAAATATCGCTTCCTCCACCAAGGAAAATAATATTAAATTGTCATCACTCTCGATCCAGTGGCAAAAACAGCAAGCCGTAACTCAAATTAAACCGAAAGCAGTTGTAGCGCCGATCAAATGGGATGGTACTTATCCGCTTACCGGTTCGCTTAATTGTACCAGCCAAGTGCCTGACCTACCGCCCAGCTTCCCGGTTAACGATAATTTAATTGTCGTTAATAATGCTATTGTTAACGAGACCGGCAAACCTACCCCGATTAACGGCCAAGGGCAAGCTCGTCTAACCATGACTCAAGCTAAAGATATCGGCAGCGGCGTAACTTTGACCTTGGTTAACCAAATAAATTATAAATTTACAAAAAATGGCAGCATCTTAAAAACTCAAGGTAACGGTACCGCCGATGGCACCTTTGTCGTTAATGGGATTTCAATTCCCATTAATTGCACCGGTACGGTTTCAGGCACAAAAAAATAGAGAAAATAATTATTAATCCTATTTGTAAGAGTGGTAGAAGTTGTTAATTATGACGTTAAAATCAGCTCTTCAACAGCCTGTGTTTTGACTGCGGTTTCTGCCAGCTGGGGCGGCAATATAATCTATGTTCGAGCCAAAGCAGTAAGGAACAGCCCAAGGTCCGGTTGGGGCGCGAGTTGAACTGCCTATTCTAATCTGGTCGGACGATAAATGGAATTGCGGAAATTGGACATATCATACCGGAGCGCTTATAGCAGTAGGCGGAACCTGCACTCGCGCGGAAGGGCAGATGGAAACAACCACCTGGTCCGTAGATACGGGCGGCGAAGAACAGGGTGATTGGCTAAAAGGCAAGACCAGGTCTTATAGCGCTAAAATTTATAAGAAAGGCAGTATTTACTCCGAGCAAGAGGCTAAAATAAATTATGTGCGCCAATAATCTATATGAAGAAATAATAAAGAATTTGCCGCCAAACCGCCCCGCAGGCGCGGGGCGGAGCGGGCTTTCGCCCGCGGAAAAACTTGCTTGTCCGCCTCGGGCGGGAAATCGCCTAAAGCCGGGCTTTGCCCGCGGAGAAATTTTTACCCCGTTGAATAACTGGGGATTGCTTTTAAAAGCTTTTTATAAAATAGTTTAAATCCTTTTTTTGAATTCAATTCGAGCTTGGGCGTAAAATCGGAGCATTACTTAACGAAACGAACTCACGCTTGTCCGCCGAAGCCTCGGCGCAGGAGGGTTCAGTTTTCTGCATTAAGGCAGAAAACTTTTCAGGCAGGCATACAGCCCCGCCCGCGAGGTGCGGAGCGGGGTTTTAAACCTGCCTCAAAACTTTTCCGCCTTCGGGCGGAAAACGGACAATGAGTTCGTTTCATTAAACAATGCTCCCCAAAAAAAATTTCAGCGAACCCCGCAAGAAAGCAGGCTTTCAACGGGGCATGCTTTTACCCTCGTCCTGCCGAATTTAATCCACAAAGCAAGGACTTGCCTGCCAAAGTTTCGGCGCAAGCGAAAAGGAATTTAAAAAATTTAAAAGCGACAATCGGGGGCAAAGCCCCCGCACCCCCAAAAAGCGG
>Ga0265296_1002874_pt1 | contig 16696 bp, 24 predicted proteins | sample MunlanPumphouse1_FD_189073 | JGI IMG/M metagenome (GOLD analysis project Ga0265296, IMG submission 189073) | Groundwater microbial communities from a municipal landfill in Southern Ontario, Canada - Pumphouse #1 | ecosystem: Environmental > Aquatic > Deep subsurface > Groundwater | place... | reverse complement strand
CGGCATCGAGCGCATCGAGCAGACCCTGCCCAAGCTGATGGAACTGGCCCAGGGCGGCACCGCCGTCGGCACCGGCCTGAACGCCCCCGTCGGCTTCGCTGAAAAGGTCGCTGAGCAGATCGCCGCCATCACCGGCCTGCCCTTCACCACGGCCCCGAACAAGTTCGAAGCCCTGGCCGCCCACGACGCCATGGTCTTCAGCCACGGCGCGATCAACACGGTCGCCGCCTCGCTGTTCAAGATCGCCAACGACATCCGCTTCCTGGGTTCCGGCCCGCGTTCGGGCCTGGGCGAGCTGGCCCTGCCGGAAAACGAGCCCGGCTCCTCGATCATGCCGGGCAAGGTCAACCCGACCCAGTGCGAAGCCCTGACCCAGGTCTGCGCCCAGGTGTTCGGCAACAATGCCGCCCTGTCGTTCGCCGGCTCGCAAGGCCACTTCGAGCTGAACGTCTACAACCCCGTCATGGCGTACAACTTCCTGCAGTCGGTCCGCCTGGTCGCCGACGCCGCCATCAGCTTCACCGACAATTGCGTCGTCGGCATCGAGGCCCGCGAAGACAACATCGAGCGCGGCCTCAACAACTCGTTGATGCTGGTCACGGCCCTGAACGGCAAGCTGGGCTACGACACCTGCGCCAAGATCGCCAAGACCGCGCACAAGAACGGCACCACCCTGCGTCAGGAAACCGTCGGCGGCGGCTACCTGACCGACGCCGAGTTCGACGAAGCCGTCCGCCCCGAGAAGATGATCTCGCCGGGCTGAGGCTATGCAGGCTGATGATCTCAACATCCCGGCTCACGGCGCCGCGCTCTTTCGGGAAGTGCTGTCGGGCCGGGATATTGCGGATCTCTTGAACCGGCTGGGCGACAAGCTTCAACGTCGTCCCGGCCGGCGGCTTCTGCTTGATGCGCCAACCGCAGACTTGCTGGCGGCGACGGGCAAGATCGGAGCCATAGCTGCCGGATTACTCGGACCCGGCGCTCGTCCGGTTCGCGCCGTCCTCTTCGACAAGACGCAGGCGATGAACTGGCTCGTCGCCTGGCATCAGGACCGCACCATCGCCGTCCGTGCTCGCCGGGACACGACGGATTTCGGGCCATGGTCCGTCAAGGATGGCATCGTCCATGTCGCGCCGCCGATCTCGGTGCTCGACCAGATGGTGACGCTTCGGGTTCACCTCGACGCCTGCACTGACGATAACGCCCCTCTGATCGTCGCTCTCGGCTCACATCGGCTTGGCAAGGTGGCCGCCGACGAAGTCGAGGCCATGGCAAACCAGCACCCCATCCATGCCTGTCACGCGGATGCGGGCGACATATGGGCCTATGCGACCCCGATCCTGCATAGCTCAGCCAAATCTGTCAGCGACAGACGGCGACGCGTTTTGCAGCTTGATTACTCGGCACTCGAGCTACCAAACGGTCTCGAATGGCTCGGCGTCTCTCGCACTGAAACCTAAGCTACCTGTCCCGGATCGTCCGCCCCACCGGCGCCAGCGACAGCTTGGCCAGCTCGACGTTCTTCAACGCGAATGGGATGCCGATCAGGCTGACGAACTGCGGCACCGCGATCAGGATATGGGCCAGAGCGATGTACCAGCCCGCCAGCACCAGCCAGATGACGTTCAGTCCGACGCCCAGACATCCGACGCCCAGATCGGCGGGGTTGGGATCACGCCAGACAATCTCGCGCCCGAACGGCCAGAAGGAATAGCTGGCGATCCGCCAGGCCGAAAACGCCCACGGCAGCCCCACCACTGTCAACGCCAGCAACAGCCCGCCCAACAGCCAGGCCAGGCCGGAAACAAAGCCGCCCAGGAAGAACCACAACAGGTTCAGGATCAGTCGGATCAAGGTCGTCTCTCCACGCGCAAACCTGCGCGACGCCCCTGATATGGCGAAAGGCCCCGCCTGTGACAGCGGGGCCCGGGTGAATTCGCGGTAAGGCGGCTTAGTGCTTCACGACCCAGCGCGCCTTGGCTTCGTCCTTGGTCAGGTTCAGATGGACGTGTTCATCGACGTGATCGACCCAGCTGACCGGGATCATGTGGTGCTTCAGGCCGGAGCCGAAATCCATCTTGGCCAGCTCGATCTGATCGCCCATCACATGGTCCACCCGGCCGACGTGCCCGCCGTCCGAACCCACGACTTCGAGATGTTCCTTGATCATCGAGGCGCTTACCATGGTTGTCTCCATTGCTGATTGCGGGAGAGGGTGAAACGAGGCACGCCGCTTTCGGGTTCATCACAAATGACCGTTCAGGGAGTTCACGATGTCGCTGACCATCCATCACGCCCCTCAGTCCCCCTCCACCCGCCTGCTCTGGCTGCTGGAGGAATTGGGCGCCGACTACGACATCCACTACGTCGAGATCGAGCGACAGGGCGGCCAAGGTCATGCAGACCCCAGCAACCCCCACCCGCTGAAACAGGCCCCCTCCGTCAGCGTCGACGGCCAGTTGCTGATCGAGTCCGTGCTGATCTTCCTCTTCCTGACCGACCGCTTCCCCGAGGCCAAGCTAGCGCCCGGCCCCCATGATCCGCGCAGGGCCGAGTACCTGTCGTGGCTGGGCCTCTACAACAATGTGCTGGAAAGCGTCCTGACCTCGGGTCCGCCCGACAGCTGGAACGATCTGAGGAAGGCCGGCTACGCCGCACTAGATCAGCGCTGGCGCACGGCCATCAAGGATGGCGGCTATATCCTGGGCGAGTTTTCGGCGCTCGACATCCTGTACGGCAGCCTGCTGCAATGGTTCCGCGCCGCCATGCCGCCGGGCGAGCCTTACGACTCCTACGCCCAGCGCATCGGCGGCCGCCCCGCCCTCAAGCGCGCCTGGGCCAAGGACAGCCCCGAGGGCCACGTCTGATGGGCGAGATCGTCAACCTGAACAAGGCGCGCAAAGCCCGCGACAAGGCCGAAGCCAAACGCGCCGCCGACGCCAACCGCCTGACCTTCGGTCGCACCAAGGCCGAACGTCAGACGACGCAAAAGGAACGCGACCGCGACGCCGCCAGATTGGATGGGCACAGGCTGGACGACGCCAAAGACGACTAGGCGCCAGGACGACATCGGCGGTGTGCCAAGCATGGCGTCGATGCTTCCATCGAAACCGATACAATTCGCTGCTGATCGCCGGTTCAGAACCTGCGCGAGCCAGTCCGACTATAGATCGAAACGGCCGCTCCAGCCGTCGAAAGCGACCTCGACATTGTCGGGAAGAGACCCCGACAATGCATTGTAATCCAGATCAATATGAAGGTTCGTCAGCACCGCACGACCGACCCCGGCCCGCGCAATCCAGTCCAGCGCCTTGTCCACATGGGCATGGGTCGGATGCGGCGTGTAACGCAGAGCGTCGATGATCCACAGCTCGGCGCCCCGCACCGCCTCCAGCGCCGCCTCGTCCAGGTCGGACACATCGCTGGAATAGGCGACCGGCCCCAGCCGATAGCCGACCGAGCGGATCGGCCCATGCGCCTGATCGAAGGTGACGACCGGAATCGCGCCGCCTGCGCCATCCACATCCCAGGCCTCGCCATGGGGCGGGATTCGCTGCGCCTCCAAGATGGCCGGATAGCCGTGATGGCTTTCGAAGATATAGTCGAACCGGGTCGTCAGGGCGTGATGGGTCGCCGGGTCCATCCAGGCCTGGATGCGCCGCCGCGCATGGATGGCGAAGACGCGCAGGTCGTCGATCCCATGCGTCTGATCGGCGTGGTCGTGGGTATAGAGAACCGCATCGACGTGACGAATTTCGGCCGCCAGCGCCTGTTGCCGCAGGTCGGGCGAGGTGTCGATCAGGACGCTGCTGGTCCCGTCTGGACCGTGACGCCGCGCCAGCATGGAGCAACGAGTGCGCCGGTTTCTGGGCTCGCCCGGATCACAGTCGCCCCAGTCGCCGTCGCCCCGCGGCACGCCGCCGGACGAGCCGCAACCTAGGACGACGATCTCCAGTTCGCCCGCCTGGCTCATTCGGCCGGCCGGGGGATGCGATCGAACAGGGCGAAGAAGGCGTCGGTCGTGCGCTGATCGGCCTCCTGCGGCGTCCAGCCCCGAACTTCCGCCAGCTTTTGCAGCACCAGTCCGACATAGGCCGGCTCGTTGCGGCGTCCGCGATGCGGGATGGGCGCCAGATAGGGGCAGTCCGTCTCGACGATGATCCGATCCTCGGGCATCCGGCGAATGACCTCGCGCACGTCCTCCGCCGCCTTGAAAGTGGCGATGCCGGAAACGGAGAACCAGGCGCCGAGTTCCGCTGCGGTTTCAGCCAGTTCGAGGCCGCTAGTGTAGCAGTGCATCAGCAGCTTGAACGGCCCCCTGGCGTGTTCCTCGCGCAGAATGGCAGCCATCACATCGTCGGCCTCACGCGTATGCACCACCAGAGGCAGGCCGGTCCGGCGCGCCGCGTCGATATGCTGACGGAAGACCGCCGCCTGCTCGTCGCGCGGGCTGAGGTCATAATGGAAGTCCAGACCGCATTCGCCGATGCCGATGACGCGCGGGCGCTGGGCCAGAGCCACCAGTTCGTCGGCGGTCAGCTCGACATGGTCCTTGGCTTCATGAGGGTGGGCGCCGACTGTGCACCAGATGTCGTCGTGCGCCATGGCCAGGGCATGGGTCGCCTCAAAGGTCGACAGCTTGTCTGAAATCTCGACCATCAGACGCACCCCGGCCTGGCGAGCGCGGGCGATGACTTCGTCGCGGTCCTCGTCGAACTGAGGGGCGTGCAGATTGACGTGACTGTCGATAATCATCTCAGGGCCTTGGTGCGGGCGATGTCGGCCAGAGCGCCGGCCAAGACGTCGGCGCGGTCCAGGTTGATGGCCGCTGTGCGGTCCGGCAACTCGGCCAGGCGGGTCCACAGCTCGGCCCAGCGTGCGCCCTGGCCCGCCGGCGCCTCCAGCGCGCGCACCTTGACCGCCGCGATCAGCCGATCCATCAGGGCCTCGAACCGCGCCTGGCCTTCAGCCCCGCGAAAACCGTCCGCGACGGCCAACTGCTCGGCCCGGTCGACTGCGTCGCCCAGCACCCAGCTGCGCGCCAGGGCGTCGACTTCCTGCATGGCGCCCGACGACAGAGCCAGGGCCGCGCCCGGTGATCCACCAGCCATGTCGGCGGCCAGTCGCGCATCCTCGGGGTCGGCTCCGGTGCGATTGCGCACCAGGGTTTCCAGCTGATCCGGCGTCCAGATCGGGAAACTGAGACGACGGCAACGCGAGCGGATCGTCGCCAGCAGCCGCCCCGGCGCATGGGTCACCAGCAGCAGAACGCCACGTTCCGGCGGTTCCTCAAGAATCTTCAGCAAGGCATTGGCGGCATTGACGTTCAGGTCGTCAGCAGCATCAATGATGGCGACCCGATACTGAGCCTGTGACGGGCTCTTGGCGAAGAAGCCCGGTAGATCGCGCGCCTGATCGACCGAGATCGTCTTCTTCTGCTTGCCGCCCTCGACCAGCCGCTCCATCACCAGCAGATCGGGATGGGACTGGGCGGAAACCAACTGGCTGACCGGATCATAGGGCGCAGCGCCCAGCGGCCCGCGCGTCAGATCCGGCGCCGCGCCCAGCAGGCGGCGCGCTGCGCGATAGGCGAAGGTCGCCTTGCCGCTGCCCTCGACCCCGCACAGCAGCCAGGCATGATGCAGCCGGCCCCGATTCAGAGCGTCCAGAAAGGCCTCTTCGGCCGCGACGTCCGGGACCAGATCATACCGGTCGCGCGGGTGTTCGCTCACAGCAGCCGCTCGGCGACGGCGCTCCGCAGGCGTTCGGACACAGCCTCAAGCTCGCCCGTGGCGTCGATCACGACGCAGCGTTCCGGGTGACGGCGCGCCACGCCGAGGAAGCCCTCACGAAGCTTTTGATGGAAGGCCAGCCCCTTGGACTCGAACCGCGTCTCGAACAGGCCGCGACCAAAGGCGCGCTCCAGCCCGACCTCGACCGGCAGGTCGAACACCAGGGTCAGGTCCGGCTGATCCTCCGCCACGATGGCGGCGTCCAGGGCCTCGATCAGGCTCTCCGGCGCGCCGCCGCCAGCGCCTTGATAGACGCGGCTGGAGTCGGCGAAACGATCACAGACGACCCACTTGCCCTCGTCCAGCGCCGGTCGAATAGTGCGTTCCAGATGGTCCGAGCGCGCGGCGTACATCAGCAGGGTCTCGGTGCGCGGCGACCAACGCTCGGCGTCCCCGGCCACCACGATGTTGCGGATGACCTCAGCCCCCGGCGAACCGCCGGGTTCGCGCGTCTGAATGACGTCGATTCCAAGCGAGCGAAGATACTCGACCAGCAGGCGCGCCTGCGTGGTCTTGCCGGCCCCCTCGCCGCCTTCGAATGTGATGAACTTACCGCGCTGCACCCGCGCACAATGGCGAGCGCGGCGCGACAGGCAAGCCCTAACCGCCTGATATCAACAGAGCGTCGCCAAACCCGCGTGCGATGACCGCTTGGCGGGCCTGTTCGGCGGCGTTGGCGTCAGGCCAGGGACCGACGATCACCCGAAACAAAGGCTGTCCGTCGCTGCGAATGTCCTGAACCGAAGCCCGGTCGCCCAGTCGGTCAGCGATTCGCTTGGCCGCCCGGCGATCGGAAAAGGCGCCGGCCTGGACCCAATAGGCCGAGGTCTCCAGGGCTGCGGGCGCAGCCGACTGACGCGGGGGTGTCGGTCGGGCGGCGGGTGCGGCGTCCGCCCGTTGCATCGGCGTGCCGCCGCCCGATCGCGGCGCGCGCCCGACATAGCGCACCCGAACCTCGCCCACCCCTTGCGACAACAGGCCCAGTTCATCGGCCGCCGCACGCGACAGATCGATGATCCGGCTATCGACAAAGGGGCCGCGATCATTGACCCGCAGGATGACCCGACGCCCATTGGCGCGGTTGGTCACCTCGACTAGGCTGGGCAGAGGCAGGGTCTTATGCGCCGCCGTCAGGGCGTTCATGTCGAACCGCTCGCCGGTCGAGGTCGGGCGACCGTGGTGCTGTGATCCGTACCAGGACGCCTGTCCGACTTCGTCATAGTCGGGCTGCTCAGCCGGGCGATACCAGCGGCCACGGATCTGATAGGGCCGCATCGTACCCGACACGATGGGCGCGGGATCAGTCACGACCGGCGGGCGCAGAGGGGCGTCTCGTCCCCCGCCGAAACTGGCGCAGGCCGCCAGGGTGGAAAAGGCGGCGGCGACCGCTGCGCCCTTCAACAATTTCGCCATCATGGCCGCACGCACTCCGGTTCACTCGAAGTGATCATCGCCGAGGACGTTTCCGGTTTGGTTAACAAGGCGTTTGAGCTATCGCCCGGTCGCGGCGACGCCTGTGCGCCCGCGCCCCTTTGAAGCGAGCACCTTGAAACCCTCCGTCTACCAGACCCGTTCGAGCGTCTTCGCCCTGGCGACCCTGTGCTGCATCCTGTGGGGCAGCGCCTATCCGGCCATCAAGAACGGCTATGCCCTGTTGCATATCGCCCCCAGCGACATCGCCAGCCAGATGCTGTTCGCCGGCTGGCGCTTCGCCTTGGCGGGCGCGATCCTGTTGATCGTGGCGGCGGCGATGAAGAAGCCCATCTTCACGCTCAACGGACGTCAGATGCGCCAGGTCGCCCTGCTGGGCCTGACCCAGACCGCGATCCAGTACGTCTTCTTCTATGTCGGCCTGGCCCACGCCAGCGGCGTGAAGTCGTCGATCATGAACGCCACCGGCGTCTTCTTCAGCGTGGTCCTGGCCCACTTCGTCTATGCGAACGACCGGATCACCGCCCGCAAGGCCATAGGCTGTCTGATCGGTTTCCTCGGGGTCGTCGTGGTCAACCTGGGCGGCGGCGCCCTGGGCTTCGACTTCAGTCTTCTGGGAGAAGGCTTCGTCATCATCGCCGCCTTTGTCCTGGCGGCGGCCTCGATCTACGGCAAGCACCTGTCGGCCTCCATGGACCCCATGGTCATGACGGGTTGGCAGTTGTTCATCGGCGGCCTGATCCTGACCGGCATCGGCATGGCCGGCGGCGGTCATCTGGAGGCGCTCGGGCTCCACTCCGGCGCCCTGCTGCTCTATATGGCGCTGCTGTCCTCGGTCGCCTTCGCGGTATGGAGCCTGCTGCTGAAACACAATCCGGTCGGCCTGATCGCGGCTTTCAACTTCCTGATCCCGGTCTTCGGGGTGGCGCTCTCGGCCATCTTCCTCGGTGAATCCCTGCTGCGCTGGAGCTATCTGGCGGCGCTGGTTCTGGTCTGCGCCGGCATCTGGCTGGTGACCCGGCCGTCCGCACCCGCGAAGGCCTGACACGCTCCGCACCTCACCTGCGCTTTATGCTTGGGCGAGCGCGAACTTGACGCTATGCACGCCTCCGCGCGCTGTCTCGACTCGCGCCGCCGGTCGCCAGAACCAGACCGGCTCGATGTGGAAGTGTGGCCGAGTGGTTTAAGGCACTGGTCTTGAAAACCAGCGACGGTGAGAGCCGTCCGTGGGTTCGAATCCCACCGCTTCCGCCAACCGTCTTGTTTTCTAACGGACTTTCCCCGCTCGAATCTGCTCCCTCCAAACCTGCGAGTGGCGGCGGCGGCATTTTACTGCAGGGCCTAGGTGAACGCGAGTTCACTGGGCATCCTCTTCCCGCCTCTCTACACGAGGATCGATAAAACTGAGTTTTTCCGGAGGGGCGCGTGTCGAGAGTTCATTGGTGTTTGTCTGCGATGCTTCTGGGCAGTCTGGCCGCCCTTGCAGGCGGCGCCGCCGCCGAGGAGCCAGCGCCTCCGCCTTTTCAGGCGCGGCTCGCTCAAGTGACTGCACCTCTGGACGTCAGCCCTGCCGGGCTCTCTGGCGCGGGCGCAGCCACACTTACGGACGCCGTCGCCGCCAGCCGTTATGTCTTGATCGGCGAGAGCCATCTGACCCGCGAAATCCCCGCCTTCACAACCCAGATTTGCCGCCTGATGGCGCCTTCCGGCCTGACCGCCATGGCCATCGAGACTGGTCCCGAAGCCGCCCGCGTGGTTGATTCCGTTATGAGATCGGCGGACCGCGAAGCACGGATCGCCGCCTTCATGCGCCGTCACCCCGACGGGATCGCTTTCTTCAACGCGCGCGACGAAGTTCAGATGGCGGGCGATTGCGCCGCCGTCGCTGGACCGGATTTCGCCTTGTGGGGGCTCGATCAGGAATTCCTCGGTTCCAGCGGCCACCTGCTTCAGGAGATGCTCGCCGCCCGCCCCGGCCCCAGAGCGCAAGCCGCTCTGAGCGAACTGGCCGCTCAGGATCAGGCGGCGACCGCCGCAGCCGTCGCTTCAGGTTCACCCGGAGACCTGTTCCTGTTCTCGGTCACGCAGGCGGCGCTCGATCAGGCCGCCGCCGCCGTCTCACAGGACGGAGGGGAACGCGTCCAGCATCTGTTCGGCTTGCTGACGGAGACCCGCGCCATCTATCAGGCGTCGCAGAGCCGGCAGGGAGATCCGAACGGGCGCCGGGCGCGGCTGATGAAGCGCACCCTCGCGGCTCATCTCGCAGACAATCCTGGCGCACGCGTCCTGATGAAGTTCGGCGCATGGCATTTCTACAAGTCGCTCAATCCGCTCGATCAACGTGACCTCGGCGCCTTTGTGGCGGAACGCGCCGACGGCGAGGGCGTCGCGGCCCTGCACATCATCGTGCTCGGAGCCAAAGGCACAGAAGCCGGCTATGACGGCGTCGGACGGCCAGCAGTCGTTCGTGGATTCGATATGATGGATGACGAAGGCCCGGACTGGCGAAAGGATGTCACCCTCGCGCGGTCCGCTGACGTCTCGCCAGACTCCTGGATGCTGGTGGATCTCCGGAAGCTGAGAACCGACGGTCTGGCCTCGGCGCCGGCGGAGTGGCGTCAGCTGGCGCTGGGCTATGACATCGCCATTCTGGCTCCGACACTCACCGCCTCCAGCCTGCTGGGCGCAGAGGCGGCGGCGACGCCTTGATCTGATCTCATGAGGATCGGTCTGGCGCCCAATGCCGATATTGGTTCGCGCCAGACGATCCAGGTCGAGCCGACTTGGGCAAGTGCGCCCTGCGAGCGTCTATATCGAAATTGGAGCGCCGCCGCCTCATCTGGATCGGATCGACATTCGGGCTAGAGTGAAATCATGCGGACCCTGGCTCCAAAATGAGAAGCGCCGAGATCACCCGGCAGGTCATCCTGCGCGCGGCGCTGAAACTCTTCGCCGAGGAGGGTTTCGAAACGGTCGGCGTGCGCGACATCGGCTTGCGGGCCAAGGTCGATCCGTCGCTGGTCAATCGCTACTTCGGCGGCAAGGAGGAACTCTTCATCGAGGTGGTGAAGGCCTGCGAGGCCGACTGGCGCCGCCTGTGGGGCGAAAAGACGGACTTTGCGGCCCGCGTCGCAAGGGAGGTGCTTCAGGGCGGGAACAACGGGAAGGTGCTCCAGGGCCTGCTCATCCTGCTGAGAGTGACCGGCTCGGAGCGCGCACGACACCTCGTCGACGAAACGCTGGGCTCCAGTATGTTCGGCCAGGTCGAGAGCTGGCTTGATGGCCAGGGTGCTGATGTGCGAGCCCGCCTGCTGATCGCGCTGATTGGCGGCATGGCGTTCGCCCGCGACCTGAGCGGCGACTTTCCGTTGAAGGAGGCCAGAGCCGCCGCTCTGGCACAGGCCTTCGAGGCCTCCATCGAACAACTTCTGACGTCTTCGCCCAAGCCTATATCGCAGTCAATCGCGCCGCCGCTGGACCGCGCCGTCACATCCTGAGACTGACAAGCGCGGCCCTTGACCTGACCAGACCTCGCGCGCCACCACAGGGCGCTCGGGAGCCTGATATGCAGAATCGATACGGAAAACTCGCCTCCTGGGTCTATGACCTGGACAAGCCGGTCGGCCATTCGTTCGGAGATCAGGAATTCTATCGGGCGCGGCTGTCGCAGTGCGACAGCGGACCCGTGCTGGAGCCCGCCGTCGGCAATGGACGCCTGCTCATTCCCCTGATCGAGGCGGGGTTTGAGATGGAAGGCTTCGACGCCTCGGCTGAAATGCTCGGCTATTGCCGGGAAGAGTGCCGCAAGCGGGGTCTTTCCGCCCCGCTGACGCAGCAGTCGTTTGAAAGCTATGTCTCTCCGACCCGCTTTTCCGCGATCATCATCCCGGCCGGCTCATTTCAACTGATCACCAGTACGGCGTCGGCCACCGCCGTGCTCAGGCGATTTCACGATCATCTGGCCCCAGGCGGCCGACTGATCCTCGATCTCGACCCCATCAGCGGCTTTCTGGACAGCCCCGAGTCCGTCCGGTCATGGACGACGAACGAAGGCGACCTGTTGACCCTCACCGCCCGCCGGGTGGAAACGGACTACATCGCCCAGACCACCCTGTCCCACCTTCGCTATGAACACTGGCGGGGCGGCGTCCTGGCGGCGACCGAGCTGGACTTGTTCAAGCTGCGCTGGTGGGGCGTCCATGAGTTCGAACTGGCCTTGAGGGCCGCAGGCTTCACGGACGTGTCGGCCTGCGGCGGGTATCAACACGGTCGAGCCCCGGATCGGGACGACCAGATCATCAGTTTCGAAGCCCGGCGTCCGGCCTAGACCGACGCCGTCGGAGACGTCATGGCGCGCATTGTCTTTATTCTGTTCAGCCTCGCCGCCCTTCTGGGCGGTCTCAATGCACTGGTGCTGATCTACGACCTTGTGGCGCTGACCTCGACCTATCTGGTGACAGCCGTCGTGGCGGCTCTGTTCGCACTGACGGCGGCGCTGGTCGGGGGCGTCGGCCTGGAGCTCTCACGGGCGCTGGCGGCCTCGACGGCCTCGCCCCTGCCGCTTCAACGCTCCCTGCGCCGCCTTGCGGGGCTCCTCTCGACAGCCGGATTGATGGCGGCGGCGGTCTATGCGCTCACTCTGGTCGGGATGATCAGTCGCCAGGCGACGGGAACGCCCGTGTTCGGCTAAACCGCCGCCCTAAAGCGACACGTCGCCGTTTCAGGATTTCGGCGACTGCAAATCCACGCGGTTCACGCGAATGTTGTCGAGAGGCACCCATCCTGTCTCGCCGTCAGGAATGCGAACGGCCCATAGCCAGCCGTTCAACTGACGCTGTCCACGCAGTTCCTCGCCTTCCAGGACAGTGAGCTCCCGGTTGGTGAAATCTTCCAGCATCGTGGCCGAGCCGTCTGCATGGCGATCAAGGATTTGCCCCGGCACGTAGCCCGGTTTCTGGCCCGGAGCCGAACAGAGATACCAGTCGGGCCAGCCTTCGGGACCGTCGTAAAGCGCGCCGACCGAAACCCGGTCCCCCTTCTTCAGGGCCAGCGGCGCGGGGAATTCGCTGACATGCGGCTGAATGACGATGTAGCTCTGATCGTGCGTCACGTTTTCCTCTCGCTGAATTTCGGCGACCTCAGGACAGAGCGGCCAGTTGCGCCAGATGGGCCTCAAACCCCACATCCGCGCCTGCGGCGTTGATCGTGTCGAAATAGTCATGCCAGCCGGTGGCGGCGATTCCTGCAAGCAGGGCGTCCAAGGCCGCCTCATCCGGGAAACGCCAGAGGGCGAAGAAGGCATGGGAAGCGGCATGGATCTTCCCTGCATCGCGCGCGCCCATGGCCAGGACTTCGACTCCCATCGCGGCCAAAGCCTCCATTCCTCCGCCGACCAAAGCGAAGAAGGCCGCGCGCTGGTTCGCATCAAGGGCCAGCCAGGCAGGTTTGGGCGAGTAGAGTTCAGCCAGATACAGCGACATCAGTCAGGGTCCTCGACGTTGGAAGGTGAAAGGCGCTCCGCTCGACGTCCAGCGTCGGTGCGCAGCCAGATCTTGTGAAGAAGCCGAGCGAGGCTCTCGCGCTCGCTTGGGTCGATGTCAGCGAACAGGGCGTCGATCCATGCGGCGTGTTCAACGAAAACCGCCCTGGCCGCAGCCTCGCCGCGCTGCGTGAGCCACACCTGCAGGCTGCGACGGTCTTGGGGGTCGGGGGCTCGACGGACCAGACCGTCCCGCTCCAGTCCATCGAGCAGGCCGGTGACGGTGGCGCGGCTCACCCCGAGTTGCTCGGCGAGCACATGGGGCGCAGCCGCCTCGCCTCGCCCCTCCAGGATGCAGAGGAGCACGAAACGCGCTTCCGACAGCCCGTGAACCCCAAGGCGAGACGCGCAATCCTGATCAATGGCCGCAGCCAGGGAAAGAACCTCGAAGCAGGCGTTCAAGCCGCCCGTTGGCACGTCTTGCTGCCGAGCTTTCGCGAGAACGGCGTGGTGTTTGGCCTGAAGAAACATAATAAGGCGGCTTATTATAAGCCTCCGTACCAGAGTCAACGCCAGAGGCGTCGCCCCCTCTCGTGAAGCCAGCGAACACCGCCCGCTGACGCCTGCGACGACGGCGTGCGCCATCCAGAAGCGATCCGCAGCCATGGTCTCGAACCGCGTCCCGCCATCTTCGGCGCCAACCGAGCCGCTCCTTCTCCCTGCATTGCGGGCGCCAAGCCCTCCAATGCGGGCCTATCGACTTTTCTAGGTGCAGGCGTTTGGCGCCCCTCCCGCAGACGCCGCTTCCGCCATTAAGCCGCCGACCGTTTCGGCGCCCGGATCAGGAACAACTGCCCCGCCAGCACCAGCGCCAGGCCGACAAAGGCGATCATGCCGAACCGCGCGCCCTCGAAGAGCACCGACACCAGCATGGCGATGGGCGGCGTCAGGGCCGAGACATAGCTGGCCAGGGCAAAGCCTCGCAGACGGGCGATGGTGAAATACAGCCCAAACGCGATCACCGAGCCGAACAGCGACAGATACAGCAGCGAGATGACATAGGCCGGGCTCCACGCCACCGACCACGACACACCCGTCGCCAGGCCATAGAGCGCCAGCGCCCCCGTGCCGTAGGCCATGGCCCAGGCCGTGCCGGGCAGGACCTGCGCCCCCGCCCGCTGCCCCTTCCACGCAAACCAGTTGCCGAAGGCGGAGGCCACGACGGCGATCACGGCGAAGGTCACGCCCTCGACCGCGTGCAGGCCCAGCCCCGCCCCCATGACCTCGCCGCCCGACAGGACAGCCACGCCGATCACGCCCATGCCGGCCCCCAGCCAGGCCGCCGACGCCGCCTTTTGCTTCGAAACCACGCGGAACAGGATCAGGTTGAGGAAGGCCAGGGCCGCAAAGATCACCGCCACCACAGCCGAGGCGATCTTCTCTTCGGAGGCATAGACGAAAGCGTAGCTGATGGCGAAGGAGAACAGCCCCTGCCCCATGGCCGCCAGGTGCTGCGGCCGCGTCATGGCCAGCTTTCCGCCCGTCGCCTTGACGACCAGGGCCAGCACCGCCGCCGCGATGGCGAAGCGCAGCACCACCGACACCACCGGATCGACCGCACCCAGCTGGAAGGTGATGGCGTACCAGGTCGTGCCCCAGATCAGGGCGCAGACCCCGATCCCGCCGATGGCGAGGGCGGCGGGAGACAGCGGAGCTTTTACAGACTGGGTCACGGGCAGGGCCTCAGGGCGACTCGACGGAAACGAAACCGGAACCCCGTTATCATCGGTTTTCGTGCAGCGCCGCCATGATCTTGCAGCCTTCTGCCTTCATGGAGCGTTCTGCTAAGCTATCCCCCTCAAAGGACCCTTCGTCATGCGCTTCCTTCCGCTGATCGCCCCGCTCGCCCTTGTCGTCGCCGCCTGCTCCAGCATGCCGGACGCCGAGAGCGCCTCGACCCAAGTCGACGTCACCGCCGCCTATCGCGAGCGCATCATGCTGACGCCGGGCCATGTGCTGACCGTCAAGGTCGAGGACGTCAGCCTGATGGACGCCCCCGCCCGCGTTATGGCCCAGACCAGCCAGCCGCTCGACGGTCGCGGCCCGCCCTACGCCGTCACCCTGTCGGTGCCCAACAGTCAGATTGACGCACGCCACACCTATGCCGTCCGCGCCGAAATCCGCGATCCCGCCGGCGCCCTGCGCTTCACCACCGACACCCGCCATTCGGTCCTGACCAATGGCGCGCCGAACAAGGCCGACATCATCATGGTCGGCGTCCGCTAAACCGTGAGCAGCCTCGCCAAGCGTTCGGTCCTCCTGTCCGGCCACGCCACCTCGGTGGCGCTGGAGCCGGAGTTCTGGGCCGTGCTGGACGCTATCGGGGCTGAACTGAACCTTGGCCGCGCCGCCTTGTTGATCCGCATCGACGCCTGGCGCGGCCGTCGCCCCCTCGCCTCGGCCTGCCGCGTGCTGGCCCTGCAATGGGCCGGCGGCGACCACAGCTTCGCAGGAACCGAGACATGACCGACAGCCGCCTGATCCCCGCCGCCGTCATCGGCGGCCTACTGGCCGTGGGCCTGATCGGGGGCGGCGCCCTGATCGGTCAGGGCGTGGTCAACGCCCGCGCCGGCGACCGCTCCGTCACCGTGCGCGGTCTGGCGGAAAAGGACGTGAAGGCCGACCTCGCCGTCCTGCCTATCCGCTTCACCGCCTCGGGCGAGGTTCTGTCCGAGGTTCAGGCCCGCATCGACGGCGACCTGGTCATCGTGCGCCAGTTCCTAAAGGCCCAGGGCTATCCCGACGCCTCGGTCGATCTCGGTCCCCTGGGTGTCGCCGACACCCGTTCGCGCGAATACGCCAGCCAGACCGGCGGACCGCGATTCATCCTGAACCAGACGGTCGTCGTGCGGACCAATGACGTGGACCGGGTTCAGACCACCACCCGCAACCTCAACGATCTGGTGCGCCAGGGCGTGGTGCTGCAGGACTTCCAGGGTCCGTCCTACATCTTCACCCGGCTGAACGACGTGCGCCCCGCCATGATCGCCGAGGCCACCGCCGCCGCCCGCACCGGCGCCGTCCAGTTCGCCAAGGACTCCGGCGCGCCTCTGGGCCCGATCAAGTCAGCCGGTCAGGGCTCGTTCGAAATCCTGCCTCGCGACGGCTCCGGCGACGAGTCCACCTCGCTCAACAAGAAGGTCCGCGTCGTGACCACGATCAGCTACCGGCTGAAATAGCCGCCAGACCCCGATGTCCCGACATAGAAAATGAGCCCGCCTACCCTTTCGGGCGCGACGGGCTCATAAGGGCTTCGCGACCGCCCTGCGCGGGCAGCGTCTCCTAGTCTCAACCCTTCGGCTCTGCCGCCGGCGCTGTCACGGTCGGCGGTTCGGCCGGGCGCGGCATGTCCGGCATGCGCGGCGTATCCGGCAGCTTCGGCGCAGGAACATTGATGTCCAGATTGACCTCCGGCGCTTCCGGCACAGCGGGCGCCCGCCCGCCGGAATAGAGGAACCAGCCGATCACGGCGACGGCGACGATCAGGCCCCCGACGATGAAGGCCAGCATGCCGCCGCCTCCCTTCCGCTCAGGTGCGGCGGTGTTGATCGTCGTCTGGTGCACGACGCGCTCAGGCGGCGGGATATTGGGGTCCGTCATTCAGAGCCTCCTTATTGGCCGCTCGGCACGGCCGGGGCCGACACCTCGGGCAGTTTCACGTCCACGTCGATATTCTTGGTTTCCGGCGCGCCGCCACGGCCCAATAGGAACCAGGCCAGCACCGCCACCACGACCACCAGGCCGCCAACGATGAAGGCCAGTCCGGCGTTTCCGCCTCCGCTTGAACTCTCGGCCATTCGTTTCCCTTCCATTGCTTCCCCTGAGGTCGTGAGAACGAGGGTCAGGCTTGGCGGTTCCCATCGGCCATTTTCAATCGGGACCTGACTTTGGCCTCTGTGCTGCTTATGTTCTCCTCCGAATCCGCCCTGCGTGA
>Ga0265296_1002873_pt1 | contig 16697 bp, 18 predicted proteins | sample MunlanPumphouse1_FD_189073 | JGI IMG/M metagenome (GOLD analysis project Ga0265296, IMG submission 189073) | Groundwater microbial communities from a municipal landfill in Southern Ontario, Canada - Pumphouse #1 | ecosystem: Environmental > Aquatic > Deep subsurface > Groundwater | place... | reverse complement strand
ACAAGCGCAGAATACAGGGCGAAGTTGGCTGGACTGCCTGAAAGTAACTGAACATTCACGTGCCAATCCTCCTTCTTCAATTTAAAGAGTTTTAAAGCCCTCTCCATGCAAAGAGTTTCAACTTTATCAATAATCTCATTACCACCATAATATCGGCGTCCTGGATAGCCTTCTGCGTATTTATTGGTCAACTTTGAGCCTAGAGCCCTTAAAACGTCATCGGAAACATAGTTTTCAGAAGCAATTAAATTTATAACGCTTTTCTGTCTTTTTTCTTCGGCTTTTATGAGCTTTTCAACTTGTTTATCTTTCATAATAATTGGTGGTTTTTAGATTGTAATAGATTGATTTTACCACGTTGAATAGAAAATTAAAAACTGTATAATGGGAACATGGAAAAATTAGAAAATCTTAATCATTATCAAACAAATATTATAGGCGGGGGGAAAGTAATAATTCTTGATACAGGTGCAGTTATCGGTCCAGAGTCTTCAGCGATGCTACAAGCTCTTCATTCTCGATCAACAGGCGGACTTGAAAACCATTTAAAAATTCTTGCTGATAAAGGTCCTGAAAATTTTATGAAAAATTTTTATGTCGGTTATGGACATAAATCAATTGGTGATTGTGGTTCTATTTCAATCTTTGTAGAGGGCGTATCCATGCTTGTAGCAAAAGCCATTCAGGATTGGCCTTTATATTCTGGACAAGAATCTTCTACTCGTTATGTTGATTTTAAAATTCAACCCTTTAAAAATCCGCTAAAGACAAAAGAAGGCGAAAATATTCTTGAAAACTGGAGAAAGTTCTATAGTGAATCTATGGAACAAACTAAAGAATACTTAAAGAGTAGATTTCCAAAAGGTGACGATGAATCTGAGAATATTTACAATAAGGCTATTAGTGCTAGAGCTTTTGACACTCTTCGTGGATTTTTGCCAGCAGGAGCAACTACTAATCTTGCTTGGCATACAAATTTACGTCAAGCTGCAGATAAAATTGCAATACTAAGACATTCTCCAATAGAAGAAGTAAGAAATGCGTCAAAAGCTATAGAAGAAACTCTGAAAAAAGCTTATCCAAATTCATTTAATCATGAAATATTTGAAACAACTGAAAATTATAATCAATACTGGATGGAGGGAGATTATTATTATCACAATCCTAAATGTCCAGATTTTAAGATGACAAATAATTCAATAAATATAAACCTTCTCAAAAAAGATATTCTTGAAAAACGTCCGATGAAAACAGAGCTTCCTAAATATTTGGCTGAAGCCGGGACTATTCAGTTTGAATTTCTTCTTGATTTTGGTTCATTCCGAGATTTACAAAGACATAGGTCAATAATACAAAGAATGCCTTTATTAACTATTGAGCTCGGATTTGAAAATTGGTATTTAGATGAATTACCAAAAGATATAAAATCAAAAGCTGAACAGCTTTTGATTATGCAGTCAGAAAATATTAACAAGTTAAAAATTTCAAAAGAAGAAAAACAATACTATATTCCAATGGGATATAAAATATCTAACAGAATAACAGGTGGATTACCAAGTTTTGTATATATTGTTGAATTACGAGCAACTCGATTTGTTCATCCTACTTTAAGAAAAAGAGCGAAACAGATAGCTGATAAACTTTCTGAGAGTTTTGGCAAATTCGGGCTTGTGCTACATATAGACAAAGAAATTGACCGCTTTGATATAAAACGTGGAGAGCATGATATTATTTTAAAATAATTCTTTAATTATTTTATCTATTTGTTTAAATAAATCTTTCTTCGTCGCTTCATTCACAATAGTCCAGTCAGCGCGAGCAATTGGGCCGGCCATATGAAGATTGGCTATTTGTGCATAATCGCGTGAAATTACATCTTCCCTATTTAGAGGTCGGATAGGACGATTGACCATTCTAACTATACGAGTTTCGGGATTTGAATAAATAGCTAAAACTTTGAATGATTCACCAAATTCTTTTTTCATTTCTAAATATTCTTCCCAACTATATAAACTTTCAATTATTACGCTTGAATTTTCAAATAATTCTTTTATTTTAGGGATGTTCAAAATAGCATACGATCCCATACCCAATCTTGCTCTAATGCTTTCTCTCATCTTTCGTTCATTGGCTTCATTAATTTCTATATTATCTTTCTTCATCTCATCAAAAGTAACATCCCCAAAATAAACTTTGGGCCAATTTTTTTCCTTTATTAAATAATTAACTGTTTCTGTTTTCCCCGCTCCCGGCAATCCTACGATTGCTAAAATTATTTTTGGCATTTTTGTTTTTTTATTTCTTACTAATATATTGTCTAAGAGTTACTTTAGCTAATTTAAACATTCTTTTTGAAGCTCTTATTACTGGAGTATTTGCATATTTATCACTTTCATAAATAACTTCTTTTATTCCATTTTGAATCATTGTTTTTGCACATTCATTACAAGGGAAAAGAGTACAGTATATTTTACATCCCTCTGTTGAATTATTAGCATTATAAACAGCATTCTCTTCGGCATGACAAACATAGGCATATTTTGTATTTTCAAAATTACCCTCTCTGTCCCAAGGAAGATCTTCATTTTTTATTCCCCTCGGCCAACCATTATATCCTGCCCCGACAACTACATTCTTCTCATTAACAACTATTGCTCCCGCTTGAGTAGAGGGGTCTTGAGATCTATCTGCTATAACATGAGCCATTCTTATAAAACACTCATCCCATGAAATACGGTTACGAGCTTCTGTCACTTTTTTATTTTTTGTGTTTTTCATAATCCATATTATAACTCCTAAAAAATTTATTGGCTATCTGAAGCAGCATCAAGAACTAAATAGACAGTTTTGTAAACTCCCTTTGATAAAACTTTCATACTTATTGTGTCTCCAACATTTTTACCACGGATTATGAAAAGAAAGCTTTGATTTTTATCAATTTTTATTCCATCGATCTCAAGAATAATATCATTTTCCAAAATACCAGCTTTATCCGCAGAAGAACCTGGAATAATCGCCAACTCACTCGCGGTCTTTCCTCTTTGAACTAATATTCCATAATTAACTGGTAAATTATTTTTAACTTTTAATTCATCATTTATAACTATATATCTTATTCCGACATAAGGGCTAATAATTTTCCCCGTTTTTTTGACTGAATCAATAGCATTTTTAACACTGTTGATTGGTAGAGAAAAACCAATACTTGAAGACCCCTGCACTACAGCCACATTAATTCCGACAACTTCTCCTTTAAGATTAAGAAGTGGCCCTCCAGAATTTCCTGGATTAATGGCAGCATCTGTTTGAATAACCTTATCTAAGTATTCTTGTTGACCAGAATTATTCCCGGCAGTAATAGATCTAGATAAATCAGAAATCACACCAACAGAAACAGTATTCTTAAACTCACCAAGTGCGTTACCAATAGCGATAACACTTTGTCCAACCTCAAGTTTATCTGAATCTGCAAATTGCAAATAAGGAAGATTATTTGCCGAAATTTTAATCAAAGCAACATCTAAAATACTATCTCGAGCAAGAACCACAGCAGGATATTCTTTCCCATTATTAAGAAGAACTGTGTAATCTACATCTGTTTTTTCTACTACATGACGGTTAGTAACAATCATACCATCGGCAGATATAAGAAAACCGGAACCACTGCCAAGTTGTTTTTTCTCAGTGCCATTTGGTGTATATACTGGTGTAGTAATAGATAATCCAGGGATGGCATTACCGTTTTGATCCAGAACATTTTCGTCTTTATATGTGACCGTATATTTTGGAACTTGTTTACTTATCACAATAGAAACAACAGCAGGTCTAGCTTTCTTGACTGCATTTACAACTGTATCTTCTTCACTTTTAACAATTTTGGTTGGTTCAATTGAATTTTCTTTTTTAAAATTACTAATTTTAGTTAAATCATTTGAAACTTCTGGTTTTTCTAAATAATTTTTAACAATATAATTAGAAATATCATCACGATAAAACCATAAAAATCCAATGCCGATTACTAACAAAACTACAAAAGTTATAATACTTGTAACTACTATTCTTACAGAGGTAAGATGAAAGAATTTTATTAAATTTTTTTTATATATATTAAAAACTCCCATAAATTGAAATTATTATCTAATAATAAAGAAACCTAAAATCATTGCAACAAAATTAAGAATTGTATGAGAAACTGAGATTAAAACCAAATTTTTGTATTTATAATACATCCAAGCAAAACCAACTCCAGCGATAAAAGTGAGTGGTAAAGTGAAATAAGCCTTCAAATAAATAATGTGCATCAATGAAAACACAGAAGCGTTGAGTATAATAATAAACCACGGATTAGTAAAAACCCTTTTAAGCATATTCATGAGAACTCCTCGAAAAATTAATTCCTGAATAACACTAAGTGGAATAAATAGAAGCAAGAATTTAGCATTTTTCCACCAATTCAACATTGGTTTTGCAATTTCTAACTCTTCAACAATAAAAAGCAAGGCAACTCCAGCGATTGTAAAAATTAAATAAGGCCAAAAATATATTCCCCAGTTTTTTTGAATTCCAAAGTCTTCACTACTCCATTTTTCATAACGAGCAATTCCAAAAATAACGATGGCCACAAAAAACAATACCAGGATACGTAAATTGTCTGGAATAACTTTGAAATAAAGAAGCAATATTGGAATCAAATATAAATACAATATCTGAACCCAGACAATTTCCCTTTCCTTTTTTATATCATCTCTCATTTTTTTATTATACTACTAAATCAGATTAGAGAGAATAAACTAAATTTTACCCAAAACGCGCGATAGCGTAAGTTGGGTAAAGTTTTGTTTTGTTTTGTTTTGTTTATTTTTTATTATATTTTGGATGACTTTCGGGAATAGAAAAAAGATAGTTTGCATATCGAGACATTGCAAAGAGTATGCTTGATAATCTATTCATATAAGAAATAGTATTGGGATTAATAATTCTACTCCCCTCGTCAGAAACAGAGATAATTCTTCTTTCAGATTTACGAGCAAGGGTTCGAGCAAAATCAAGTCCTGAACTAATAATACTTCCACCAGAAATCGTAAAAGATGTAATCGGAGGAAGTACTTCTCCAATCTTATTTATTATATTTTCAATTTTTGTTAATTCTTTTTTCCCAATAGACATTTTAGACCCACCAAGTTCTGCCTGAATAACAAAAAGATTTTGTTGAATGTCTTCTATAATCTCGTTATATAAAATTTTCTTGTTACTAATTTTTAACATTATTTTGTCAATGAGAGAATATACTTTTATTATTCCCAAGTATGCGTTCAACTCATCCACTGAGCCAAGCGCTTCTATGAGGATAGAACTTTTGGAAATACGGCCTTGCTTGCAACCAAAAAGAGTGGTTGTACCTTTATCTCCAAAGCCTGTATATAAGGTATTTTTGGCCTTTTTGAGGTGTTTTTGAGCTTTCTCCATATTTCAAATTATAACATGATTTTATTTGAAACAGAAAGATAAAGGTTGACTATTATCTCAAAAGCGATATAGTAATAAAGAACTTAAATAATTTAGATATTTAACTAATTTTCAAAAAAATGTGCTACGGACGAAAAAAAAATTGTAATCGGCCTGAAGTAAAACTGGCCAAACAAGAAGAAAGAGAAAGAAAAGCAAGAGAAAAAGAAATCAGACAGAAAACGCTATCTCAACTCCGATGGCAAAAAAACGAACAGTAATGCATTTAAAAAAAGTGGCGTTTACGTCACTTTTTTTTATTTTAAAAAAAGATAAATTTATTTATCGCACTTCTATAAACTCTATACGGTTTTGGTCCTACAAACGCTTTACCGTTTATAAATATTGTCGGAGTACCATATATATTAGTTTTATTAAGTTCTTTCACTTGATTTTCTATGATAGTTTTCGTTTCAACACTATCCATACATTCATTGACCTTTTTGACATCAAAACTAAAATTCTCTAGTATTTTATCCAAATTTAATTTATCTAAAATATAATTTTTATCTGTACTAAATAAATAACTATTAAAATCCCAATATTTATCTTCATACATTTTATCTATACAATATCCAGCATCTCCAAGAAAAGTAGTATCTCCTTTTGCTGGATAATGAGCAAAAGTATAATTGGCATTTTTATTTTCTATTAATTTCAAAATATCAGGATACGCCTTTCTACTATAGTCACAAGCATAACAACCGATAAATACAACTTGGTCTTTCCCTCCAATATTTTGAGTTGGGAAGCTAGAAAGGTCTACATTTTTAAGTGTTAGATTTGCTTCTGTTTGTTGAGTAATACCGCAAGTCGTATCATCCCCTAGGGCCGTGACTTTATTATTCTCTCCACTTGGGTCGAAAGCACAAAATCCACTTTGATTTAAACCATTACAACTTCCATAAACATAAAAATTATATCCTCCTCTAAATACCCATATAGCGCTTCCAACCATTAAAATAAAAAATATCCAAGATAATATTTCATAATGTTTATTGACCATCTTTGCGAGAAAGGTAGAACGAGCAATCAATTTTGATAAAATTTTTCCTTTTATTTTTTCTTGAAAACCTGTATTACAAGGTCTGAAAGTAATTCGTCGAAAAACACAATCAAAGGCTTCCTTGGCTAATGCTCTTTGAGTCGCGCTAAATATTCCTAAAATTGAAAAAATAATTAAAGCTAGTATGCAAGGCATATATTTACGTGTCCGGTACTGAGCTTTGCTCTAGTACTAGGATAATATTTTTATAATCTTATTTAAATTTGTAATAAATATTTCTGCTTCTTCCATTGTATTATATAAATATAAAGAAACACGTGCAGAATTGAAAATTTTTTTACCATCAAACCATGAATGCACGCAGTGTTGCCCTGAGCGTATTTCTATATTCGCCATTTCATCAAGCATGATTGCGAATTTATGCATATCTGTGCCATCAATATAAAAATTAATAATTCCAGACCTATCCTTTGGGTCTTTAGGCCCAATAATCTTTATTTGTGGAATTTTTTGTAATTCTTCTGTGATATAAGTGTTTAATTTAAGTTCATACTCTTTTATATCATTAAAATCAAACTGGCTCAAATATTTAACGGCCTCCCCTAATCCTATTATTCCAGCATAATCTTGAAGCCCTGCTTCAAATTTCTCAGGGACAGGCAAAAATTCATAACTAGTATAAGTTGAATATAATACTGTATCTCCGCCAACAATAAAAGGTTCTAATTTCTCTAATAATTTGTATTTACCATAAAGAACTCCAGTGCCAGTAGGCCCTAGCATTTTGTGCCCAGAAAAGGCTAAAAAATCAACATCTAAATCTTGAACATCAATTTTCTTATGAGCGATACTTTGAGCAGCATCTAAAAAAACTAGAGCATTATTTTTGTGAGCAATTTCTACTATTTCTTTTATGGGATTTGTAGCACCATCTAAGTTTGAAGTATGAACTATTGAAACTATTTTAGCTCCAACAATCATTTGAGATAAATTATTTAAGTTGAAACTATCATCTTCATTTGAAGGAATTATTTTCACAACAATACCTATCTTGTCTCGAAGTAATAACCACGGAACTAGATTTGAATTGTGCTCCTTATCAGAAATTAAAACAATATCTCCTTTTTTAAGACCGATAGAATTCGCAAATAAATTTGTTCCTTCAGTAGTATTATGTGTAAAAATTATCTCGTTCTCATCATTCGCATTTATAAATTTTGCAATAAGCTGTCTTGTTTCTTTTACTTTTTTAGTAACAGTGTCCCCTAGTTTATGAGAACTTCTACCCGCACAAGCGGGATAATTCAAATAGTAGTCATTTATAGCATCAATGACTTGGTTTGGTTTTAAGCTCATACAAGCACTATCAAAATATATAGGCACAGACCCATTCTTTCTATTTAAAATATTAAAATCTGTCCTTATTTTCTCTATATTAAACATAAATTACAGTTTATTGACTTAAGAATTTTTCTATAAAATTTTCCAATCATTTATTATTCAGTAGTAACTCCATCAAAATCGGCCCTATTACTTTCTGCTTCATTTTTAGTCGCGCGAACGATGCCATCTTTGTGATGAGCCGGAGAATAAATTGTGTACATTTTAAGTCCATCACTATTCGCGATAACATTATGATTTGCTCCGGATGGAACAATAACTGCATCTCCATCTTTTACTTCATATTCTGTTCCATTAATTACAACTTTACCACTACCCTTTTCAAAACGGAAAAACTGATCATTATCAACGTGTACCTCCATACCAATTTCTTCATTTGGTAATAAACTCATAAGAACAAACTGACAATGTTCACCTGTATACAAAACCTTGCGAAAATTATTATTTTCTGTAGTTAAACTCTCTATATTATCTTTGTATCCTTTTTTCATTTTATTTTTGAGGACTGTTGTTATGTTTAATTATTTCCTAAAACTTTTGAGTACAAAAGTTCGGACGATAAAAGTATTCTTTTATTTAGTCTTTTTAGCTACTACTTTTTTGGTTACTGTTTTAACTGCAATTGTCTTTTTAATAACTGGAACAATTTTTGCCATGGGTTTTGTTTCCACTTTAGGTTGAGTAAGCTTTTCTATTGCACTTATTAGACGATCAAGCTTTGCACTTATATCTGCTAATTGTTTAGACATGTCACCTTGGACAACAGCAGGCTTTGCAAAGGAAGATTGTGCAGGACTTGCATTGTAATCTCTTTTTGGCCCTCTGTCCCCAAAATCTCTTCGTGGTGCTCTATCATCATCTTTTCTCTTACTTGCAAAACAATCGTTGCAATATACTGGCTTATCGCTTGATGGACGGAAGGGAACTTCACAACTTTTGTGACATTCATCACAAACTGCTTTATACATAGTTTTTTCTCCTCGATCACTACCACTGCCACTATGATACCCTCCACCACGATTACCTCCCCCATTACCACTCCTAAAACTACCTCCTCCTCTATTACCTCCTCCTTGAAAATTTCCCATAAAATTATATATGTTTTTACCTGCCTATACTAGACAAGTTATTATGATTATATTTAGATTCTATGCTTTTTAACCCCAAAATGCAAGAAGAAAGCAAAATTCTTTTTTATGATATTAAATTTTCAAGTTGATTGTCTAGGCCGATGTTGTCTTTGCATTTTTATAAAATTATGGTATAAATTGAGAAAATAAACTTCCTTTAAAAAACAACCAAAAAACACTATCTACAATGAGACAATTAAAAATCACTCAACGGGTCACTAATCATGATCTCCCTTCTCTAAATAAATACCTACAGGAAATTGCTAGAGAAGAAATGATATCTCCTGAAGAAGAATTAGAATTGGCACAAAGAATAAGAGAGGGCGATAAAAAAGCACTGGAAAAACTGGTACTGGCCAATCTGCGCTTCGTAGTTTCGGTCTCAAAACAGTATCAGAACCAAGGGTTACTTTTACCTGACCTTATTAATGAGGGGAATATAGGATTAATTAAAGCCGCTGAAAGGTTTGATGAAACCATGGGCTTTAAATTTATTTCTTATGCTGTTTGGTATATTAGACAATCTATTTTACAGGCAATTTCCGAACAAGCTAGAATGGTCCGCATTCCAATCAATCAGACAAGTTTATTGAGTAAAATCAATAAACTATCTTCAAGATTTTTGCAAGAATACGAGCGAGAACCATCATCTGATGAACTTGCTACATCATTTAATTTACCTAAATATAAAATAAATGATGCACTCAATAATCAAGGTTGTCATTTTTCACTTGACTCATCTTGGGGCGAAAATGAAAATAATAGATTACTTGATATTTTGACTGACGAGAATTCCCCATCTGCTGATGGTGATCTAATGAAGATCTCATCACGTAAGGAAGTTGAAAGATTATTAAAAACACTTCATGGCCACGGACGTGAGAGAGAAGTTATTGAGATGCTTTTCGGACTCGGTGAATATGAACAAGAAATGTCAAAAAGTGAGGTTGCCTCTAAATTAGGCCTAACAAAAGAAAGAGTTAGGCAATTAATGAATAACGCAATTCGCCGTATAAAAAAACAATTAAATATTCTAAATGAGTTATAGGGAATTGGGGTGTTCGCTAAACGAACACCCTTTTTTAAATCTAATCTAATTTAGTCTTTCCTTGTTCTGTGAGAACTTTATTAATATAAAAACGCAAACTTAAAATACGCCCTAGCATAACACCCCCAACAAAGCTACTTGTTGTGTCATATCCTATTTTTATTATACCTATTTATCTACAATAATACCAAATTCTTTTAGGGTTTCCATTACTGTATCAACGGGGAGACCAATGATATTTGACGAATCCCCTTCTATTCTTTCGATGAATTTATCTGCGATATCGTTTAGGGTATAAGAACCAGCATATTTGAGTGGGTTACCATTTTTAATATAATCGTCAATCATTTCGTCTGACAATTCTTTAAAAGTAACTTTTGTTTCAACTACTTTTGAAATAGATTTCTCTTTCTTCGTGTCAATGATAGTAAAACCAGTAAAAACAGAATGAGTATTTCCACTTAGTGTCCTTAATGTGATTTTCGCCTTTTCTTCTGTATGTGGTTTACCTATAACTTTATTCTGAAATGAAACAAATGTATCCGCAGATATTATAATTGCATCTTCAAAATTTTTAGCGACACTTTCAGCTTTTCCTTTCGATAAAAACTTGGCTAATTCATCGGGCATTAAATCCAAGGTCATATCCTCCTCATAATCACAAGGCGCCACTTCAAAAATCAAACCCGCGTTTTCAAGTAATTCTTTTCTTCTTGGAGAAGTGGAAGCGAGAATAATTTTTTTCATATTTTTATTATATTAAATTAATAGTTAAAATCCCTATTGTCTATTTTTTGGCTGGGAGACTAGGGCTCGAACCTAGATAAACGGTTCCAGAAACCGTTGTCCGACCATTAGACGATCTCCCAAAATATCTACGACCCCAACATAATACCACAAAATGATAAAAAAACAACGGTTGAAAAACGTTTAAAATTAGGTTACAATAGCCTTTATGAATAATAATAATGAAAGAAATATAGAGGAGGAAATAAAATTAAAAATGGTTCAGGAGGAGTTCCATAATGGGATAGATACTGTAAATAAATTTAATCCATCGGTTTCTTTCTATGGGTCAACTCGAGTAAAGGAAGGTCATCCATACTATGAAAAGGTTAGAAATTTAACCTTTAGAATTGCTAAGGAATTAGGTTATGCTATTTTATCTGGTGGAGGCCCAGGGATAATGGAAGCTGCAAATAGAGGAGCATTTGAAGCAGGGGGTAAATCCGTAGGACTTACCATAAAATTGCCAACTGAACAAATAGCTAATCCTTATATAACAGATGAGATACAATTCCATTTCTTTTTTACAAGACAATCGGCAATGTCGTATTCTACAGAGGTCTGTATTTTCTGCCCTGGTGGATTTGGAACACTTAATGAACTTTTTGAAATTCTTACATTGCAACAAACGGGCAAAATAGGAAAAATTCCTGTAATTCTTTTCGGGTCTGATTATTGGAATCCAATAGTAAAAATGATAAAAGAAAATTTATTAGAAAAATTTCAAACTATAAACAAAGAAGATATAAATATGTATATCGTAAAAGATGATGAAGATGAAATCCTAGAAATAATCAAAAATAGTAAAATTCGTAACGGGGACGACTCATTAAAATAACTTTTTGTTTTTCCCTAAGCTCTACTAAGCCGGGCGAAAATAATTGTACTCAATTATTTTTTAGCCAGACAAGCTTTAATAAAAGCAGTAAATAGTGGATGAGGGGATAATGGTCTTGCTTTAAACTCTGGATGAAATTGTGTCCCCAAGAAAAATGGATGCTTATTTGATGGCAATTCGGCAATTTCACAAAGTTTACCATCTGGTGACATTCCAGAGAATATTAGCCCAGCTTTTTCTAAAGCTTCCTTATAATCATTATTCACCTCATAACGATGACGATGACGTTCTGAGATTTCCGATTTCAAGTATGCTTTTTGTGCAATAGTCCCCTTTTTTAAACGTGCTGGGTATGCCCCGAGTCGCATACTTCCACCTAGATTTTTATTTTTAATTTTTTCTTTCTGGTCTTCCATTACATCAATAACTAGATTTTTAGAGTTTGGATTTATTTCACGAGTATTTGCATCTTTTAATCCCAGTATATTTCGAGCATATTCAATAATCATAAGTTGCATCCCATAACATAATCCAAAGTATGGAATCTTTTCACGTCTTACATAACCAATAGTAGAGATTATACCTTCAATTCCACTTTCTCCAAAACCACCTGGAACAAGAATTCCATCATATTTCTTAAGGATAGATAATGGGATTTTTTTTGATTCAAAATGTTTAGAATTAACACAAGCAATTTCTACTTTAACACCAGATTTATAAGCTGAAAACTTTAGAGCTTCAAGAACTGATATATATACATCTGAAAGTACAAAATCTCCTGAATCAAAATACTTACCCACAACTGCTATTTTTATTTTATCTTTACCATTCTTTGTTTTAGCTACAAAATTTCTCCACTTTGAGAGATTAGCTCGACTCTTAGTAAGACCAAGCACTTTTTCTAATATTTCTCCTAATTTATCTTTCTCAAAATTTAAAGCTACATCGTATATACTATCTACATCTGGAGCAGATATAACATTCTCTTCTGAAATATTACAGAATAAGGCAATCTTTTCTTTTCTTTTCTTATCCAGAGGAACTTCACCACGAGCAATAATAACATCAGCTTGAACTCCAGCCGAATTAAGGGTTCGTGAAGCATATTGAGTTGGTTTAGTCTTCATCTCACCTAACCTTGAAGGAATAGGAAGATATGATACTAGAACGAAAGCTACATCATTATGATGTTTGGTCTTAAGCATACGTGCTGCTTCTAGAAACAAAATGTTCTGATATTCACCCACAGTACCACCAATCTCAATAATAGTAATATTTGCTTTGGCTTTCTTTGTAGCTTCTTCTATTCTTCTTATGACTTCAAAAGGAAAATCAGGAACAACTTCGACATTCTTACCTTTGTATTCTAAATTACGCTCTTTACGAATAACTTCCTGATACACACTACCAGTAGTCATATAATTCATACGAGACAAGTCTATACCTAAGAAACGCTCATAATTACCCATATCTTGGTCACATTCATAACCATCATCCAAAACAAAAACTTCTCCATGTTCTGTAGGATTCATGGTCCCAGCGTCAATATTTATATAAGGGTCAATTTTAATAGATGTTACAACATGCCCACGTGCCTGCATTATTTTACCAATAGAAGAAGCAGCTACTCCTTTACCAACGCCAGAGATGACTCCACCAACAACAAATATATATTTGCACTCAGATAGTTTTTTTTCTACTGTCTTTCCTCGTTTATTTTTCATCATAAATTACTTTCGTAAGTATCGGTGAATAGCAAAGATACTGGAAATACTTCCAATAATCACGCCAGACCCAAGCATAATAATAAACAACTGGAAGAAATTTGATTTGAAGTATGTGTATAAATTAATTCCGACAAAATCCGTCATTTGATTGCCCAACCAAATAGATACAGGGAAAAAGATTAAAACAGTAAGAAGAGAAGCGACAATACCGACAAGGACACCTGAAACAATAAACGGTCCACGAATATATCTGCCTTCAGCACCCACAAGCTTCATAACACTTATTTCTTCACGAGACATATAAATAATAAGTCGGATGGTATTAAATGTAATAAGAAGGGAAATTAAAATAAGAATAAGAGAGACAGCAAAACCAAGTTTTTTGGCTCCATTAATAATAGAAGTAAGTCTATCTATAACAATCTTATTCTGGTGATAATCAATTTTGTCAATAATGGTTAAAGCCCCTTTTGAAAGAGCATCTTCGCTCTCAAAATATTTGGCAATATTCTCATATTGAGAAGGGTCTTTTGCTTTAACATTAAGAGACGCACCTAGTGGATTTGAGTCTAATTCATCAAGAGCTTGAAGTGTTAGATAATCATTTGAGTGTTTCTCTTTAAATTTTATTAAGGCATCATCTTGGGAAGTATAAGTTACATCTCTAACTTCCGGCAGATTTTTTAACGCTCCTTCAATATTTTTAATAGAGGACTCTGGAGTATCTGAAACAAAATAAACAGTTACATCAACTTTTTCTTTTATATCATTGAGAGAAGAATTTAGTGCGGCCTGTATAAATATAAGAGATGTGACAACAAAAAGAGTTATGGTCATGACAAGAATACTGGCGACAGAAGTAAAACCACTGCGTTTAAAATTACGATAACCTGAAACTATTATTCTTTTTAATTTAATAAAAAACATAGGTGTATTATAACATATATTTACCATCTTTATCATCTCTAATCACACGGCCATTCTCCAGGGTGATAACTCTTTTTTTAACCTGGTCTACTACATTTCTATTGTGAGTAGTTAGAATAACTGTAGTTCCTAAATCATTTATCTTTTTTAGAAGGTTGATAACCTCACTGGTATTTATAGGGTCAAGGTTTCCTGTGGGTTCATCGGCAATTATTAAATCAGGTTGAGTTATTATTGCGCGAGCGATAGCAAGACGTTGTTTTTCTCCACCAGAAAGCTGGTGAGGGAAAAGAGATGCTTTAGAGGTTAGATCCACTAACTCAAGCACATGAGGGACATCTTGAGCAATTTCATGTTCATTTTTCTCTATTGCTTCCAAGGCAAATGCAATATTTTCATAGGCCGTCTTATTGGGCAAAAGACGAAAATCTTGAAAAACTATCCCTACTTTACGACGAAACTTTGTCAAATCTTTACTTGAAAGCTTGTGAATATCTTTAGATTCAAAGAAGACAGTCCCGCCTGTTGGTGATTCTTCGGCTAAAATTAATTTAGTTAGTGTAGTTTTGCCAGCACCCGAGTGCCCTACTATTGCCACAAATTCCCCTTGTGTGATTGTAATATTAATATCTTCTAGAGATACACTGCCTGAATATTTTTTTGTAACATTATTAAAATAAATCATCCCGTTATTAAGAATATCACAAATTGCGTTCTGTTTCAATAAATTCATCTATCTGACCATCCAAAAGAACAGCGTCAACATTATTAATTTCCACTCCAGTACGATGGTCTTTGACCATTTTATATGGATGAAGGACATAAGAGCGAATTTGGCTTCCCCACTCTATCTCTGTCGTCTTTGAGATGGACATCCCGTCTTTTTCTCTCTTTTTATCCTCCTCTCTTTTCTTGAAAAGTTTACCTTTTAACATTTCAATGGCTTTTTCTTTATTTTGTTCTTGAGAACGTTCAGAGGTTACGTGTACCGACAAATTTGTAGGTAGATGAACTACTCGAACTGCCGTTTCGCGTTTGTTTACATTTTGCCCGCCGGGGCCACCTGACTTTGAAAGCTCAATCCGAAGGTCGCTTGGAGGAATTTCTATGGCGCTATCATCTTTCGCAAATTCTGGAATCACTTCAACGAGAGAAAAAGAAGTGTGCCTTTTGGCATTCGCATTAAATGGAGATATTCGAACTAATCGATGTACACCTGATTCATTTTTTAAAGTGCCATAGACCCCCTCGACCTTCGGCCACTCCCCCTTCGCAGGGGGAGAAGAAACTTCAACAGAAACATTGCGATATCCACCGTTGTCATTTTTATTTTCATGGATTACCTCCCAAGACCAACCTTTTCTCTCAAAATATTTTGTATACATTCGAAGCAACATCGCCGAAAAATCTTCGGCATCATCACCCCCAGCGCCTGAAAGAATTGAAAGTATGCAATTCCCTTTGTCATATTTTTGATTTCCTAGAATTTCATCTTTCAAAAATGCAATCCGTTTGATTGTCGCTTGTGCAGAAATTTTATCATCCCAAAAATTCCCTTGCGCCGTTTGTGCCTCAAGTTCTTCTATTTCTTTCTGAATTTTTTCTTTGTCCATCACTTATAAAATACCACAGTTCACAAAAATAAAAAACCCCTATATAATAGGAAGATGACTATTAATAAAAGTATTGATGAACTCATCGGGGAAACCCCAATGCTTGAAATATCGACCACTAGGTCGGATTGGAAGATTTATTTAAAGCTGGAATATTTTAACCCCGCTGGAAGTTTTAAAGATAGGACTGCTCAAGTCTTAATGAATGCAGCCGAACAATCTGGCCAATTAAAAAAAGGAATGGAAATTTTTGAATCTTCTTCTGGAAATACGGCCAAAGCATTAGCAATGTTGTCGGCCGCTCGAGGATATAAATTCACCGCTATCGTTGACAAACATGCCCCAGCCGATAAGCTTAGGTCAATCAAGTCCTATGGCGGCAAATTACATTTCTGTAGTGACGAAGAAGACCCAAAGGGTGGGCATTTGGTTGATGTCCGTCGCAAAACTGCTAAGCGACTGGCTGAAGAAAAAGGCGGAATCAATCTTGACCAGTACGACAATCCTGAAAATCCTAAAGGGTACTACGATACTTTGGGTAAGGAAATTTTTGAACAAGTACCTGATGCTGATTATTTAGTTGGAACAATCGGTACTGGTAGTTCCCTATCTGGATCTGGCCAATATATAAAAGAACATGGACATACTAAGGTAATTGCCCTAGAGCCAAAAGGTTCCAGTCATTTCTCCCCACGCGGACATGGTTATTTTATTTC